>Ga0208568_1000516_pt1 | contig 14453 bp, 12 predicted proteins | sample DeeseametaMP2969_FD_184165 | JGI IMG/M metagenome (GOLD analysis project Ga0208568, IMG submission 184165) | Marine microbial communities from the Deep Atlantic Ocean - MP2969 (SPAdes) | ecosystem: Environmental > Aquatic > Marine > Oceanic | place: South of Funchal, North Atlantic Ocean... | reverse complement strand
GAAGAAATCAACGTCAGTCAGCACACAGTGACTTAATTACTTAGATCAATTGATATGATCATCAAGGTTTAAGTTATTAACCCTATTCATTGTGCATAAAAGCCGTAAAATAAACGGCATGAACGATGTATTTACCTTACAACAACGCATTGCTGAGCTTGAAAAACAGCTTAAATATGAGCGCGAAGTATCTATACAGAAAGATGCTAAAATCGCCTATTTATATGAGCAATTCCGTTTAGCCCAACAAAAGCAATTCGGCAAAAGTGCTGAAGGCTTTGTAGGGCAAGGTGAATTATTTAATGAAGTTGAAGAGATTGCTGAGAAAGCTGAGCCTGAGCAGCAAGGAATTAGCTACACCCGCAACAAGCCTAAACGCAAGCCACTGCCAAAAGACTTACCCCGTGAACAAGTTATCCACGACATAGCAGATAAAAGCTGTGCATGTTGCGGTGGTGAGTTACATAAAATCGGTGAAGATACTGCTGAAAAGCTTGAGTTCATTCCAGCACACGTCAAAGTGATTGAACATATTCGCCCTAAATACGCCTGTCGTGAGTGTGAAAAATCAGGCACTGGGTCAACGATAAAGCAACAGCCTATGCCCGCCATGCCCATTAACAAAGGCGTTGCCACCGCGAGCTTACTTAGCCAACTCATCACCAGTAAATATCAATATGGTTTACCGCTTCATCGCCAAGAGAGCATGTTTAAGCAATACGGCATTGAGCTGAGCCGCAAAACCATGAGCGATTGGGTGATTAAGTCAGCAGCGCTGTTTACCCCGCTGGTTAAACGGTTAAATGAAGAATTACTCAAGCAACCACTCCTTAACGCTGATGAAACCACGGTCAATGTGGTGAAATCAGATAAAGTGAATAGTTACATGTGGGTGTACTGCTCAGGTGCTGACTCACCTAAACCCGACAGCCCCATCCCTAACATCGTGCTTTACGACTACCACACTAGTCGCGCAGCCGCCTGCGTGATGGATTATCTTGATGGCTATCAAGGGTACTTACATGTTGATGGTTATCAAGCTTATGAAAAGACACAGGCCAGTCTTGTGGGGTGCTGGGCGCACGCACGTCGGAAATTCATTGAAGCGAAAAAGCTGCAAGGGAAAAATAAGACAGGCAAAGCCGATGTGGTGCTCAGCTTAATACAAAAGCTGTATGGGATAGAGTCACGGTTGAAAGATAAATCAGCGGATGAGAGTTACCAGACTCGACAAGCACAGAGTAAACCGATACTCGATAAACTCAAACAGTGGCTTGAAAAACATCAGCCAAACCTTGTTGGTAATAGTAAACTCATTGATGCCGCCAATTACATGGCAAACCAGTGGCCGAAACTCATTGAGTACATTAATGATGGGCGACTGAGTATCGACAACAAACGTGCAGAAAGAGCCATCAAACCGTTTGTGATAGGCCGTAAGAACTGGCTGTTTAGCCAAACAGCGACAGGTGCTAACGCAAGCGCGATACTTTACAGCATCATCGAAACAGCCAAAGCCAACGGCTTAGCGCCATACGATTACATCACCGCGTGTTTAGATGAGCTGTGCCAATCAACACCTGATATCGATAGTCTATTACCGTGGAATTTTAAAGGCTAGGCGGTGATCACCGGACGGATACCTACAGCATGTTCGTGACTTTATTTACTCTCGCCTTAACAGTCACTTTGCATATGTGACTGATGTGGATGCTAAAAGTACTCAGCTAATCGGTTGGAAAGAAGCAGAGGAATGTCCTCAAACGAAAGAGAAGCAGTTAACCTTGAAGATTCCACCTAATGGTTGGCGTACGATTGCAGAGCGCTCAGGCCTTAAACCAACTGAGCTTGCAAAAGTTTGTGTCCAAAATGGTTTAATGCAGAAGCCGTCGGAGGCGCTGGGCCAGAAGAGCCAGAAGGGCTATCAGTTTAACTCTACACTTCCTGGCATGGGATCGGTTAAGCACTATCGCTTGAAAGTTGCTGATATCGTAAATTGTACATCGTAAATTGTACTAGCTCAGACTTGATCTGACAGTTACCCGTTTTTCAATCGGTGAATGTCAGTTTAGATTTGAGCTAAATTCTTTTCAGCTAAATTCTTTTCAGCTAAATTCTTTTCAGCTAATACACGTAAATAGCTAATAACATTCTCAAGCTTAATACTTTACTGTATTAAGCTTTTTTAATCTGCGACGACTCAACTCAAAATTTGCCATAGCCCCTTTAATCATCCACAACTTCAATCGTTACATGTTGAGCACCAAAGTACGTACTTTCATCCACTTCATAGCGCAAGGTTTCATCGCAGTGTGGGCAATCAAAGGTTTCATTAGGCTCAATGCATTCATCTTCTAGCCAATCCCAGCCAATATATTTTTCACAAGTTGGGCATTTCATTCAGCAATCCTTATTCATTCAAATACATCTCCGCCATGCCATCTAATTTGGCTTTTACTTCTTTCCAGTTTGGCATTACTTGCGTTAATAAGCGCCAAAAACGCTCGCTATGATTGTGTTCGGCTATGTGGCAAAGCTCATGTAAAATCACGTAATCAATGCATTCTTTCGGTGCTTTAACGAGGTGAGGGTTGAGCATCAAGTTGCCTTTGGTTGAGCAGCTTCCCCATTGCTTTTTCATTGCCATTACACGAAAAGAAGGAATGCCTGTTACCCACGTGGTTTTTGGGAGTAGTTCTGCAAGGCGCTCATGAAAAATGGCTTTTGCTTTGTGTTGATACCACTTGTCAATAAGTGGCTTAATTTTAACCACTCGATCATCAATATCTTTACTGGCTTCATGCTTTATCGTGACGTTTAATTTGCCACGGCTTAGCTTTACGTTAGGTACTTGCTCGACATCAACAATTACCTTGAGTACATAGCGCTTGCCTAGATAAAACTGGGTTTCGCCACTCACATAACGCTTATGCAATACCGTGTCTTTTTGCTTTGCAAAGTCATTAATACTCTGCCATATCCACCTTGCGCGCTTATGCATAGCATCAACAATAGCATCTTCGCTAGCATCATGAGGTACAGTTGCAACAACACGTTGATCAGGATGAACCTTAATAACGACCTTACGTGCTACTTTTTTAGCGGTATCATTAGGCTTTGGTTTACGAATAACGTCATAGCGAATAGTGTCGTTACCATAAGTAAAAACACCGTGTTCGTTGGTTGTTGCGCTGCTCTTTTTAGAATGAATAGCAGTGGCTACTGTTTTTGGCGTCACTTACATTAGCCTCTAGCTATGCCTAATCGGGTTATCTTTAACACTTCTTCAATCAGCCTTTGTGCGTTATCAAGGCCAACCTCAGTAAACAGTATGGGTAATAACTTCATGTGAATGGCGTTCTCAATTTCCACAGGATTAATGGAATACTCAGCAACCGCATCATTCACGACGGCATCAATACTAAACGCCAACGCTACTAACTTGTCGTTATCCAGAGCTTTTTCCGTCAAGAATTCAGCATCAAATAGGTGCTTAAACAAACCAAAATAGGCTTGTGCATGTTTATTTAACTTGCCGGAGTCATCTACAAAGTCATTAGGAACATCAGCCACCTTGCGGTCTTTCACTTCTTGCTCAAAGTCAGCAAAAAGAATGTACTGCTTTACTGGCGCATCAAACATCGCTTTAGCATCTTCAATTGCCTTTTTAAGCATCTTAGAGAAATACTCCTGTGCATAAGGATCATCTGCTAAGTCTTGCTCAATCATCTTAGTGATTCGGCCTGTGATTTTATCAGTCTGGTTACGGGCCTCATCATCGCTCATGTCTTGCGGCTTAACATCTTTACCTAAGTTACCTACTAAATACGCGCCATCAGGTTCTTTAACTTCAATACCTGCTATGTGTTTATCAAGCAAGCTGCGGATATCTTCTGCGTATTCATCATAATTAATGGTTTCATCGGCATCTTCACGTACTTGCTTACGTAAATCGACAAAGGCTTTTAAGTCACGTTTGTACAAGTCGCGTTTGTTATCGAATGACTTATCTTCAAAGTAGGTGGCTGATTGCAGCGCTACTTTCATACAGTTTGAAAATGCCGTGAGTATTGAGTAAAAATCATCACGCTTTTTAAGGTTGGTATCGGTGAGCTTACCATCAACCTCATGTACTTTTGGTGCTAGAGCTTGGCGTAAAGCGGGGCCATCTTGTTTGTTTTTAACCCCTTCAAATATCGCCCATAAATCACTGTGTAATCCTGGCAGCTTTTTATACTCGGTGTCCATGCTGTTATACAACCCTTTTAGGTCGTCTATATCAAAGCCCCCTTGGGTGCGCTCCGCAAGGTCTTGATACTTTTCTATGGTGGTATCAAGTTCTTTTAATATGCCTCGGTAGTCAATCAAGTAGCCAAACTGCTTTTTGCTATGCAAACGGTTAACGCGGGCAATGGCTTGAATCAAGTTGTGCTCTTTAAGGGGTTTATCTATATACAATACAGTGTTCTTCGGCTCGTCGAAGCCCGTTAACAGCTTATCAACTACGATCATGATGTCAGGGCCATCATCTCTGCCAAAGTCTTCAATAATGGCTTTGGTGTAGGCTTTTTCGTCCATTTTATCAACATTGGCTTTCCACCAATTTTGCACAATGTCTTTGCTTTCTTGATCAACTACATCATGGCCCTCACGTGTGTCAGGAGCCGACATTGCAACAACTGATGTCACAGTGCCAATTTTATCTAACGCCTCTTTGTAGCGTATTGCAGAGGCTTTTGAGTCACATGCCAACTGGCCTTTTAAACCATGTTGTTTAAAGTTTTGGAAGTGGTCGGCAATATCGTAAGCAATTAACTCAATACGACCTTCTGTTTGATAAATCTGACCTTTTTGCGAAAACTTTCTTTTTAAATCAGTTTTTTGTTTGTCGCTCAGCTTACTGGTACTGCGATCAAACCATGCATCAATCGCTTTGTCGTTAACGTTTAGCTCAGGAATACGTTCTTCATACAAAAGTGGGGTCACGGTTTTATCTTCAACCGCTTGCTGCATCGTGTAAGAGTGAATGATTTTACCGAACTTGTTTTCGGTCTTATCATCTTTTAATAGAGGTGTACCTGTAAAGGCGATAAAAGCAGCTTTAGGCAGGGTTTGCTGCATACGGATATTATTTTCACCGTTTTGGCTGCGGTGACCTTCATCCACCAACACAATAATATTAGGGCTATCGTTGTAACAGTCTTTGTGTTTTATGGCAGAGCCGAACTTATTAATGATCGAGAAAATAACGCGTTCGTTAGCTTGACCAATTTGCTCAGCCAAACGCTTACCTGTGGTCGCCATCGCACCTTTTTTATCTCGGTCGGTGAGTACACCACCAGATGCAAACGTACGGCTTAGCTGGTCTTCTAAATCCACTCGGTCAGTCACAATAATTACGCGGCACTGCGCAAGCTCTTCAAGCCATATAAGCGCCTTAGATAAAAACACCATAGTAAACGACTTACCACTACCTGTGGTATGCCAAATAACACCGCCTTCACGTGCGCCAGTGTCATCAAACGTATTAATACGCTCTATCAGCGCCTTAATACCAAACACCTGCTGGTATCGAGCTACAATCTTGCCTGCTTTTTTATCAAATAAGGTAAACAGTCGGGTCATATCCAGTAGGCGCTCAGGGCGTAATAAACTTACAATCAGCCTGTCTTGGTCGGTTACCGTCAGCTCACCTGCGGTAATAAGCGACTGGTAATCATCTTTATCTTTTGTAGGGCGATGATTAAAGAGCGCATTTAATTGCTCATCTCGTAGCGTATGGTTTTTAAGCCTGACAAATTCAGCCTCCGGTATTTGCTCTTCTTTCCACTTCGCCCAAAACTTCTCAGGGGTGCCGCACGTTGCATACAAGCCCTCATGCCCGTTTATGGCTAACAGTAACTGGCTATAGGCATATAAGTGAGGAATTTCATCTTGCTTTTGGTTACGAATGTGCTGCGAAATTGCCTCTGCATTGGTCGATTTACCCTCTTTTTTTGAGTCGGGGCGTTTTGCCTCAATCACCACTAATGGCAAACCATTCACAAAACACACAATGTCAGGTCTGCGGTTGCCCGTCCCCTCAGTATTTTGTACTACTAACTCTTCGGTACAATGAAACGCATTGTTATCAATATTATGCCAATCAATCAGCTTAATAGTGGGCGAGGCTTTTTTACCATCAATAAATTCAGTCACACTCACGCCGTACATTAGCGCATCATAAATCTTCTCGTTAGCCGCTTTTAGCCCAAGGTTCATGGCAGGGTTCAGCTCATGCATTACCTTATCAATGGTTGCTTCTGAGAGCGCATGCTGCTTACCTGCAAACGAAAATGTCTGTTTGGCTAAAAAGGCACGCATCACAGGTAACAACACAACCTGATGGGTGCTTTTGTTACTTGCTAACGTATTACCGCGAAGGCTTTCACACTCACTCGGTGGAATAAACGTATAGCCCAAGTTAGTTAGCAGTGTAAGCGCGGGAATTTTTGCGCTAAATTCTTCTTGAAACTTAATGGTTGTCATTGTGCTTAATCATCCTTAAATTACATCGCCTACTAAGTTAGGTTTTTGAGAATAACTTACATATATTTGCTCACCACTTAACTTTATTTCCAAGTAACCCAGAAAGTTAGGCCAATCTTGAAGCGTTAATCGTTTGTCTCCAATACGAGCCGCTAAGGTGGCTAATATGGTGTCGTGAGTAACCCATATATGTACTCCATCAGCCGAGTTATTCAACAGTGCTTTAATATCACTAAAAATACGTGCAGCCGAATTGTTTAAATCATAAAAACCATCCCATGACTCAGTACCTGAAAGCAAATGTAAATTTACTGCTTTATGGCCTTTTTTCAGCCAATGTTGCCAAGCTAAGTCACCATCTTTAATAATAAAACCAGGATCGCCTAATAGGCGGCACTGCTGTATATCATTAGGTTTAAAGTGAGTCGCCTGAGCTATTAGTTCGGCTGTTTGCACACATCGACCAATAGGGCTGGTTCTAATACTCAATACTTGACCGCTTAATAGCGAAGCAAATAATTTACTCTGCTCAATACCTTCATCAGTCAGCATTACATCATTACCCACAGTGTTCGGTGAAATATCGGGCCGAGCAGCATGTCTTACAATGAGCACTCTTTTCATTTGTTTATGTCCGTATTAACTTCATTACAGTTACTAAGCCATCTTTTTTAATAACCGAATCAATGCAAAGCCCTGCTTTTTTAAATAGCGCTTCAAATTGGCTTTGCGTCCTTTCTTGTCCACCTGTCACTGTGAGTAAATGTAAATCGCAGAGAGAGCCACCAAAACTGTACTCATCAAGTAACATTTCAAACACATAAATCGCCCCATTATCTTGTAACGAGGTTGCTGCATTTAAAAGAATTTGCAAAGCATTGGTATCGTTCCAGTCATGAAGCACACGCGAAAGCATTATTTTATTTGCCTTAACAGGCCATGTTTCAAAAAGGTCAAAGGCTCTCTTATTATTGAATTCACTAGAATCAATAACACCTGCAAGGTCACCCAAAATCACATTTGAAGACGGGAACTGATCAAGAATAAGCTGTGCTAATAAACCATTGCCACCCGCAGCATCAAAAACAACATCGCCTTTTTCAATATCTAAATAGCAAACAAGCTCTTGATAATCTTTTAAAGCGTAGCTGCGCAGCATATTGTGATGCCTTTGGGTATGCTCCTTGGACAAACTTACTTGTTTAAAAATATCATCAGCTTTAATGTCTTCTTGCATTAATTGTGTGAGGCTATGCCACCTTTGCATTAACTCACCACGATACTCTATCGCTGCACTCGCAAGCGACATAGGATGGTTTGTATTTAAAAAAGCCCCTTTGGGTAATACATGCCAAATGTGTTGTTCGCACGTTACCAACCCTAACTCTGCCAAGGCATTAAGTAGGCGAGTTAACCGTTTTTCTAGTGTGTTTGTGTGTATGGCTAATTGAGCTGTGTTGTTAGGTAAGTAATCAAATACTTTTAAATCAGCGGCGGCTGCAATAGTAAAGGTTCGCCAGTAGCCAACCATATCAGCAGATAAAGCTCCAAAGTCATCATTCTTTGCAGCTCTAAGCTCTCTAATTACATTGCCTTGCTCGTTAATAATTTGCAGTGCACCGGAGTGCGTTTCAACGCGCGAAAACCCATTATAAAACGGTTCAACACTTGCGTAGCGCTGTGCATAAATAGGTTTGCCACTTTTATCAATGTGATGCCAACCATCATCGCTCTTGGCTCTTGCAAATCCCTTATGAAAAACATCCAAGTCTAAAAACCAATTTGAATGAATAAACCGACCTTGCTTATCAATGTGCGTACTCAGTCCGTTTTCAGTCTGAGCAACGGCAATACCTTCTCTAAAATCGCCACAGTAAATCCACTTATTTTCATAAAGGGGCTGGCCTAATTTATCTATATGAAAGTAAAAACCGTCCTTATTACATACAACAGCAATGTTTTGTTGATAATTACCTACAAAGGCATAGCGCTGCGCATAAGCCGCAAAGCCACTTGGCAAGATATGAAACCAATCATTGTTTTCTACTACAGCGGCTACGCCACAGTAAAAACCAAAAGTACGATTAAATTTGTGCGGGTAAATTGCTTCGCCTGTTTCGTTTATATGCCACGCTTGGCTATTTAAACAAACAGGTGCAACTTGGTAGGCGTTGTCTATGTCATGAAAAGATAAAACTTCATCAAAACGTGCAGAGTAAGCTGGAGTGCCATCAGCAAAAGTGTGGTATCTACCATCATCTGAAACATAGAGTTTAGCTAATATGCTCATTACGGGCGCCTCATAGTGCACTGCTTACACAAAGGGTGATTTTGATATGTATTCACCAACTCAACATACTGCTCACTCTGTGCTAATTCTGATAGTGATGACTCGGCAACCGAGCCAAATTCCCCTAATGATTTACGCTCTTGATCCGGTGCACAACACACATTAAAACGACCCGATGGATCAATCCAAATCTCTTTACCTAAAAAGGGGCAGTGACCATTCGGTGCTATATCGTCTAAATTATCTAGGTGTAGCTCAGAAAAATTATCTAGCTTAAAAGGTCTGATTGCGGTTTTATTGTGTGATTCAACGCGCTCATGGCAGTACTTAACTATCTGATTCCAACGCTCTGCAAACACAATATCGTTACGTAAGTTTTCAGTCGCAATTTCATCAAAGTGCGCCCATAACTGGTGACCCTTTATACGGTCAAACCCCAGAGCAATAGCAAGGTCAACCATTTGAGGGATTTCTTCTAGGTTGCTGCGTAAGAACGTTAACTGCATTGTTATTGAACAGTAATGACGCTCGGCCCAGCTGTCTCTAACAGCAATAAAGCGTTTCGCATTTTCAATATGTTCGCTTAATTGAGCACCAAGCATAATGTTACTGTGGGTAGCGTCGGTAGCCCCATTCCACGAAATTTTTACATCACTACCAATAGGCACAATACGATTGGCCCAGTATTCAACATTGTGAATTTGCTCATTGAGTAGCGGTCTAGACCCTCAAAAAATCAATAAGTTACCGAAAATAAACCGTTCAAAAATGCCTGTTTGCCCACCAAACTGCCCACCACTTGCCTATGGCTTTTACTAAATCTTAGTGGTTAGCAATGGAAAAACAGTGTCGTTTTTATGCTGCTGTTAGAGCTAAAACATAGCAGTTTTGAAGGGCTTTATCGAGTAATTTTTTCAACACTTTATTTAATAATGGATACAATAATATCCACTTTCTGTTTTATTTCGCTATAATGGATATGACTGTATCCATTTGGCCTTTGCGGATGAAATTTACCTTACTTGATGATACCGATGTAAGCCACGCCTATGCGGCTTATTTACGTGAGTTACGAAAGCAGGCAAAGCTGTCACGAGCGGCGCTTGCTGAGCGAAGCTGCGTACCTGCGGCCACCATTAAGAAATTTGAGCTGACCGGGCAAATTTCATTTCGCCAATTGCTGTTGCTATGGCAGACCCTCGACTCGCTTGGGCGTTTGTACGAGCTCACGCAACCTAGCAAAGAACGCGCTGCTATACCCACGAGTATTGATGAGGTGCTAAAAGATGAGTTTTAAACCGATTCAGAAGCTTAATGTTACTCGTACGCTAAGCTCAGGTGAGCAGATATCTGTTGGAGTCTTGGCGCAGAATCGGCAAGGCGTTTTTTTTCAGTATGCAGACAGCTATTTGCAGCAGTTTGGCAACTTATCTCCTTTTACCTTGCATGCGAACGCACAAGTTCAAGTCGCACCTAAGCAGCCACACCAAGGTGTACATGGCGTATTTGGAGATTGTTTGCCCGATGGCTGGGGCATGCTGTTACAAGATCGTATTTTCCGGCAACAGGGCATCCTGCCTAATCAATTAACGGCGATGGATAGACTGGCCTTTGTCGGTGATAAAGGCATGGGAGCATTGTCTTTTTCACCGGTGTCTGAGTTTTCAGCCACCACGCACGTGGATATTGATTTAGCGACGTTAGGCTTAGAAGCACAAACGCTGTTCGATTCTTCGATGTCAGATTATATGGATGATAATCACGATGAGTTAGATGGGCATACGCAACAGGTGTTGGCCGCATTAGTCGCCGGAGGTAGTTCGGGTGGGGCCAGACCTAAGGCACAAATTTATATGCCTGCAGGGGAAACTCAGCATTGTCGAACCTTCGCTCAGCTTGGAGATGAGGCTTGGCTGGTGAAGTTTACCTCTAAAAATCTCGCACTTGGCCATGAAGAAGGTTTGTGTGAGGCGGTTTATTTACAAATAGCAGAACTTGCTAAGTGTCAACCGCCGCAATGGCAACTCATTGAAGCACCACCTACAAACGGTGCGTCTGCTTGGTTGGCGCTTAAGCGTTTTGATTATGTCACTGAACAGGCCGACTTAGGCAGAAAGCGCAGTGCAGGTCGATTGCATATGCACAGCGCTTGCGGGCTACTGGATGCAGATTTTCGAACGCCAAGTTTAGATTACATTGATTTAATTAAAGCCAGCCGTCAGTTGTGTAAATCGCCAGCGGCTGGACAGCTGCAATTTCGCCGCGCCATTTTTAATCTGCTGTCGTCTAATCAAGACGACCACAGTAAAAACTGGGCGTTTTTGCAAGCGGATGACGGTCAATGGGATCCTGCCCCTTTTTACGATGTTACCTACAGCCCGCATCCATTCAACGAACACGCCACTGCTTTCGGCGGTTATGGCAAAGCGCCATCGCTTAAGGTGATGCAAAAACTTGCTACTAGTGCTGGCTTTGCGAATTGGAATGATGCAAAGCAAGTTATTGAAGAAGTCGCAGAAGCCATCAGCCAATTTACGTATCTTGCCAAGCAACAAGGGATCAGTAAAACAACAGTGTCTGCGATTGCTAAGACATTGGAGCAGCGTAAACAAGAAAATGAAGCGCTTTTTCTATAACAATTTTGTTAAAACAAACTTTTCAATTCACCATAAATAGATAGCAAGGTCATCGTGAGCGAATATCAATACTATAAATTTGAGCGTCTGGATGGGTATTTAGATGCTAAAGCACGTCAAGCACTCAGGGCCATTTCAAGCCGTGCCGAGATCAGCGCTACGTCCTTTCAGGTGTATTACACCTACAGTGATCTAAAGGCCGAGCCTTTTGAGCTGATGTTAAAATACTTTGATATCGGTTTTTACTATGCCGATTGGGGCTCAATCGATGTATACATCAAGCTACCAGCAGGAACGCTTCCAGATGCGTTACTTGGCTTTTCAAGTGATGGACTTCATATTCACGAAAACGATGAGTGGCAGTTGCTGATTTTTTCCCTTGAGGAGTATGACGAATATTTTGACGATGAGCATGCCGACCAATTTTTCCAGCATTTAGCTGGGTTACGCAGCGGGTTAATGCAAGGGGATTGGCGCCTTGTGTACTTTATGTGGCTCAAAATGTTTGATTTTAATGATGACGTTGAGCGAGTGCCGTTAATTCAATTCGATTTTGAGCACTTCAGTGAAGAGGAGCAGGCGTTTGCAGCGCTGTATGATATTCCCTTAGCATTAGTTAAGGCTCTGGCCATGGTGCTGAAGGAGCAACCCAGTCACCTAGCCAAACAAACCCAATTTCAGTTTGATTCGTGGTTCCATAATCTCTCGCAAGCAGAGAAAGACACGCTTTTACGCACGCTGTTTGAGCAAGGCCAGCTAACCCGACACCAAGCCTTAGCGCTGACGCGAAAAGAACCTGTCAACACAGACGAGATCTATCAGTATTGGTTAACCCCCGAGGTAATTTCTCCTTTTATTGAGCAAGCGCAAAGTCAATTACAGCAAGAGCAAGCCGCAGCACTCGCAAAAAAATTAGCTATCGAAAAAGCGGAAAAAGAAAAAGCGTTGACTGATATCTACAATCAACGTGAGCACTACTGGCAGCAATCACAAGAGCAAGCGGATCGAACTTGCGCCAGTGGTTACGATGCGGCATCACGCTATCTGCATCAGCTGTTTGAGGCCTATCAGTTCAAAGCTGATGAAGCGGCGTTTGAACAACGCTTTAAGCGCTTTGTTGTGGCGAATAATAGCCGTAAAGCACTGTTAAATCGCTTGAGTGATTTGCTTTAAACGATGAGGCGATAGGCTGGCCAAATGACGTTAGCAAAAAACCGATTGAGGGTTGGTTGAAAGGTTGTAAGCCCACCAAAGGTCTACAAATTGTTACCTATGAAGTCACTTTGTGTAGTCCTCGGGGTCTAAGCAACGCGCTTTTACCATCTCTGTGGTAAATACTGCGTGAAATACAAAGGCATCACGATATTGGTTTGCTCTAATGCGGATGAGCCTTGTGTACCCGTTAACTTAAAGGTTTTACTTGGAGTACATTTTTCAACGTAGGATGCCAACGATTTTGCTCTTGTACGTTTACCACTTTTGACCTCCACAGGGACGATATCGCCTTCATCGGTCGCCAAAATAAATTCGATTTCGGCGCGGGCGTCATTCCATGAATAGCTTGGGTCAACGCCAGTGGCAGTGAGCTCTTGTTGCACAAAGTTTTCAGCCACATAGCCCCTGTAGTTATAAACAGAAAGCTCATAGTTTTGTTGCTTAATTTCTCTATAATTGCTGCCGAGCATATGATTGAGCAGGCCCACATCAAATAGAAACAGTTTCACCATATTGTCTTTTTTATAGGCCGCTAACGGAGATTTCGGCAATCCTTCAATAGGGTAGTTTGGCAAAGCTAAGCGGCAGCAGTTAAGCCAATGGATCGCGGTTTCAAAATCGCTATAACGAGATTTACGCTCATGCACATGCTTAAATTTAAAGCGTTTAACCGACTCATCGCTGACAAGTGATAGCTGGGCTGGAATGCTATTAAATACCGATTCAATCAGTGTGGCGTCGACCTTGCCCGCGTACTTACCAAAATCGCGGCGATAACCTTCCACTAAATCGGCATGAATTTTTGTGACTTTTTCAACACGCTCTAGAATGCTTGAATCCTTATACTGATACCAAGCAGAAACGGCTTCCGGCATACCACCAGTAAAAAAGTAGTCAGTGAGTTTGTCCATCAATTTGGTGTGTACTGCCGGTGTGCTTGCTTGACTATCAAATGCTTTGATCAGCGCTTGCTCGTTGGATGCGTAAATAAATTCTTGGAAGGTCAGTGGTCGTAAATTGTATTGTTCTACCTTGCCCACAGGGAAGGTGTTGAGCAAACCAATATTCGAGCCGCTGGCAGCGACAAAATAGGACGGTGCTTTTTCAGCAAAGTACTTTAGTGAGGTAACGGCACGTTCACATTCGCCAATTTCATCTAATATCAGCAGATCGGTTTCTGGGTTGAACGCTTGGTTGGTTAACAACTCAATGTTCATTACTAGCTCGTCAGGTGACAGAGAGCCATCGAACGCTTCTTTGTAAGCAGGGTTTTCAAGGAAGTCGATACGAAGGATGTTGGCAAAGGTGTTCCCAAATAACTCTTGTAGCAGATAGGTTTTACCTGTTTGTCTTGCACCATCGATCAATAATGGCTTGCGCACCGGTTGATTTTTCCATGCTATTAGGGCGTTTAGTAAGTTGCGCTGCATTGTCATTTCCCGCCAATTAAGACTGTTAACTGCCTGTAGTATAACTCATTCTACACTTTTACGCGCAGAAAAGTGAGGAATTTTACATTTTTATGCGCATAAAAGTGTAATCCGCAACCTTTGGCATTCAGGGATCCATTTCATCGCCTTGGCCAACGCGCAAGCTAAACCTAAAGGTGGGATATAAATCCAATTATATTGAGTAAAGTGGGAATATAGTCCTATATGTAAATTGTTGGAGTTGCTTGGGATTCAAAGTTGGACTATATTCCCATTAACGGTTAAATAGTGGGAATATAGTCCCTTTGGTTGGTGATATGGCTAAGCGTGACTTACACAATGTACTGTTTCCAA
>Ga0208568_1000515_pt1 | contig 14463 bp, 13 predicted proteins | sample DeeseametaMP2969_FD_184165 | JGI IMG/M metagenome (GOLD analysis project Ga0208568, IMG submission 184165) | Marine microbial communities from the Deep Atlantic Ocean - MP2969 (SPAdes) | ecosystem: Environmental > Aquatic > Marine > Oceanic | place: South of Funchal, North Atlantic Ocean... | reverse complement strand
ACGCCTTGCAAATGAAACTTTAAGTATGGAAGGGTCGAAGGCGAACACTAAGGATGTTTTGTTAAAATCACAAGCAAAGGCCTATGCGGCATATTGGAATTGGGTGGCAAAAGGACAAATCTTTAAAATCTATGAAAAGCTACTTGAAATAGCGAAAGAAAGGGCGATAGGCCTGAAGAAAAGAATTCAAAAGGGAGACCTGGCTAAAATTTATGGACTTGAAAATCAACAATATATTGCTCGTAGGCAGAGTAAGGCAATAAAGGCAGAAAGAGACTTTATTCAGGCAGGACTGAAGCTTGCTCTTTTTCTTCGCGACAAGGAAGGAAGGCCAGTTTTTGTAAAGCCTGATCGACTTCCTAATATCAATGAGCTTGAGGTAAAAGAGGCATACTTACAAGAAAATGTCGATAAAGTCGAAAGGGCCCTTCAATTAAACCCTAAGCTTAAACAACTGGGATTAAAGACTAAAGTTCTTGAGAACGAATTTGAATTTGAAAGAAACAAGTTAAATCCAAAACTGGATCTTCGAATTGAGGTATCCAAGGACTACGGACAGGGGAGTAGAACCTTAAGAGCTGAGGAGCAACGACTTGCACTTATGCTTGAGATCCCAATAGAGAGAAACCTAGCTAAAGGCAAATCAGAGTCAACTGCTGCGAAGAGAAGGGCCGTTGAGCATCAAATAAAATATTTAAAGGAACAACTGGCGACCAATGCTCGCGCAATTTCTGTGAAACTAAAGTCTTTAAATATGGAGCTAAAAAATATAAAACAGGAAGCGGAGTTGGCACAAAAGCTACAAGCAGCCGAAAGGTTAAAGTTTAAGGAAGGAGGCAGTGACTTTTTTGTCGTAAACCTTCGCGAGCAAGACGCAGCAGATGCCAAGGCTAAATTCTTTCAAAGACTAAGTAAATACCAAGAGACCCTGGCAGTTTATAAACAACTCATAATGGACTTTTAAATGAGAAGGCCCAGGGCCCTCCCACCGATCTCAGGACTAAGGAATTAGAACTGCATTGATTACGTGAATGATTCCATTACTTGCTTTGATATCTGATATAATTACCTTCGAATCATTGATGTATAGTCCATCTTTTCTTTCTTCAATTGTTACATCTTCATCCAAGACAGTTTCAAGTCTTGTTAGGCGGGACAATGTTCTTGAATTCTTTTTTCCTGAAGCAACGTGATAAAGAAGAACATCTCTTAGAGCACTTGGATTTGCCAACAAATCATCCAACACGCCATCTGGTAGATTTGCAAATGCAGTATTGGTTGGAGCGAATACTGTAAATGGTCCTGGTGATTGTAGTGTATCGACTAGATTCGCTACTTGGACAGCGGTGACCAATGTACTTAGCTCTGGAGTATCTACTGCAATCTCAACGATATCGCGCTTGTAATTGTCAGCAGCGTGTACTCCAAGGTTCAATACTACTAATAAACTAAAGAATAATGATTTCATGACTCTCTCCTCATTTAAGTTAAAACAAAATACTAATGAGATTTATAAAGAGGGGAAAATAGACAAGATTTGAATTAATTGAAATACAGGCCTATTAAAACAATAAGAATATTTGGCCTAAAAAAATTGTAAGAAGAAGTGAGAATGGATAAGCGATAGAGTAACTTGTAGCTGGAACTGTGGAGTTTTTAATATCTTCAGGGTCGGGAAGGGCCGCAGAACAAGTTAAAGCACCTGCCATAGCACCTAGGAATTGAAGTTTATTCATCTTGAAAAACTTAAGGCAGACTAAAGCACTGAGGAGAATTGAAACTAATATAATTATGAAAGAGCTTCCCAGGGCAACTGGGCCATTGCTTTCAAAGGCACTAGCAATACTTTTTCCTGCATTGGTTCCGATGCCACAGAGAAATAGCATCATTCCAAGTTGTCTAAGAAACTGGTTTGTCGGTCCGGCAATACTCCATAAAAGAGAGCCTTTTTTTCCTATTTGTCCTAAAAGTAGGGTGGCAAATAAAATACCACCAGTGATCCCTGGACCTATTTGACCATCCCCAATCTGAATGGTGATTTGACCAATGGCAACACCTAAGGAAATGCTTGCTGCAATTGGAAGAAAGTCTATTCTGGTAGACTCTTTACCACCAAGCATCTTTGTAATACCATCCACACTACTTTCTTTAAGTGTGATTTGAAGTTTGTCTCCGTAGCGAAGTCTTGTTCTCCCATTGGGTGCTAGGTTTATACCAGCTCTTCTTATCTTTGTAACTTCAGCGTTCCATACTTCGTTCAGGTTTAATTGTGCCAAGGATTTACCCACTGCCACTGGGGAGGTCACAAGAATATTGATGACCGTCTCTTTAGCTGCCAATGGCATCTTATTGAGGATTGGTCTTCCAATGACAAGTTCGGCTTTTGATAAAGAGTCTTCATCACCTATGATCTTTAACTTGTCCCCAAGCTTTAGAATGGTGTCACTTGCTGGAACCATTGACTCGTTTTCGCTTGCCTGAATTCTTGATGGAAAAGCACCAGTCATTTGTGGCAGATTAATTTCACTTAATTGTCGACTAACAAGGTTTGGATTTTCAACTAGAAAGCTTTTCGCCTTAACCACTGGAAAATGCTTTTTATTCTTTTTCCTATACTCTTTTTCCTCTTTTTCTACGTCGATTTTTAAAAATGCAGGTAAGGCCCTAAATATAACGATAGAAAATATTAGGGATAGGGGGTAGGCAATTGTATAAGATAATAGGGCCGTGGAGTTGGCTCCATTGTCAATGGCAGCTGCCAGGGTCGGTGTTGAAGTGTTAACACCTGCAAAAAGGCCAACGGCCCAAGAGGAATTAAGACCAAAGAGCTTTGAGGCTGCCAAAGATAGAGAGAATGTCGATAGAAGAGTCACAAAAATTGGCAGGAAATACTGTTTTACTTCACCGGTTTTGAAGCTTTGAAAGAAGCCTGGACCTGCCTCGATCCCAACGGAGAAAATAAAAAGGATTAGTCCTATTTTTTCTATGGACTGAGGCGTCTGGATTCCAAAGTGTCCAAAAATTATTGCCACAATAACGATTGCTGATGACCCAAGACCAATCTTTTTATAGGAGAGCTTTGATAGGGCAACTCCAAACATCATGATAACAAATAAAGCAATATAGGGTTCAGCGAATATACTCAACATCTTAAATCTCTTCTATTACCTATTGATCTCTAGTGCAATAGTAGACACCATCTTAACATAAACTTAATTTTTGTCGGAAAAAACGATAGATTCTTTCAGGATTCTCTAAAAAAAACTAAAATAGCATATGGATCTACAGTTACGTAAAATCGAGTAGATAGACGCACAGGTTGAAGTATTGTGGGCATTGGATGAAGTGATCTAGGGCTTATTATATTTGGCATAAATCAGTCTCGGTCTAAGATGGAGGGGCTGGATAAGTGTTCGACAAACTTCTACATTTTAATGCCTGTATATTAGTATTCCCACTTTCACGTTAATGACGGATTGAAATTGTTTAGAAAAAAGTACATTGAATTAATTGGTGACTCATTAATATGCTGTTGGGTTGTTCACGATCATAATGGTGAGCTTGTTTATCTAAACGATAATGCAGAAACCTTTTTCTCTATTTCTAGGGAAGAATTATTTGCAGTCAGAAAAGAAATTGAAAAGTGGCAACTTTTTGATCATCATGGGCAAGAGCTGGAGATTGACTCCTTTCCTGTCTCCATCGCCCTAAAGCATGGCAGCTATTCCAAACGCTTGATAGGGTTTAAACCTCCAAGCCAAAATGAAATGAAGTGGTGCTCTGTACAAGCCGAAAAAGTGATGGACCCTGAGACTTCCTCCTCATTTGTTATTGTCTCCTTTGTGGATGAAACTGAGCTTGTAGGCAAAAACAAGATGTTGAGAAGTTTTGTGGGAGAGCTAGAGATCAGGGAGAAGAGACTTGAGGAGCTTAATGAGCAGCTAAAGTCCACCCTGTGGCAAAGAGAGAATCTCTATTCGGTGCTGGCCCATGATCTACGCTCTCCATTCACGACAATTGTTGGCTTTTCGGAGATCCTTGAAAGCTCAACCGCTTCAATTGAACCCAAGAAGGCCTCTGAATACGCAAGCAAAATAAAAAAAAGTGCGATGGATGTTTTGAAAATGACAGACTCTATATTGGAGTGGGTTACTGAATTAAAGAACTTAAGTGAGATCTCGGTAACCGAGCATGATCTACTTAGCACTGTAAAAAGAGCTTGTTCTGTTCTTGAACCTTATGCAAAAAGTAAGGGAGTTGAACTACAGTTTAATATAGAAGAGAGCCTTTTTTTAAGTACAGATCATAGAATGTTGGGCACGATTATAAGAAACCTAGTTAATAACGCCATAAAGTTTTCCTATGAAGGCAGGCCTGTGGCAATTGAAATTTCTAAAAGTGAGCAATTTCATAAAATATCCATAGTAGATCGTGGCATGGGAATGGATGAAGAATCTGTCCAAAGAATCTTGTCAAAAAGGGGAGAGTTCTCTTCGCCTGGAACTTGTGGAGAGAAGGGTAGTGGTCTTGGATTAATGTTGGTTATGGAGTTTATTCAAAAGATTAAAGGAAAATTTGAAATTGAATCTCAGTTGGGAGAAGGTTCTCGATTTATAATTTATTTACCCTCTCTTAAAACTTAATAAGAAGATTCTTAAATTTAATCCTCTCCATTAGCACATAGCTTGGAACTTGGTGCTTTTTTAAATCGCGGTCATATCCACCGGTTTTAAGATACTCTAACATGTGCTTTTTAAATGCTTTTTTTATCACACTTGCACCTTTATTTTTATGAATCAAAAAAACAACTTTTCTTGGGTCTAGGAAAATAGATCTTGAATATACAAGGCCTTTAATAGCATTTTGTTTTACATATTCACGAGTTAAAAAGTTAAAACCAATAAAGTAGTCCACTCTTTTTGCTTTCAACATTTTTAATGCATTCTCAAGTGAATGAGCAAAGTAGACGCTATGCTTTTCTTTAAAATTCTGGGGAATAAACCACTTATGTAAACTTACAAAGTTTTGAGGCTTTTTTAAGTCAAGCCTCTCTAAAGCTTCAGCACTGTGTGAAAGCACTGTATGATAATCATGAAGACCTATTGGCAATTCTATTGTCTCTTCTGCTGTATATTTAGTAATAAACCCCTCACTTGCAGAAACCAATACATCACATTCTTGCTTTGCAAAAGAATGAAATGCCCTAACCGGAGGAAAGAGCTCCACCTTTAATGGGCGATGTTTTCCTAAAGTATTGTTTAATAGGTCGATTAAAAAGCCTCTTCTATCTGCAGTTACCATATTTCCAGCCAGTTCTAGTGTACAAACAGATAGGGCCTTAGGAGAGGAAGAGAGCCCAGCTGGAGAGGTTAGGGCCAAAAGAATGAAGATGTTTATTTTAAAATTCATATAAATGTATAAAAGTTAATTTTAGATTAGTTTACTTTCATAAGAGCTATTATGGAAATAGATCCCGAGTGATAAAATATTGCCTGAATAGCTTATAATTTCTTAAGGTTCTTAAGGTCGAGCGGGTGAATATCGATTAGTTTAGTAGAGGTGTTTAATTAAAGGGTGATAATCGATATTATGAGGTTGGTTTTATTTTCTACTCTTTTCTTTCTGTCTAAAGCCTCCTATAGCTCTTGCGAACCAATGAGGTTGGATCAAAAGAATGGAGCAATGGAGCGAATACCGGTTTATGATCAGGGTAATCTTAATGTTTGCTATGGCTATGCAGTGTCCCAAATCATAGATGCCTATAGGTTCTCCCATGGTGAGGAGGACTTTGATCATTTAACCTCACCTGTTGCTGTCTCTGTATTTTATTCGGTGGGAAAAGATAAGGGCAGTGTTGAGTTTGGAAACACTAGAGATGCAATCCCTACAGTTCTAAAAAACGGTTCCTGTAAATATGGTAGCGTTTTTAAAAAAATTGGAAATATAGACTACGAAGATTACTTTGAAGAGCTTGAAGACTCCTATGATGATTTTAAGGCACTCGGAAAAAGATCACTTTTTAGATTGTTTAGTCCTAAAACCTCAGAGGAAGTTGTTAACAATATTCTGGAACTTGTACATGATAAAAGGGCATCTGAGTCTGTGCTTGGAGCACATGAGATTTTAAGTGCTCTAGATAGTCCTACTTACCTTGTATTTTTAAAGAGACTATTTGGTGTTCTGTGCAACGATAGTCAAAAGGACCTGAAACTAAGTGTTATTCAACACTCTAAATTTGCTCGAGACTTCAATTCTCAAAGCCGTACAGAGAATTTGATTGAGTCCATTAATATGGCATGGGATACAAAGCATCCACAACCTGTGGGGATTAGTTACTGTGAGGACTTCCTGTATAACAAAGATCATGTTGGAATTGATGATGAGGGGAAAGTTAGCTCTCGATGTCGAACACATCATGCATCTGTAGTAATTGGGAGAAGGCCATCAAAGGATGGAAAAAACTGTCAGTTTTTAATTCGAAACTCTAAAGGTGATAGCTGTTCTAACTATGAGTGGGATTGCGAGAACGGACAAATTTGGGTTGATCAAAAGGCCTTAGGTCGAAATATTTATTACACAACTTGGTTGGAATAAGCATTTAGGGAGCATCAGTAAGTGCCCCCATAACTATAACCATCGTGATTAAAAAGTTGAAAGAACCTTTGAAGATTGCTTATTTTTTCCATATCCAAAAATAACTTTTGGCCCCTGGTTGGAATTAAAGGTAATTGTCAATCTTGTACCTGTTTCAGCTTCTTTGTAAATAAGGTATAGAAAACCTGAGTCGGTTGAACGGTCTGCTAAAACTTCTACACAGTTTCCTTCTTTTACAGTTCCATAAGACTCAGCCAGATTATATGTGATTCTACCAGCAGTGATGGTTGCATCAGGATTAGCATGGGCAAATTGTGAGCAATCCTCTAAATTAATGTTTTTGATTTCATTAAATTCAAGAGTCGTTTTTTGGCTCACAGATTCCATTACAATTAACTCTCTAGGCTGTCCTTTAAAGGAGTGTGCCTGAGAACTGAATAATATAAACATGAAAACTAAAAACTTCTTCATAAAAACTCCCAAAGTAATATTGATATTTTGAAATACCAATTACCTGTGGTGATGTAAAGTTCTGATGCCGAAATTTAGGTCTATCTAGCTTGGATGGGGCTGATTGCGGCCCTATTAATTTAGGGCCGTAACTCAATATTGATTATAAATTTGCTTTTCTTAGAAGATAAGAAATAATTTCCGAAGCGCTGTAGCCTTTTTCGTTTTCATTGACTGGACCGACTTCAGTTTCATCATACATAAACTTCGTTTCAATGTATGGCATGATTTCCACATAGGCATTAGCTCCAATGCCAAATTTAGTTATTTCTTTCATGTCCGCAAAAGGGCTATCAGCAATGGCCTGTTCTAATTCTTCTCTGTTTGCTGCTTGGGCACCAATTGGGATTAATGTATCAATAAATTCATCCCTTTTCACTGTGAAGCTTGCATTGGATAATGGAATTTCATGTCCATAACCAGGTTCTGTAAAAACTCTATCAAAGTTTAAATCAATTTCTAGATTTCTTGCTTTAACTAACTTTTCTCCATGGTTTTTGGAAAAATTTGATAGATCAGCACTCACCTTAGCATTCTTAATCTTTATTCCTACAAGTTTGCCTCTTTTATTATATTGCATGTGATCTTTTGTGAGTTTAGTTTTTGTAGCTGGTTCAGTTGTAGATTCTGCTTCATAGTACCATGATACTTTTTTTGATTTACAGTTTATGTAAGCATTAATAGTAGCACTTGCATAAAGCGGGAAAGCTTCAACAAGGGGGTCTTTTTTAGTAAATTCGCTGTCTAAATATATACTAAGTACAATGGCCTCGCCTTTAAAATTTCCGTATATTGAAGATGCCTTACAGATTTTTTTTAGGGATTCAGTATTAATTTTTATAGATGCAAAGGAAGGGATAGAGGCCAGCATAAGTGCTGCCAATAGAATAGATCTTTTCATAATTATCTCCGTGCATATTAGTGATTTCGTGGCTCTTGTCGCTAAGCTTTATCATTATATCTTTGAGAATAAATAAAATTGGGGGAAAAGCTGTAAAAAAGAAATGGTTTCGAAGTCATATACTGCTTAAGAGTAAAGTTATGATCCGTAAATTTTACGGATTATTTTTGTGACTGTGGATTTAATCAAAAGTGAGGCTTCTTTCTTCGGCCTCGCAGGGCTTTAGGTATTTAAATAAGTACTGCATTAAGTCTGATCTTTTTGGTCGGAATCCCTATTTTTTTATTTTGTATTCTCGTAGAATACGAAATTCATGGCTATCTCTTTGGAATTTATGCGATTTTTTTAAAATATAGACGATATTCGTTGTATCGATAGAATACAGTCGTTTATACTAAAGGAGAGATGGATGAGAAGAGTTTTACTTTCTATGGGGGCAATCGTATTAACAATCGCATGCAACTGGGACAAGGAAGATCGCTTGTGTAAAGACGGCGACCAACCGGTTAACATTATAATGGAGAGAAGCAAAACTCTTTATTCTGAGGCACTCACCGGGATGAGCTGTGAGGAGTTTAACTCTAGGCAAACCTTTGAGGCACCAGACTGGGGGAGTTGTATTACTACTTTTAGCCCCGGGGAATTGGCAAGTACCCAAACTATTTATACCAATGACCCAATAGATGGAATTTTATCTGGTGATACTATTGCTGTGGACCAAAGTTACATTTACTCTTTGGTATCCCGTGGTGTGGAGATTACAGAGCTAGAAAGCTTGGAAGTCAAAGTTCATTTGCCTCTTCCAATATCTCCCCAAAAAATTTTCCTTTATAAAGACAAAATAGTTGTCTATGGCGAGCGAACTCTCTATATCACAAATCTCTTAGGAGAACTTTTGTTTAAAGAGGAAATGGATGGGGATCAAGAGATCAGTCTTAAGGGAGAGTATTTATTTCTCCGTTCTACTAAATACATTGATGAACTCAGTGATGAAGAATTTTGTGAAAAAATTATATATGCGAACGACGCTCGTTATTCAGCGTTAACTAGCGTTAGAGAGTTTAGCCTTGAAGAACTTATCTACTTATCTGAGGAACACTATTATGGGGCACGCTTTTATCATTTGGATAAAAAAAGACAATATCTTGGCTTTGAAGTGCCTTCAGAAAAAGGCGAGCGTCAAACTGCGCTGATGAAAAAAGGATCCTTAGAGTTAAGCTTGATAGAAGGCGTGGGGGTAGAATCTTTAACCATGCGCGAATATGGAGAGTATCTTCATTTATTTAGCTGGGATTGGAAAGGTGGCAGCAGCTACTATGTTTTAAACAGCGATTTACAAGTTTCTTCTAGGATCGAAGGAATCGCTCCGGGAGAGTTCATTGGAGCCGCGAGATTTACTCCCGACTTTTCCTATATTATGACCTACCTAAACGTTGATCCGCTTTTTGTATTTGATTTAAAGGACCACTCAGGCCCTGAGTTGATTGGAGAATTGAAGTTCCCAGGTACTCCAAGATTTTTGCATGAAGTAGACACAGACACTTTAATCTCCTTGGGGGTGGGAGAAAATAACCAGTTAACACTTTCAGTTTTCAGTGTAGAAAACCCTGCAGTACCTCTTAGAACAGACGTCCTGACCCTCGATGAGAACGGAATAAGGTTTGACTACGATTATAAAAACTTTATTTTTCATAACGAAAATATTTTGATCAAGGGAGAGTATGAATATTACCTTGTTTGGATAAAGGATCATAAAATCGAAAAGCTGCAAAGGATCCCGATTTACGGAAACCCAAGGACCTTTTTTGTGGATGACGAACTTCTCTTGAAGGATGGAAGAGAATGGGAGAGTATAAAACTAAATGATTGATATCTTTAAATATACCAACTATCGCGAATACCTGAAAGCGTGCTATGGGTTCTTAAAAGAGAACAATAGCGCGTTTTCCTATCGTTATTTTTCAATGAAGTGTGGTTACAAGTCTCCTAACTTCTTGAAACTCGTTATCGACGGAAAGAGAAATATCTCTTCTCAAAGTATTGAGAAATTTACAATCTTTCTAAAGCTAAATAAAAACGAGGCTAAATATTTTTCGCTCTTAGTGGAATTTAATCAGGCCAAAAGTTCGGCCCAAAAATCGCAATTCGCCCAGGAAATTTTGAAGCACTCCACATTTAAGCGACTGCACCCACTAGGGCAGGATTATTTTGAGTATTACTCTAAATGGTATTTCGTTGCAGTTAGAGAGATTCTCGCCACCAAGCAAAAGCTCGATCCTAAAACGATTTCCGCTCAGCTCACTCCTAAAGTTAGCGAAGCGGAAGTTGAAAGCGCAATAGAGACTCTCTTGAGATTGGGCCTTATAAAGAAACAGGATAATCGCTACGTGCAAGCGCATCAGTTGGTAACGACTGGCGACGAGGTTAGCTCCAGCGCGGTCGCCCAATACCATAAAAATATGCTGGATTTAGCGGCGAAGTCCATTGATAATATCCCTAGAGAGCTTAGAGATATTTCAAGCGTTACCGTATCTTTGGGGGGAGAGAATATTCCCCGCTTAAAAGAGCTTATTCAAAAATTTCGAAAAGATGTTTTGGAGCTATCCGCTCAAGACCAGAAAAAGTTAAATGTATATCAATTGGGAATTCAAATGTTTCCTTTAAGTCAATGCAAGGACGAATCATGAAAGCATTAGCGTTAATAACTCTTATACTATTTATTGGGTGCGGCACCGAGACTGGAAATCCAAATAATCAGGACTCGGGTGCTTCATTGGGAGCTAGCGAGTTGGGAACCTATGCTTATAATTTATTAGGGCTATCTTGCGATAAACTTGTGGAGTGCTACTCCATTGATAAAGACAATTGTAAAAACGGCATCCTTATCCAGGATAATTTTGATGCTTCCTTCGGACTGAATTCTTCAGACTACTCCACATTTAGAGACATTATTGACGCAGAGGTTGAAGGAGGAATTAGCGTTACGGACGCGGGAGCCTTTACTCAATGTCAAACGGATATCAATGCTTTGGCCTGTTCTGATTCGGAAGTCTTGAATGCATATGATGCATCGGACTCTGGCAATTATTCAAATGCATATAACCTAATACCGGTCGGGTCGGGAAGCTGTCAGGATTTTTATTAGGAAGTGTAGGTGAAATTTTTATGGTGCCCGGAAAGGGACTTGGACCCCCACGCCATTGCTGGCGGCGGATTTTGAATCTTCTTCAGCTACCTTTTTAGTCAAAATAATTCCATGAAGTTTAATAAAATCAATAGCTTGTTCAATAAGATCTAATAGTGATTTAACTGATGAGATTTCTCTTGTTAAGTCTCTACCAATAGCGCTTGGAGGAAATTGCTTACTTGGGGCATTCTGAAAAAATGTATTATGAGCGTTGATGTAGTCAGAAGTAACTTTTGCACAATCATGGGTGAATTGGTGTCTAATATCAAAATTAAACTTTATAACCTTGTAATCGCTAAAGTTTTTAATATTACAGTTCATTGTTTTTAAATATAGTTCCTCTACAAAGTGTAGCCTTTGGAATGAAAAATGACTTTTAACAATATTTTTATTAATTGTTGGAAATTTTGAGTAAAGATTATTTAGCTCATGTGGGGTTTTAAATAAATCTTTGGCTTCTAAGAAGTTTTTATTTGTTAATTTTTCTAAAAATAATTCTTCTAAGTAAACTTCTAGAACACTTATTGTACTTATTTGTAATGGGACCATGAGAGGTTTCCACAAATCATCAGAGAATATTGGATTTGATTCAAATAAGTCACTGCAAGTTTCTTTAAGAGACTTCTTGAGAATTGATCTGATACCTGTTTGTGGGTCAGCTATATTGATAAAGTTTTTAACAAACTTATCTCGTCTTCTTTCGTAATTTGTTTTTGATTGGCTTGCAGTCATATATGTAAATAATTATCGACTTCGTTGTTTGTTAACCTTAATTTAAAGAAAACTTAAGACGCCTTTTGTAATCAGGGTAATACCTTTGAATGTAGTCCTTTAGAAAGAACAGGTCTCTTTCAGGTGTTAGATTATTCCTAATACTACTGGCCAGTTTAAGACGTTTACTAGCAAGCTCTGGATTTGAATTTTTATTTCGATTAGCACTAATTTTCATTAGGCCACAAATATAGCTCTTAGATTCATCAGATGTATGTCCTAATCATTCATTACAGAAAGTGAGTAAAAGCGTTCTTGGTTAGTTCTAGAGCCTCTTCACACTTAATACTTTAAAACTAAAAAAGCCTAGTTAAAATAACTAGGCTTTTTTAAATGGTGCCCGCCAAGAGTAATGGTCGAACCAAATACTATTTCAGAGGAATATGGAATTGTTTGGAGATGACCTAAGATTGACCTCTATGAATTGGTACTTTTGCGAAAAGAGAAAGCTTTTAGCCATAAAGAACTTGCTTCTCACTTTGAACACTATTGACTGGTATTTGAGACGTTTAAGGGCTGAGAATAAGGTTTAGGAGAGTTTTATGGCTATTAATTAGTGATTTATTCAAAGGGATTGTTACTCTCTCTGTATTGGCTCTAGTTGATCATGGATTCACTCTTAAAGACATGGCCAGTAAAGCTCCTGATTCTCACAAAAAAGGTCTTACCAAATATGGTGAATACTCAAGAGTGCTAACTGGAAATAAAAATTCTTTTGCAAAATAACAAAACCCGTCGTAGGAGACTGGCCTCAGTTTAATTTCTTATCTTTGTTGACCTGCTATTGGTCATATTCCTAGTGGTATATGAGTTTTATAGGTCCAATTCGCTCTAAGAAATTGTTCTTTATCTTCTCCAAGAGTATCTACGCCATTTGGTGCTTTTGGTAACGGTTGTCCCCTATAAAGCTTAAAGGCTTCATTTTCCCAAGATAGGCTGCCCCACTCATTAATTAATTTGATGTAATATGCGCCATGTGGTTTTCTCAAGTGCTTTAAAAACTCTGGAGCTTCAGAGTCACCTTCTGGCTTTAGCCTAATAACCCCCCCGTAAGAATCTTCATAGAAAATTTGAACAAGAGGCGATCGAATGGATTTAGTTCTATAGCTAGTTTCTGTAATTTTAATTGTTTTTCTCCATTGGCCGTCTGTAGATTCATATGTTTTTTTAAAGCCGTCCTTTGTTATAGAAACAAATTCATTTGTAAAATAGTTATTAATTCCATCAGCTATAATGTTTTCTATTTCCTTTAAATTTTTTGAATTAATATCCACTTCCAATATGGAGTCAACATCAGCGTCAATAATAAAATTATTTTTAAACACAATATATTCTTTTAGTCGACTAAGCTCACTACTAGACAATTCCCTACACTTGAATAGTTCTGGGCAATATCCTTCGTCACTATTACCTGCAAAAGCAGCTAGAGGTCCTATCACTAAAAAGTATAGAATAAGTTCTTTCATTACTTTACCTCGCTCAAAAATCTAAAGGTTTTCTAATTCAATATACTCATATATTGCCATCAATAATGACTATTTTGTGACTCGAAGAAAACTCTATAATGGGTGTTAGCTCCCTAACACCAATCAATTTTTTCAGTGCTTTACAAGGATTTTGAGAAAAAATATCGCATGACTCGTTCTTGCGCTGGTTTTCTAGCTCCAATATGAACTAAACACCCTAAATTATTTAAAACGAGATTTGGCACATCCATTGCCTTATATTTCCCTGCAAAATTAGCAATCCAGCACCGGACACACTATTATTAACCATCACTATCTTTGCGGTATTTGCAATTATCAAAGAGAAAACTATTTGTTCTTAGAGAAAGTCGCAAACCTCGATGAATATTCGAGAATGCTAGCTGGATGTCAAAAATCCGTATTAAAATAATAAAGCCCGTCGTAAAAGACGGGCCTTAATTAATTTCTTATCTTTGATTACCAGCGATTGGTCGAGTTACTAGTTATATTCGATCTTTAGCTTTGTTTACTTTAATCTTCTCTCTTAAACCAACTAATCCAGACATACAACTTATGGCACATGGTTCTCCTGATTCAATTTCTAAATCAACCCTTCTTCCTTGCTCGCAGTTATAAACTGCTTTTAGAAGGTTGCTAGAGAGTTCCATGTCAGTCAAGGAGACAGCACAGTAATGTCTTGCATGCATAGATAACATTTCTTTTCTCATTTCAATAGTATCATCAATTGAAGATGCTATTGATGGTAATGATGTCATCAAAATTAACGTAGTAAATAATATCTTCATCTTTAAATCCATGTGTTCATTTGAGTAATGGTTTTTTAATTCAATATACTCATATATTGCCATCAATAGTGACTAATTTGGTGCTCGAAGAAAACTTTATATAGGGTGTTAGTTTTCTAACACCAACCTAGTAAGCGCCCCAAATGTTGTGCAGATTCTTAAGACTTAGGATTGGGCTATTATTTGGCCGAGATATGGCAAGTTTTCGTGTCGATTGTGCCGATCTAA
>Ga0208568_1000509_pt1 | contig 14595 bp, 15 predicted proteins | sample DeeseametaMP2969_FD_184165 | JGI IMG/M metagenome (GOLD analysis project Ga0208568, IMG submission 184165) | Marine microbial communities from the Deep Atlantic Ocean - MP2969 (SPAdes) | ecosystem: Environmental > Aquatic > Marine > Oceanic | place: South of Funchal, North Atlantic Ocean... | reverse complement strand
AAGCGCTGCCCGATCCATAACAGCTCGGGCCAAAGGGTGTTCACTTCCGCTTTGAATAGCAGCCAAAATTGAAAGGAAATTTCGATCCGGCAGCTCAAGAGAGTGAATGTGTTCCAAAGCTGGCTTTCCTTCTGTCAACGTTCCGGTTTTATCGAAGGCGACTGTTGTTACCGAATGAGCGACTTCAAGAGCCTCGGCGTCCTTTATAAGAATACCGGCCTTTGCGCCGACGCCCGTTCCCACCATAATGGAGGTGGGAGTGGCCAACCCCAAGGCACATGGACAAGCGATGACCATTACAGCCACTCCATTGATAATGGCGGCTTCCCAATCACCAGTTGTCGCTCCCCATATCGCCACAGTCGCGGCGGCGATAATCAAAACAATTGGAACGAAATATGAGGCAACCTTGTCCACTAATCTTTGCACCGGCGCTTTAACTGCTTGGGCGTTTTCAACCATGCGAATAATCCTGGCGAGCATTGTTTCCGAACCAAGGGCGCCAACTTCAATTTTCACAAAACCGTCGCCATTGATTGAACCTCCCACCAATTTGTCGCCCACCTGTTTTTCAACAGGCAAGCTTTCTCCTGTGATTAAAGATTCGTCAACAGAGGAAGCGCCTTCAACTAACTGCCCATCCACTGGTATTCTTTCCCCTGGTCTTGCCACCACAATATCTCCGAGCTTCAATTCCTCGACAGGAATTTCAAGCTCTTTCCCTTGTCGGACAACTCTTGCTGTCGCTGGTTGCAGGGCCTGCAAAGCTTTAATAGCTTCGGTGGTTTGCATTTTGGCCTTCGCCTCAAGATATTTACCAAAGAGCACAAGAGTTATAATGACGGCTGAGCTTTCAAAATAAAGATGCATGTCCGACATATGTCCGGCATCACGGAACATAAAGTACAAACTCAGGCCAAAGGCGGCCGAGGTGCCTAAAGCGACCAAAAGCTCCATATTTCCTGTTTTTGCTTTCAAAGCGCCCCATGCGGACTTGTAGAATCTTGCGCCGATAATGAACTGAACAGGAGTGGCCAATGCCAATTGAATCCAAGGAGAAGGCATTGCATGGACACCGAAAAGGTCTAACAACATGGGCAAAGTTAAAGGAAGGGTAAGCATAGTAGAAAGGATTACTGTGAGCTTTTCTCTTTTTAATGCCGCCTCTTTTGCTCCAGTTGCCTCTTTGGTTGAAACGTTTGCTTCATATCCCGCCTTCTTGACTATGCCCATTATTTGATACGCATCCAATTTGGCTGGATCAAATTCAACCTTAGCCTTTTCGGTGGCCAAATTTACTGAGACATCGATAACTCCCTCGTCTTTGGCCAAGTATTTTTCAACTCGAGAAACGCAAGAAGCGCATGTCATGCCTTTTATGTCTAAATCAATGTTCTCTGACATATCTTATTCCTTTTCTCTGCTTTAACGAACTTCCCTACGATACTTTCTGAGCCTCACCTACAGGGTAACCCGCTTCCTCCACCACTTCTTTGATTTGATCAATAGAAGCTTCAGTTTCAACGGCCAAAGTACGTTGTTCAATTTCCGCCTGAAGAGAGATAGACGAATCAAACTCCTTCAAAGCGTCCTCTATATTTCTAAAACAACTCATACAGTGCATCTTTTCGATTTTTAACTTATACATGTATTCTCCTTTTATTTTTTGTGCGAAAATCTCGCCACTTGAAGAAGATACACCTTCCAACCGTTGGAAGGTCAAGCCCAAAGCTTCCAATTGTTTGTAAGCTTGGATATAATAGCTTCATAAAGGCATACCCTTAAAAAAGGAATTATATGAATATAGGTGAAGCGGCGAAGCTGTCCGGAGTAAACGCCAAACTTATCAGACATTATGAAGAGACAGGGGTAGTTCCCAAAGTAAAAAGATCAACTTCGGGATATAGGATTTATTCTGAAACGGATGTAAACATTCTAGCGTTTGTAAAACGCGCTCGAGGATTGGGTTTTTCAATGAAGGAAATAAAAAGACTGGTGGGGCTTTGGAGAAATAAATCGCGAGCAAGCGCCGAAGTTAAATCTATCGCTCTGTCTCATGTTAAAGTCTTGGAAGAAAAGATTCACGAGCTGCAATCAATGGCAAAAACGCTGAAGCATTTGGCGAAGAACTGCCATGGCGACAATAGACCTGATTGCCCAATTTTGGATGAGCTGGGCAAAAAATAGTGGGTATAAGAATTAAAAATTGGTTTTCTTTAAGCAATATTCTTTTTCTTTTAACTTTGGGTTTTCTAGTGATCAATCAAGTTCCCACGATAACGAATAACTTCAAAAAAGAGGGATTGAATTTAGAAAGCCTTAATACTGGTGTTATCAATTCTTCCCCGGCTAATCAGAAAGTTCAGTTTCCACCCCCGAATGGAAAAGCGATGGCCATCTTTTGGTCCACAACCTGTGGTCCCTGCAAATTGGAAATGGCAAGGCTAAAGACTTCTGTTGAAGAAGGAAAAATTCCTAAGCTGGCGCTTTTTGCAATCAATCCTTATGAGACAAATTCTCAAATAAAAAGGTTTTTAGCCGAGAAGAATTTTCCATTCACCTTCATTCAAGATACAGGGATAAGCCAGGCCTTAAATGTACAAGGCACTCCCACCACCGTTTTTATCGATAACGGAAAAGTTATTTCGATGAAAACAGGAATCAGTTTAACAGGTATATGGGATGCTGAAGAATTCTTGAAGGAGTGATTGTTCACAACTGTTTATCTAAATATCCTCAGGCTGTGGCGAACTTAGCCTTGCCATCCGGCCTCCATCTACTGGATAGACCTGTCCAGTGATAAACCCAGCGTCGTCAGAAGCAAGAAAAACGACAAGCGCCGCTACATCTTCAGGTTTTCCAGTCCGGGAGATGGGATGGATTTCGTTTAACTGAGATTTATACTTTGAAGGATCTGCTTTAGAATTAATTAGATTGGAGTTTAATTCTGTGTCGATCCAACCAGGGGCAACAGCATTACAACGGATTCCTTCATATCCATGGTCAACGGCGACGGCCCTAGTAAGCCCATGAAGCCCCGCTTTGGAGGCGCAATACGCGCTGTGTTTGGGATTGGCGCCAATTCCTTCAATTGAGCCGATATTGACAATTGATCCTCGAGATTTGCGCAAAAAAGGAAGAGCCGCTCGAATTGTTAAAAAAGGAGCGGTTAAATTCAGATTTAAGGTTTTCTGCCACTCCTCCAAACTCATTTTTTCAACTGAGACTTCTTGCATGATTCCGGCGCTATTAACCAAAATATCCAGCTGTCCCGCTCGGGCAATAACTTCTAAGACAGCTTTTTCGGGTCCAGAAGGATCAGCAAGGTCTGTTTTAATTCCTTCAAACTCTTCATCTTTGCCTCGTTGCGCCGTGAATACTCGCGCTCCTTCATTACGCAGATGATAGGCTACTGCCTTGCCAATACCAGATCGACCACCTGTAATGAGAGCCACTTTATTTTTGAAACGATTCATTACCAACATCCTTTTCTTCTAAATGATCATTTTTAAAAGCAGTGGGTTATCAGACCCTATACTCTACTTTTCCCCATACATTTGTCTAAACTCTTTCGGACCAACACCCATTTTTTGTATAAAAATTTTCCGAAATGAGCCGACATCTTCATATCCCATATCGTGAGCCACTTCTTCTATCGCTTGGTTGGTGCTCTCCAACAATTCACATGCCTTCTGAATCTTTATCGATTGAATATATTTTAAGGGCGTCAGTCCTGTTGCCCTTACGAATCTTCGAATAAGAGTTCTATTAGTTAAGTTCACGTGGCTTTCTAAATCAGAAAGGGTTATTGAAAGCCGATAATTTTTGTTGATATAGGTTTGGCACTTTTTAACTTCTAAGTCAGGATGATTTAAATCGACATTAAACTTCTTATACCTCCTCTGCTCTCTTGGCGATGTATTCATTACGAGCAGATGTCCCAATTCGTGGATTATTTTTTTATTAAAATTGCGCTTAATGATATGAAACGCCAAGTCCGTCCAGGCCATCAATCCCCCAGCGAAAATTATCTTTCCATTGTTAATCAGAATCTCATCAGTATTAACACTGTGTTTTGGAAACATTTCTTTAAATTCCCTCTCCATCTCCCAATGGGTGGTAACAGACTCTGACGTGAGAATTCCAGAAGATGCTACAATAAAAGCGCCAGAGCATACCGAGCAGATGGTGGCCTTCTTCTTAAAAAGCTTCTTGATTTTTTCCAATACCTTCTTGTCCGGGTTTAAATAGACTTTCTTATCTATAACTGGAGGCACAATCAAATAATCAATCTGATCGTTTTTCAACTCCTTAAAGGCTTTTGTATCCAGGACAGAAAACTTCAATAAATCTTTTCCACCGATACTGTTCGCCAAGGAAAAGAATTCTGCAAGGCCACTTACGGCCGTTTGAAAACTTCCAGGCAAATTTAAAATAACAATTTTTTTCGCTCTCACCACATGTCACTTATAGCACGAAAAATGTCATTTCTGCCACTACTATTTTTTTGTATCCTTGGTAAATTAGAGAGCGAAACATAGGCAACTAAAAGGAGATGCCTATGAAAAAAGCGTTAATTGTAATAGATGTCCAAAACGAATATTTCCCTGGCGGAAAGCTTGAGCTTTGGGATCTAGATAGAACTCTCAAAAATACAATCGCCCACATTGAAACTGCTAGAAATGAGGGAACACCAGTTATTCTTATTCAACATGAGTATGAAAACGAGGCTCCCTTTTTCCAAAAGGACTCTGAAGGAGCGAAAATTCATGGCAAGGTATTAGCTGCAGCAGGCCAGGACACACCAATAATCAAAAAAAGTTTTGCTGATTCCTTTCATCAAACAAACCTTTCAGAGGTTTTAAAGGAGTTTAAAGCCGAACATTTGTTGATTTGTGGAATGATGACCCAAAACTGCGTAGCGTTTACATCTCTTTCACCTGAAACCCAAAATTTTTCTAAGGTAACAGTTTTAGGTGACGCTTGCACCACATTCAATGAACTCACCCACTCTTTAGCGTTGGATGGATTATCAACATCGAGAGAGGTAGTATCCGAGTCCTAGGTAAGTCCGAGTCCTAGGTAAGAAGGCTTGATCTTGGAATGCCTCATCAAGCAGGCGAGGCTGGAAGAAACCTAGTTTCAGTTCCAAACAAGCAGCATAAAGATGCTGCTGACCCCCGCCCGACAAGGGTTTAGGCCTAGGTTTAAACCCTTGAATTCTCTTTTTTTCATAAGGGCTAGCAGTATCCAAGAATTTTGGAATTAAGAATTTTGCTGTTTGAGGTAACGAAATCTTCCTGCAATCAAGGCAAAAATTGGGGGCGACCTTTAGGGGGAGCCGATTTTTTCCTTGATTGCAAAGGAAGCGAAGTGGATGCTTTGGCTACACAATGAGAATCACATGCTTTAAAAGCGCCATAAGAAATAAATTCCAACCAAGAAATAAAAATTTTCTATAAAGAAGTTTATCAATGCAAGTCCTAAGGAAAGCAGAGAAAGCAGGCCAAACAATATGGATTTCATGATGGCCTCACTTACTGTAGTTAGCTAAGAAGTCGTGCACGACGGCAAGCTTCGATTTTTCAAGAGCATCAATCATTTGCTTGCAGCTCTCCTTAACTTCCATTTGGGGATCGTGTCCCTCTAAAAATTCATTCCTATCACTCCAGGAATAACCCAAGGCATTAATAAATTTTCTGATGTAGTCCCGCTTAATGTAGGCCCTTCCATTCTCAGTGTGATTGATCGTTGTCTGAGGAACACCAACTACCTCGGCAGCATTTCTTTGAGAAAGCTTTCGGGATAAACGCATTCGTTTAAGCGCTTCTGATTCCTTCGTTAGTTTTTTAATTCGGCTTCGTTTTGGCATTTTAGACCTCCTTATGTCCGGCCAAACCACGCAGAGTGGTCCCAAGAAGTGGTCCAAGGACCACTTTGCGTGTCCCGCTCCCAGAGCGGTTTTTGGTTGGCTTTGATAGTCGACGAGAAAGAGGGTGTGTGGATTTGTGCTTGGTGAAATGTCATGCTTTGCAGCACAAGCACACCATCAAGCACAAAACAAGCCAACGAGGGTTAGTGTGGGACAGTTCCAGACAGTTTTAAGAATTTGAAACTTGGTAAGTTGTTGAAACCTTATTTGAATGATTTCAATTAGATAAAAAAAAAGGCCATCGATCGTTCAATCAATGGCCTATTTTTGTGGAGGAGATTCCCCACCTCCAGAACAATCAACTACTTAGGACACCCAACAAGCACGTTTAAGCCCAAGAAAATAGTTTGAAACGGAAAAACTGCGGTTTTACAGGTCCGACCACTCGGACCACTCAGAAAATATCCATATTATTCTCTTGCTAACACCTCTCGGGCTGGAGGGGGCGGAATATCTACTTGCGTCACCACTTATTCAAGTATACACTTGATTACAACGTAAAGAGGAAATATGGGAAGAAAAGAATTAAAAGAAAGCTTTTTCCAAGAAAGCGCTCAGATTTTTAAGCTATTAAGCTCTCCGATTCGCTTAAAGCTCATTAATTACATCTCCTTTTGTCCAAGAACAGTTGAAAGCTGCGCTGATAGATTTAACCAGTCTATTCAGAACACCTCGTTGCATCTTATAGCCTTGGCAAAAGCAGGTATTTTAAGCGTTGAAAAACATAAAAACTTTCGAATTTATTCATTACAGGAAAAGAACGTCTTAGATCTAATTTCGTCGCAATTAATTGCCGGCAGCAGGCCTTTGTTAAAAGACGATCTTTATTGGAAAGAAGGTCTTGATAGTTTGGCTCAAGGAATAAAAACACAAAAGGTTTCATTGATCGACCTGCGTGAAGAAGCCGAAATATCCTATATTCCGGTCATAACCGCCATTCCATATCATGGAAAGCCTTCTCATTTGAAAACATTTCTTCAAGATTTTAATCCAAAGAAGCCTCTGGTTTTCTTCTGTCGCGGCTCTTGGTGTGAACGAATGACATCTTCTGTCGAGGCAGCGAACAGAATCAAGTATAACGTAAAGGGAGCAGGTTTTAGCGCCTTACAGTTAGAGATGCTAAATTTAAATCTCGCAAATTAAATGAAACAGCTAAAAGGATTTTTAATATGAAAAAATGGTTCTCCGGTGGAAATATAATATTTCTTTTACTTTTAGGTTTTCTAATTGCTAATCAGGCTCCCACAATAGCCAACAATTTCCGAAAAGAAGGCTCGAAACTTGAAGGTCTGAAAAGCCTTGTTATCAACTCCGAGAAGGAGGGTCAAACAGCTGAATTTCCTCCCATAGAGAAAAAGGCTATGGCCATATTCTGGTCGACTACCTGCGCTCCCTGCAAATTGGAGATGGCAAGACTAAAGTCATCGGTGGAAAACGGAAAAATTCCAAAATCCTCGTTATTTGCGATCAATCCTTTTGAAGGAAGAAGCGAAATCAAAAAATTCTTAGCCAAAAATGACTACCCCTTCACTTTTATTGAAGCTCCAGGAATTAGCCAGGCCCTGAATGTTCGAGGAACACCTACTACATTATTTATTGAGAAGGGAAAAGTTTTATCTATTAAAACAGGCATTAGCTTAACTGGCATCTGGAAAGCAGAAGCTTTTTTTGAGAAATAAAAAAATTTGCCAAAAAATGTATTCAAGTATCAACTTGAATACACAAGAAGGGTGTTATGAAGAATTTAATTTACGTATTATTGTTAACTTTCTCAAGCATGGTTTTTTCTCAAGAGCCTAAGGTTGAAATTGGCGCTCACGCTTTTACAACTGACAACAAACATTTGCTGGCCGTTACGTTTGAGAACAAGGAAGGTTGGCACACCTATTGGAAAAATCCGGGAGACGCCGGAATGCCTCCAGAATTTGAGTTCTCCCTCGCCGGAGAAGAAATTGAGCTAAAGGAACTTGAATGGCCGGCGCCAAAAAGATTCAATGAGCCAGGAGGACTCACTGTTTATGGCTATGACGGCGTCTATTCAATATTTTTTGAACTGAACCAAGACCAAATAGAAAAAAACGCCCTAGAACCGTTATCCATAAAGGTCAAATGGTTGGTGTGTGAAAATATTTGCCTGCCAGAAGAAGCGGATTTGTCACTCCTCATAAAGTCAAACGCAAACGGCGGCATCGCAGGGAAAACGGGGGCGCTCCCGGCGGATTTAGGCCAAATAAAATCTTCCCTTTCCTTGTTGCCAACACTTAAAAGCGAGAGCGAAGAACTCCAAGTGTTTATAGCAAGCTCTTCCAAAAAGAATGAGCTCCAACTGCAATACATTCTCAAGAATGCGGACGCCAAAACTCTAAAAGAAGATTCAAATCTTTTAACACCTTTTAATTCGCCGCTTTTGTCTTTCAAGGATGAAAGGCTTTATTTCGACAGAGAAGGCGGCTCAATTTATGGAGTTATGGATGTAGAATGGGACGGAGAATTCCATGATCCACCAGTGCCACTTCCATTGGATGGAATTTTTCCCTCTCCCGTAAAAATTGACTTTCTTTTCAACACAAAAGACGCCAAGGCGATGGTAATTCAAAAGGACTTCAAAAGCTTCTCAACAGCAGGGCAAAAGTCTTTTCAAAACTACCTGGGCAACCTTGAGCCAATTAAAGCGGACGCCTCAACCGATAACCTGAATTCAACCCCGTCCACTCAATCTTTCGGCTCCTTGGGCTATATTCTTCTCATGGCCTTTTTGGGAGGGTTAATTTTAAACTTCATGCCCTGCGTGTTGCCTGTCGTTTCTTTGAAGCTTTTTGGACTTATAAAACAGTCCGGAGCGACTAACCAAGAAATTTTAAAAAGCAACCTGTTATACACAGGAGGAATCATAGCAACTTTTTGGGCCTTGGCCGTTGCGGTTTTGATCCTAAAAGCTTCAGGCGAAGAAGTGGGATGGGGATTTCAATTGCAATCACCTTTCTTTGTGCTCATAGTTTCTGCTGTTATTTTTGTTATGGCCCTTAACATGTTTGGCCTATTTGAATTTGGAACACCCGCAGGAAAGTTGGCCGGTTCGGTTCAATTCAAAAAGGGACCTTTAAAGGACTTTTCGAGTGGAATCCTTGCGACCATATTGTCAACTCCTTGTTCCGCCCCACTGCTTGGAACCGCGCTTACCTTTGCCTTTACCACCTCCAATTTTAATATTTTTCTAATTCTGACCTTTACCGGGATTGGCCTTGCATCTCCTTTTATTGTCACCGCTTTTTTCCCTCGACTGATATCTTTTTTGCCTAAACCTGGCCTATGGATGGATCATCTGAAAAAGTTTTTGGGTCTTGCCCTTTTATTCACCTTTGCTTGGTTATACAGCGTGCTTTCAGCTCAAATCGATTACACTTCCCTTGGGATTCAAATAAACCTTATTTTCATCATGACCTTTTTCGCCTTTTTCTTGCGAAGAAACATCACCAAGAATGCGCTTGCAAACATTTTGGCTTTTTCCATTCCCCTGGCGCTGATCACCGCGACTTTAACCTCCGAAAACTTGAACGCGCGCTCCAAACACGAAGCGATCGTCGCGCAATCAGGAGAATTGAATTGGCAATCTTGGTCCGAAGAGAAGATGAAAGCTCTTAAAGGCGAATGGGTTTTTATGGATTTCACCGCCGACTGGTGCCTCACCTGCAAAGTGAATGAAAAACTGGTGATCAACACGGCCTCGTTCAAGGATTTTATAGCGGAAAAAGAAGTTAAACTGCTTTTGGCGGATTGGACTAGAAGGGACCAGAAGATCACCAAGTTCTTGAAGAAAAACGGACTAGTTGGAGTGCCCGCCTACTTCATTCAAAGCCCCAGCGGGGAGCTGTACAACTTAGGCGAGACAATATCTTTGCACAAAATAGAGAGGATTATCAAAAACTAAAACCGCAATTCAGGAGGCGTAGATGTTTACTATTAAAAGAATTCTTCCCATCACCTTAATTTTGGGAGCCTTGCTGACCCCATTGTTGAAAAGTCAGGCGAATGAATCGAAAATCGAACCGCAAAAGATCGCGATACAGGTTTCCAAGCCCAGGCATGTGAAAGGAGTTCTAAAGATGCTCCAAGACATGAAAGCGGACAAGACCAAGTTGAGATATACCGTCGCCAAAGTCGTGATACATGGACAAGCGGTCCATGAAGTCAAAAAAGACTCACCCCTGAAAGACTTGATAATACAGTCCAAGAAAAACAACGTTACCGTAGCTGTGTGCAACGAGGCCATCACAAGATTGAAAATACCGAAAGAGGATCTCCTCCCCATGGTGGAGGTGGTTGGGAACGCTTTTTATGAAATGCTTAGATTAAAGAGTTTGGGTTACAACGCGCTAGAACTATAATTGCGTGATGCCCGCGAATCTTAATCCGCGGGCCCTTTTTTCAGTTTTTCTTCTCGAACAAATAACGATACCCTAACATTCCCACAAACATGCATCCCACGAAAATCAACAAAAGCGGCTGTAAAGTCACGATATTCACGAGTCCAGGCCCTGGACATACACCCAAAATACCCCAACCGATCCCAAACAACGCGGCTCCCAAAACAAGCTTCAGATCGAAATCCGATCTTGTGGGCAGGTGAAATTTGTTGTCTAGAGCAGGCGCTCCCCTTTTTAAAATAATTTTAAAAAGAACAAGGTTGACGGCGACAGCGCCCCCCATGACAAACAACAAACGCATGTCCCAGTCTCCAAAGAGATCAAGAAATCCAATAACAATATTAGGATTTGTCATGCCAGACACCACTAGCCCTACGGCAAAAACAACTCCCGCTAGAAAGCTTACAAAGTTTTTCATAATAATCCTCTTAGGGTGACGGTCAAAATGCCGAAAAACATAAACGTCAAGGTGGCCACGAAGCTTCTTTTTGATAGACGTGGCAGGCCGCAAACCCCATGTCCCGAGGTGCATCCGCTTCCCATGCGCGTGCCAAACCCCACGAGTAGGCCCGCGACAACCCCGTGCCAGACGGAGAAGTTCTTTAAGTCGTAGCTAAAGAGCTCAGGCTTCGCAATCAATAGCGCCGCTCCCCCGAACAGCAGCCCTCCTACAAAGGCGAAGCGCCAACTTTTATCTCCGGGAGGACCTACCAGGGCTCCCATAAAAATGCCGCTAACGCCCGCAATTCGTCCAAGTCCCCCGAGCATGAGGCTTGCGGAAATTCCAATTAAAACTCCCCCTACGAGGGCCTGTAAATATGGATGCGTATTTTCTCCTTATTGTTTATCTTCAATAATTAATGGAATCTTTAAGTAGCGAACGCCGTTGCCTGCCGGCTCAGGAAGTTTGCCGCCGTCAATATTTACTTGGATGGCGGGCAGCAAGAGCTTTGGAGCGGCAAGTGTTGCGTCTTTCTCGGCTCGAAACTTGATGTAATTCTCCTTAGACACGGAAGCGTTTATTTGAATATTGTCCGCCTTTTGCCGGCCAATCGTCGTTTCAAACTCCAAGTCCCTTCCACCCGGCTGATAATCGTGTCCCACAAAGACTCTTGTCTCGTCTGGAAGTACAAATAATTTTTTGTGAATGGAGTGGTAGAGATCAGAAGCACTTCCTTGCGGGAAGTCCACTCGTGCCGTTCCAAAGTCCGGCATAAAGAGCGTATCTCCGACAAAAATCGCATCACCAACTAAATAAGAAACGCAAGCGGGAGTGTGTCCGGGGGTATGGAGCGCCTTAAAACTTAAAGATCCTGCCTGCTCCTCTTCTCCGTCTCTGAAGAGACGGTCAAACTGTGCTCCATCAGTTTTTAGACTCGCTAAATTGAATCTCTCTTTGAAGAACTTTTGTGTCTTCACTATATTCTCTCCAACACCAATCTTCAGCCCTGGAAACTTTTGGCGCAAAAAATGCGAAGAGCTTAAGTGATCCGCATGGGCGTGAGTTTCCAAAGCAAAATGAGGCCTCAACCTCTCCATTTCAACAAAGCGCAGTATTTCATCGAGTGAATCAAAGCTGATTTTCCCTGAATTCGGATCGTAGTTCAACACTGGATCAATGATAATTGCGTCCTTTGAGGCAACATCGTACACTATATAAGTTAAAGTTGACGTTTGAGCGTCGAAAAAGGCTTTTACAGATAGTTTCATAGCTAGCTCCTTTGGGGGCGTACTTTTAATTACTTATAATGTCATAATTTAATGCATAAAACTTTGATGGCCTTCAAGGTTTTAGACCTAAACGGATGGAAAATGATAGATCTTTTCTCACCAGAACTTGATCAACTCAAAAAACGGGAATTCAAGCGCAACGAGACAATTTATGACCAGGGAGACGACCCCAGAGCGCTATACCTTATTGAGGAAGGCATAGTGGGACTCACCCACACCTCCGAAACCGGACATGATACGCTATTTCGGGTTTTTTCCAAAGGCTATATATTCGGCCACCGCTCCTTACTCGCCCAAGAAAAATATCACGCAAGCGCTGTTTGTTTAACCTCCGCCAAAATTTACGAGATTTCAGAGCCGGAGTTCAAAAAAATATACGAGAAAAACCCCGAAATTCTGCGAAAGCTCGCAAAAGTGTTGGCCAAAGAGCTTGGAGCTTCCGAGCTTAGAATTTCAGGACTCCAAGACAAATCGGCCCACCATCGCATCGTGGAGAGCTTGGTGTTTTTGAAACTCAAACACCCAGAGTATACTTGGACTCGCAAAGAGATCGCGGATTTCGCGGGTTCAACTTTGGAGAGCGTGGTAAGGGTAATTTCATCCATGCAGGAAAAGGGACTTCTGAAAAAAGAAGGCAGAAAATTTCATTTGCTGGATTATGAAAAGGCTTTAGAAGCGGCTTCCTCTATTTGATGGCCATCAAAGTAATAAACGAGGCTTAGGACTAAACTAAAGGCTAACTGGAGAATACTTATGGTTTTAGGTTATCTTTTAGCGGTTTTTATCGGAATAAGTTTAGGTCTTTTAGGAGGCGGTGGTTCAATTCTCACTGTCCCCATTTTAGTTTACGCCATGGATATGGACCCAAAGCTTGCCATAGCGTTGAGCCTGGCAATCGTTGGCACCACCAGCTTGATCGGGGTTTGGAGGCATAAAACGGCCGGAAATGTCGCTTTTAAGAAAGCTTTTGTCTTCGCCGGATCAGCTATGCTTGGAACTTTTCTAGGAGCGAAAGCGTCTGTCTTCTTTACCGGAGAATTTCAACTAGGGCTGTTTGCCGTCATCATGCTTTTGGCCTCTTTCTTTATGCTTCGGCCTGTAAAAATGAATGAAACCGGGCAAAAGAAAGATGTTCAGAAGTGGGCTCCTCTTTTAATCTCCGCCTTCGGAGTTGGCATCCTCACTGGACTGGTTGGCGTGGGCGGAGGTTTTTTGATCGTACCCGCATTGGTTTTCCTGGGCGGGGTGAACATGAAAAAAGCGGTTGGCACCTCTCTTTTGGTTATTAGTCTTAATTCATTCAGCGGATTTGCGGGCTATATTTCTCTTTTGGAGATTCCGTGGGGCTTCCTTTTAAAATTCACTTCTTTTTCAATCTTGGGTGTGGTGATTGGGTCTTACGCGGTGAAGTTTGTCTCCCAAGAGAAATTAAAAGTGGCTTTCGGTGTCTTCCTCATTCTCATGGGAGCTTTCATTATTTATCAGAATCTTGGGTTTTAAAAATTTAAGAGCCTCCCATATCCCTTTCAACCGGAAAATGAAGTTCATTCCAACGCTTCATGCCGCCATCAAGGCTATAGGCATTTTTAAGGCCTTTTTCCATGGCCAATTTGGTTGCCTTTGCGGATCGCATGCCTGATCCGCAAACAAAAACAGTGTCACGATCTTTGTCTTGATAGCGCTTCAACTTCTCCTCCAACTCCTCCCCCAATGTGGCGAGATCCGCTTCAGGTATATGCCCCAGCTGATTATTAAACTCGTCCAAGCCTCGCACATCAACGACTCTTAAATGGCCAAGCTTTGAATGTGTTTCCTCGGGAGTAATGGTGGGTATCCCCGTTTTGACTCCTTTGTTGACTATATTTTCTTTTTCGCGCAACCCGCATTGAAGGTTGGCGGGAACCGCTTCATGTATCTTTTTTGGATTTGCCAAATTGAGATTGGCCATTATTTCTTTGAACTTCTCTTTATCTATTGAAAGACTCAACCTTGGATTATGCTTTTGCTCCATCTCAATCGAAGTCTTGGTGAACCCTTTATAATCATGGGCGGGAAAAACAGTCGTAACAGACGGGAAATCAAACAAGCGCTCTCTAACACTGTGGAAGAGTTTCTCACTTGATCCATCCTGAAAGTCCGTCCTCCCACATCCTCTTACCAGTAAAGCGTCGCCAGTAAAAACCATATCTTCAACCTTAAAGCTCATACACCCTGCCGTGTGCCCTGGGGTGCTTAAAGCTTTTACTTTTCTGCCGCCGAATTCAAGCTCTTGTCCATCTTCAAGCAGGATATCCGCGCAGCTATTGTTATAGACACCGCTTATAGCGACTTTCGCTCCAGTTCTCTTTCTTATTTCACCTGACCCGGTAATATGATCCGCATGAATATGCGTGTCTAAAACATATTTAAGCTTCAGATCCAGTTCTTTAACCAGGCCCACATCTCTTTCCACCATTTCGACAACGGGGTCGATGATTATGGCCTCTCTTGTTTCCGGATCTCCCAAAA
>Ga0208568_1000503_pt1 | contig 14697 bp, 14 predicted proteins | sample DeeseametaMP2969_FD_184165 | JGI IMG/M metagenome (GOLD analysis project Ga0208568, IMG submission 184165) | Marine microbial communities from the Deep Atlantic Ocean - MP2969 (SPAdes) | ecosystem: Environmental > Aquatic > Marine > Oceanic | place: South of Funchal, North Atlantic Ocean... | reverse complement strand
GGCGATGGAGTAAATAATGATTTTGATTACTGCCCAGACACTCCTGCTCTAGAGGCGGTAACCTATGAAGGGTGTTCAGTTGAACAACATATGGCTGCACAATGTGGTGAATCGTCAGAGTTTGCTAACCATGGTAAATACGTCAGTTGTGTTGCAAAAGCGGCTGAACAGCTTTTAGATCAAGCTTTAATTACCGAAGAGCAAAAAGACGCGATTGTCAGTGAAGCTGCTAAATCAGATAAAGGTAAACCAAAGCAAAGTAAATCAAAGAAAGGTAGGTAGCTTAGAATAGCTCTTATCAAGTGATTTATAAATCAGACTAAGTTTCTATAATCGTAAAAAAGCCCCTAAAAACATTTGTTTATAGGGGCTTTCTTTTGAAGGTGAGGTGCCTTCGGGTAATATCTTTAAATAAAGATCTTAACCAGGGGGATGATTACATCATGCCGCCCATACCACCCATGCCGCCCATGCCACCCATATCAGGAGCACCCGCGTCATCTTTAGGGATTTCAGCAACCATTGCTTCAGTTGTGATCATAAGACCCGCGATTGAAGCAGCGTACTGTAGTGCAGAACGCGTTACTTTAGTTGGGTCTAAGATACCCATTTCGATCATGTCGTTGTACTCGCCAGATGCTGCGTTGTAACCGTAGTTACCTTCACCGCCTTTTACTGAGTTAACAACAACAGATGCTTCGTCACCTGCGTTCGTTACGATTTGACGAAGTGGTGCTTCCATTGCACGAAGTGCAACTTTAATACCGTGGCTTTGGTCTTCGTTGTCGCCAACAAGCTCAGCAAGTTTGCTAGCTACGCGAACTAATGCAACACCACCACCCGGTACAACACCTTCTTCAACCGCTGCGCGAGTTGCGTGTAGCGCATCTTCAACGCGGTCTTTTTTCTCTTTCATTTCGATTTCAGTTGCTGCGCCAACTTTGATTACTGCAACACCGCCAGCTAGTTTAGCCATACGCTCTTGTAGTTTCTCTTTATCGTAGTCAGACGTTGCTTCTTCGATTTGTGCTTTGATTTGTGCAACACGGCCGTTGATGCCGTCTTCTTCACCTGCACCGTCGATGATTGTTGTATCATCTTTAGTGATCACAACGCGCTTCGCTGTACCTAGGTCTTCAACTGTTGCTTTTTCTAGCTCTAAACCGATTTCTTCAGAAATAACGGTACCGCCAGTTAATACGGCGATGTCTTGTAGCATCGCTTTACGACGGTCACCAAAACCTGGCGCTTTAACGGCAGATACTTTAACGATGCCGCGCATGTTGTTTACTACAAGCGTTGCAAGCGCTTCGCCTTCAAGGTCTTCAGCAATGATAAGTAGAGGCTTGCTAGCTTTAGCAACGGCTTCTAATGTAGGTAGTAACTCACGAATGTTAGATACTTTTTTGTCTACAAGTAGAATGAATGGGTTGTCTAGCTCTACTGCGCCTTTTTCAGCGTTGTTGATGAAGTAAGGAGACAGATAACCACGGTCAAACTGCATACCTTCAACTACGTCTAGTTCGTTTTCTAACGACTGACCTTCTTCAACTGTGATTACGCCTGAATCACGGCCTACTTTTTCCATTGCTTCAGCAATGATGTTACCGATTTCGCTATCAGAGTTAGCAGAAATAGTACCTACTTGTGCAATTGCTTTAGCATCGGCACAAGGAACAGAAAGAGCTTTAAGTTCTTGAACAGCAGCGGCAACAGCTTTATCGATACCACGCTTAAGGTCCATTGGGTTCATACCCGCTGCAACTGCTTTTAAGCCTTCGTTTACGATAGCTTGCGCTAATACAGTTGCAGTTGTTGTACCGTCACCTGCAGCGTCATTCGCTTTCGACGCTACTTCTTTAACCATTTGTGCGCCCATGTTTTCGAACTTGTCTTCAAGCTCGATTTCTTTTGCTACAGATACACCGTCTTTAGTGATCACTGGAGCGCCGAATGATTTGTCTAATACAACGTTACGGCCTTTAGGACCTAAAGTTACTTTTACTGCGTTTGCTAAAATGTTTACGCCAGTTAGCATTTTGCCACGTGCGTCACCTGCAAAAAGTACTTCTTTTGCTGCCATGATTTAATTCCTCTTAAATTCTGTAAACGGGTTGCTAAATGAAAAGTAGGATTAGCCTACAATGCCTAGAATGTTATCTTCACGCATGATCAGGTACTCTTGACCTTCGATCTTTTCAACTTTTTCAACATAAGAGCCGAACAGCACAGTGTCACCGGCTTTTACTTCTAATGCTCTTACTTCACCGTTGTCTAAAACGCGGCCATTACCAACAGCGATAACTTCTCCGCGAGTTGATTTTTCAGCTGCAGAGCCAGTTAATACAATACCGCCAGCAGACTTAGTTTCTTCTTCTAGACGCTTAACGATGACGCGATCATGTAAAGGACGAATGTTCATTTATTTAGTTCTCCTAACAGTTTCTGAACAGTACAGAAAAAATCTTGTGTTATTGCAGGGGAGTGCTAAGCCACCCGTTGCGTTTCATTGCATTCATTAATGGGGGTGGCTTAAAAAAATCCAAGTACAAAAATTAAAAAATTTTAATCTTTTCGCTCAAATTCACCATCAATAGTTGTAGGTTGATGGTTTGGCTCTTCATGAGCAGCTGCTTTGCTATGATATTGGAAGTGTGCAGAGCCTTGATTTGCTTGCGTACTCATACGCACAGTCGCTTGGCTGGCAAGGCCTGCAGCTAGTTTGTTGCGGATTGCTGGCGTGAGTAATAAAAAGCCAAAAAAGTCAGTCATAATGCCCGGTGTCATTAATAAAACGCCGGCGATAATCACACATAAACCTGTAAATAATTCTTTCGCAGGCATTTGCCCTTGTGCCATTTGTAATTGCACGTTTTGAATCGCGCCCATGCCTTGCTGCTTCACTAATTTCGCACCGACAATCGCGGTCACAATCACAAGCGCTATGGTGGCAAAGCCGCCGATTACTTCACTTACTTGAATGAGTAACGCAATCTCCACAATCGGCACTAAAATAAATAACAAAAACAAAAATCTAAACATAACGCTCTCTAAAAAATGTCATTCTCTTTCGAGTCAGTGAAATATAAATAGGGGTGAGCAGGTCATTTTTCAAGGTGGAACCTAGGATCACCTTGCTCGCTACACATTATAGTTACTATCGGCTACTATGGTGCGACTCACGTAATCAAACAAAGGTTCCTTATGACTACGCATTTTCGACTTATTTTTACTACTTGTGCGAATGAGGCTGAAGCCCGTCAGTTGGCACAACATCTAGTTAAAGAAAAGCTAGCGGCTTGTGTGAACATTATGCCTACAATCGAATCTATTTACATGTGGGATGGCGAGATAACTCAAGCTACAGAAAGTAAGTTACTGATCAAAACAAAGTCAGAAAAAATGAATGAAGTGATCCAAACTATCAAGAAATTACATAGTTATGAGATACCAGAAATTCAGGTCGTTGATGTAGCAACAGGCAATTTAGCCTATTTTAATTGGATGGATGAGGTACTTAATTAATGCGATCGTTCCTTTTATTACTGTGCGCACTGTGGCTTGTGCCGGCCAGTGCAAGTAATAACAATTTACTTGGAAATCTATTACAACCTGCTGAGCAAACATTTCTGCCAGTTGATCAGGCCTTTGTTTTTGATTTTGACCAGCAAGGCAAAACCTTATTTATTGGCTGGGATATAGCGCCTGATTATTACCTCTACAAAAAGAAAGTCGAAATAATTGCTAAAGGCGCTGATATTGAAATCCCAGATCTTGGCAAAGGGCAAATCATAGAGGATGAGTTTTTTGGCAAAACCGAGGTCTTCTTTAACTCATTGAGTGTGGTAACTAAGCTCAGTAATGTTACGGAAGGGGCGGTTGTTAAAGTGCGTTTTCAAGGCTGTGCTGAAGCTGGACTTTGTTATCCGCCAGAAGTTAGAACCATTCCTTTATCTGTTATTGCTGGCGAGCAAGTTTCACAAACCGCGTCAGCGGGGAATGCGCTAGCGGCATTAACACAAGCAGCTGATACCAATGAGGCATCAACAAACGTTTCTCAAGAAGTAGCAAAACCAGCTGGTGAGCAGTCATATACCGATAAACTGGCATCGCAGGGCTTATTGACCAACCTAGTAATCTTCTTTTTAGTGGGTATTGGTCTGGCTTTTACGCCTTGCGTATTTCCAATGTTTCCGATTTTGTCGAGCCTTATAGCGGGTCAGCAGAACTTATCGACTAAAAAAGCGTTTTCGCTGTCGTTTGTTTATGTGCAAGGGATGGCCGTTACCTATGCTGCACTGGGCTTAGTAGTTGCATCATTAGGTGGTCAAGTACAAGGGTACTTGCAGCACCCAACGGTGTTAATTAGCTTTAGTATTTTGTTTGTATTGCTGGCGATGTCGATGTTCGGCTGGTACGAAATTAAGCTGCCTAGCGGCATGATGAATAAACTTACTCAGGTAAGTAACCAGCAAAAAGGCGGTAACTATGTTGGCGTATTTATGATGGGTGTGTTGTCTGGTTTGATTGCGTCACCTTGTACAACAGCGCCATTGTCTGCTGCTTTACTCTATGTAGCGCAAAGTGGTGACTACCTGGTCGGTGGTTTAACACTTTATGTACTCAGTTTAGGCATGGGCTTACCGCTATTATTACTGGGGACTTCTGGCGGTAAATTACTACCCAAAGCCGGTGGTTGGATGGAGCAAGTGAAAACGTTATTCGGCTTCATCATGCTGGTCGTTCCGCTAATTCTGCTTGAGCGTATTATTTATATTGAAATCATTTGGTTAATGGCTGGTTTATTAGCACTTGCGACCGCACTTTATTTACACCATTGGCAAAGTGCGCAATCACAAGGCAAGCTAAAAACAGCACTCTGGTTTGCTGCAACCTTACTGGTTGTGACGGGGGCGAGCCTAACGAAAAATTATTTTTGGCCGAGTAAAGCGGTGGTTGCCGAAGCCGCAGTACAAACACATGGTTTTAAACAAGTTGCTAATTTAAGTGAATTGAAAGACGAAATTGCAGCTGCAAGTAGCGAAGGGCGCTTAGTGATGGTCGACTTATACGCTGACTGGTGCGTCGCGTGTAAAGAGTTTGAACACTACACGTTTCCTGATACGAATGTTCAAGCACAGTTTGCTCACTTTGAGTTAATCCAAATTGATTTAACCGAAAGTGATGCAAAAACAATTGAGCTAATGGAAGAGTTCACAGTATTTGGTTTACCAAGCATTCTGTTCTTTGATACTCAAGGTAATGAGCTTTTAGAGCAACGCGTAACTGGCTTTTTAAATGCCAAAGACTTTGCTGAGCATTTATCAAAAGTACGAAATAGCGCTAAATAAACGCAAACGTGCAAGAAAATAGCGAAACGCCACTCATCTGAGTGGCGTTTTTGTTTTTGTCTCGTAAAAAATAATGATTTTCAATGAAAAGTCGTAATTTCACTTGGAAAAGTTCAATTTATCAGCAAGGAAATGCTCAGAATGACCCTGTTGTGTGCCTTGCTGTGCCTGCCTTTGCCGCGAATAGGTAGTGATTAGACCAGTATTTTGCTGCTATTTACGTCGAAATATCTATAATAGGTGGTTAACGTGAGAAATAGTTGCTATTTTACATCAACACGCTTAGGTTAAGCGTGGGTTTATGATGAATATGGTTAAACTGCTTACTTATAGGATATATCGCGTATTATGGCTGCAAAATTCAAACTTTTAGTTCTAAATGGGCCAAATTTAAACATGCTTGGCAAGCGTGAACCAGAAAAGTACGGTACTCAATCTCTTGATGAGATTATAGCTGAACTTAGTCAGGTTGCTGCCGGTCACAATGTTGAATTAACGCATTTCCAAAGTAACAGTGAAGCAGCATTAATAGAACATATTCACGATGCATGGCAAGTGGTTGATGCAATTATTATTAACCCTGCTGCATTTACGCATACTAGCGTAGCCTTACGGGATGCATTGCTTAGTGTAAACATTCCCTTTTACGAGGTGCATTTAACTAATGTGCATGCTCGCGAAGCATTCCGCCATCATTCGTATTTTTCGGATGTGGCACAAGGCGTCATTATTGGATTAGGAGCAATGGGTTATAAGGTGGCACTTGAAGCTGCTGTTAGCCGGTTGCAAAACACACATTAATTTTTAAATAACTAACAGGCGGGTCGTTCAATGGATATTCGCAAGATCAAAAAACTTATCGAACTAGTAGAAGAATCTGGTATTGCTGAATTAGAAATCACTGAAGGTGAAGAGTCAGTACGCATCAATCGTAACAATATGTCTGCAGCACCTGCAATGCAGTATGCACCACAACAGTTTGCAGCACCTGCGCCAGCAGCGGCACCAGCTCCAGTAGCAGAGGCACCAGCAGCAGAAGCGGCTGCTCCAGCTGCACCGACTGGTCACCAAGTTAAATCTCCTATGGTTGGTTCATTCTACTCAGCGGCTTCTCCAGAAGCAGCACCATACGTAGAAGTAGGTTCTAAAGTAAATGTTGGCGATACGTTATGTATCGTTGAAGCAATGAAGATGATGAACCAAATCGAATCTGATAAAGCAGGCACAGTAAAAGCTATCTTAGTTGAAAATGGCGAGCCAGTAGAATTCGATCAACCTTTATTCATCATTGAATAATAGCGCAACAAAAGGCCAACTCTATGTTAGATAAAGTAGTCATTGCAAACCGAGGTGAAATTGCACTTCGCGTACTGCGCGCCTGCAAAGAGCTTGGGATCAAAACTGTTGCTGTGCATTCAACGGCAGACCGTGATCTTAAGCACGTGTTACTGGCAGATGAAACAATTTGTATTGGTAAACCAGCTGCAAGCGAAAGTTACCTAGATATCCCGCGCATTATTGCAGCGGCAGAAGTAACAGACGCGGTTGCTATTCACCCAGGTTATGGTTTCCTTTCGGAAAATGCAGACTTTGCTGATCAAGTTGAGCAAAGTGGCTTTGTATTTATCGGTCCTAAAGGCGACACGATTCGTCTAATGGGTGATAAAGTTTCTGCAATCGAAGCGATGCGTAAAGCGGGTGTACCATGTGTACCAGGTTCTGACGGCCCATTAACCGCAGACAACGAGCGCAATATTCAAATCGCTAAGCGTATTGGTTACCCTGTAATCATTAAAGCAGCAGGCGGCGGCGGTGGTCGTGGTATGCGTGTTGTGCGCAGCGAAAAAGAATTAGTAGATTCAATTGCACTAACGCAACAAGAAGCGAAACAATTCTTCGGTAACGGTATGGTTTACATGGAAAAATTCCTTGAAAACCCTCGTCACATCGAAGTTCAAGTACTTGCAGACGGTCAAGGCAATGCAGTTCACTTAGGTGAGCGTGATTGTTCAATGCAACGTCGTCACCAAAAAGTTGTTGAAGAAGCGCCAGCGCCAGGTATCACAGCTGAAATGCGTAAGTTCATTGGTGACCGTTGTACACGTGCGTGTATCGAAATCGGTTATCGCGGTGCAGGTACGTTCGAATTCTTATACGAAAACGGCGAGTTCTATTTCATCGAAATGAATACCCGTATTCAGGTTGAGCACCCAGTAACAGAAATGGTCACTGGCGTTGACTTAATCAAAGAACAGCTAAAAATTGCTGCTGGCCAGCCATTATCATTCACACAAGAAGATGTGGTTATTCGTGGTCATGCAATTGAGTGCCGTATTAATGCGGAAGACCCAGACACCTTTATTCCATCACCAGGTAAAATCACGCGATTCCACCCTGCTGGCGGTTTAGGTATTCGTTGGGACAGCCACATCTATGCAGATTACACAGTACCACCTCATTACGATTCAATGATTGGTAAGCTGATCTGTTACGGTGAAAACCGTGATGTAGCTATTGCTCGTTCACGCAATGCGTTAAACGAATTAGTGATCGATGGCATCAAGACCAACACACCACTGCACAAGAAAATCTTGGCAGATGAAAACTTCCAAAACGGTGGTACAAACATCCACTACCTTGAGAAGAAACTAGGTCTGTAAACAAAATTCTGTTTAAGCTAAAAAGCCGGCAACTTTGCCGGCTTTTTTATGTCCAATTAGGCATAAGAGCGATTCTCGCCTTACAAAAATATTCTGGTATGATTAACAAAGTAATGTTTTTTCGTTTTTCATGAGGTAATAATGACCGACAGTGTTGGTTTTCCACTCGCTGATGAAGCAGCAACGGTTAATATGGGTAAGCAACTTGCCGCATTAATGGAGCAAGGAGCTGTTATTTATTTACACGGTGACTTAGGTGCCGGTAAAACAACATTAACCCGTGGTATCGTGCAAGGTTTCGGTCATCAAGGTAAGGTTAAGAGTCCAACTTATACACTGGTTGAGCCTTACCAATTAGCTAAAGCTGATGTCTATCACTTTGATTTGTATCGCTTAGGTGATCCTGAAGAACTTGAATATATGGGAATTCGCGACTATTTTTCATCACAGGCTATTTGTGTTGTGGAATGGCCAGAAAAAGGCGGCGAATTTATCCCAACACCGGATCTTGATATCACCCTACGCTATGAAGGCGAGGCGCGTGCGATTACTATTAACAGCTTAACTGACCGCGGTCAGGCAATTGTTAAGCAACTTAAGAGCGCGCAAGAATAAACTAATAAAAATAAAGGTGTACGAGTAAAAATGGGTCGTTGTACGTTTAAACTATTAACTATTTTAATGTTTTTGGTTGTGAGCCAGAGTGCGCTTGCACAAAATACGATTAATAGCGTACGTGTTTGGCCCTCACCAGACAGCACCCGTGTGGTCTTTGATTTAAACGATAAACCTGATTTTAGCTATTTCATGCTGAAGAACCCAGCCCGTTTAGTGATTGACTTAAAAGATACTGATAAGCTTGATAGCTTGCCTGATATCCCTAAAAAGCACCAGATACTCTCAAAACTGCGTTACTCAAAACCAAAAGATAGTAAAAGTGTACGGTTTGTTTTTGAATTAGCGCGAGCCACTAAACCAGTGGTGTTTGCCTTGCTGCCTACCGATCCTTACAAACACCGTTTAGTCGTTGACCTTGTAGACAAAACACCGAAAGCCGAGCCTGTGGTTGCAACGAATACCAGCGTTAAAAAGCGTGAGCTACAGCAAGAACGTGATATCGTTATTGCGATTGATGCGGGTCACGGTGGTGAAGATCCTGGCTCAATTGGCCCATCGGGCACTTACGAAAAAGATATCACGCTACAAATAGCCAAGCGCTTAGAACGAATGATAGATGCTGAAAAAGGCATGATTTCGCGCATGGTGCGCCGCAGCGATTACTTTGTAAACTTAAATACGCGCACCAGTATTGCAAGAGAGAAAAAAGCAGACTTTTTTGTCTCGATCCATGCAGATGCGTTTACCAGCCCGCAGCCAAACGGGGCCTCTGTGTGGGTGTTATCGCTTCGTCGTGCTAACTCAGAAATCGGTAAATGGATCGAGGATAAAGAAAAGCACTCCGAGCTTTTAGGTGGTGCAGCTGGGGTATTAAAAGATACTGCGAGTGAAAAATATTTAGCTCAAGCGCTATTAGATATGTCGATGGACCACTCAATGAAAACGGGCTTTAGTGTCGCAGAAGAAGTGGTGAGTGAATTAAAGAAAGTAGCCAAACTACATAAAAAAGTGCCGCAGGCGGCCAGTCTTGCTGTATTAAAATCGCCAGATATCCCGTCTATTTTGGTCGAAACCGGGTTTATTTCGAATCCACGTGAAGAGCGATTATTAAAAACAGCGCAGCATCAAGAGCGCTTAGCTAAAGCAATTTTCACATCAATTAAAAGTTATTATCTGCAAAATCCACCGGATGATTCATTATTTGCGAAATTAAAATCACAATTTCCGACTAAACACAAAGTTCGTCCGGGCGAGTCGTTAAGTATTTTGGCAAACAGATACAACACCTCGGTTAGTAAATTAAAAACTGCTAACAACTTAAAATCGAATACTCTGTTTATTGGTCAAGAGCTTGATATCCCCCAAAGCTAGTCAATTTTCGTGTTAGGAACACTATGAGCATAGAAATACTACCCGCGCGATTGGCGAACCAAATTGCTGCCGGTGAAGTGGTTGAACGTCCTGCTTCCGTTGTTAAAGAACTCGTTGAAAACAGTTTAGATGCAGGCGCTACGCGTATTCAAATTGATATTGAACGTGGTGGCCATAAGCTAATTCGTATTCGCGACAATGGCTCAGGCATTAATAAAGATGAACTGACCTTAGCGTTATCGCGCCATGCGACGAGTAAACTAAAATCTCTTGATGACTTAGAGAACATTTGCTCGCTGGGTTTTCGTGGTGAAGCGTTAGCATCAATTAGTTCTGTTTCTCGCTTAACCTTGAGCTCAAAACCACAACAACAAGAAGCGGCATGGCAAGCATTTGCAGAAGGCCGTGACATGGCGGTACAAGTTAAGCCAACTGCACACCCTGACGGCACCACCATTGAGGTGAAGGATCTATTTTTTAATACTCCTGCACGCCGTAAATTTCTTCGTACCGAGAAAACCGAGTTTTCACATATTGATGAGCTTATTAAGCGTATCGCGCTGAGTCGCTTTGATGTGTCTATAACGCTTACCCATAACGGTAAGGTCGTGCGTCAATACCGTGCTAAGCCAAACCCTGAGCAAGCGATAAGCCGTGTTGCACAAGTGGCGGGTAAAGCATTTAGTGAGCAGGGGCTACATATTCAATCAGGTGAGGCCGGTTTGATGCTGCGAGGTTGGGTATTACCCGTGGGCTCAGCAAATAGCACACAATATACCTACGTGAATAATCGCATGATGCGCGATAAACTTATTTTGCATGCAATTCGCCAAGCTTTTGAAGAAGTCGCAGGCTCAGAAGAGCTGCCCGGTTTTGTTATTTATATTGATATTGACCCTCGCCAGGTCGATGTAAACGTGCACCCGGCTAAACATGAAGTGCGTTTTCATCAAGGCCGTTTAGTGCATGACTTTATTTTGCAGGCAATAAAACAAGTTGTGGTACCGCTTCAGCATGAAGCCGGTTTTGCTGAGCATAATGACACTGCTTTTCAGCATGTTCCGCTGAATGAGCCACACCTAAGCAGCACGCAGCCAAGTTTTACTCAATCAGCGCCAACAGAGCAGTATGATTATCCTAAATCTGAATTACAGCCAACCCGATCATCAAGTTATTCTGGGGTAACAGGAGCAGGGCGCTCTGGCGGTGGGTTTAGTGGCGACAGCCAAGGCCGCAGTAAAACATCGCATCAAGATGTAAATGCCTTTTATCAAGGGATCAGCGAGCAACATGCTGCGCATTTTGACCAAGTACGCCCAGAGTCAAGCATTGCAGCACCTGTTTTTGAGCAAGCTAAGCTTGCCAAACTCATTCACGTACGTGAAGGCGAGTGTGTATTTAGCGAAGACAATCAACTCTTTGCAGCGCACTTTAAGCATGCATTAGCGCTCGACTGGCAAGCGCAAGTAGAACAAGCGGGCAGCCTTGATGGCAAAGCTCTATTGTTACCCGTGCGAGTAAATGCAAGGGCTGATGATATTAGCGCGCTAAATACTCAGCAGTCTTGGTTTACCTTACTTGGTTTTGATTTAGTAATAGAAAAACAGTTTGTGATGGTGAAGAAGCTTCCGCCTTGCGTGTATTTACTTGATGTAAGTGATGCTATTGAGCGGCTTATTACTGGCTGTAAAGCTTCTCCAAGTTCACTCGATGAATGGCTAGCTTGGTTAGCTCAGCAAATACCTACACGTTACTACGCAAGTCAGGCCTTTATGGAGCAAGTTGCTCGGTTAGAAAATAATCCACAAACTATGCAACGTTTACGTCAAAATGCGGTTAAAATAGAACTATCTCAGTTTTTAAATTAAGCAAGGTATTTAGGCTTGAATAACTTACCCGTCATTTTTTTAATGGGACCAACCGCTGCAGGGAAAACAGATTTAGCAATTTCGCTGTGTGAGCATTTAAACACAGAAATAATCAGTGTTGATTCAGCATTAGTCTATAAAGATATGGACATCGGCACGGCAAAACCAAATGCCGAAGAGCTTGCTCGTGCGCCGCATCACTTGATTGATATTATTGACCCAGCAGAAAGTTATTCAGTGGCGGATTTTCGCCGTGATGCAATTGAAAAGATTGATCTATTTCATAAGCAAGGTAAAGTACCTGTATTGGTTGGCGGTACAATGATGTATTTTAAGTCGCTTATTGATGGCTTATCACCGCTACCAGAGGCATCACCAGAAGTACGTGCTGAACTCGAAAAGGAAGCAAAGCAGTTTGGCTGGCCACATTTGCATAAAGAACTTGTGAAAATCGATCCAGATGCAGCGAAAAAAATGAGCGAAAATGATTCGCAACGTATTAATCGCGCATTAGAAGTGTATCGTATAACAGGTAAAACAATGACTGAGCTGCAAAAACAAAAGCAGCCTGAGCTTCCTTATACTTTCTATCAATTTGCCATTGCGCCTGATGATCGCAGTGAATTACATCAGCGAATTGAAAAAAGGTTTAAAATAATGCTCGATCAGGGGTTTGAAAATGAAGTTTCATCCCTATATAAACGTAAGGATTTACACCCTGACCTACCTTCGATTCGTTGTGTGGGTTATAGACAAATGTGGGATTACATTGCTGGCGAAATTGACTATGATGAGATGGTCTTTCGTGGTATTGCAGCCACACGGCAGTTAGCCAAGCGACAATTGACTTGGTTAAGAGGTTGGCCTGAAGTAACTTGGTTGACCACGGGTGATGAAGAAAACTTGCAACGTGTAGTAAGTTCGCTAAGCTAGTAGTAGCTGGAAGTTTTTTAGCTTTGTTAAATTAGTTCAGCTACTTAATTATAATAACACCTAGAACGAAGGAAAATAACATGGCAAAAGGCCAGTCGTTACAAGACCCATTTTTAAATGCGTTACGTCGTGAGCGCATTCCAGTATCAATCTTTTTGGTTAATGGCATTAAATTACAGGGTAAAATCCAGTCATTTGACCAATTTGTTATTTTACTTGAAAACACCGTGAATCAAATGGTGTATAAACACGCTATTTCAACTGTTGTTCCAGCGCGTTCTGTTAACTTCCAAGGCGTTCAAGGAAGTGATGATTCAGAAGAGCAAGAATCTGGAAATTTTTAAACTTAGGAGCGTAATGCTTGTTTGACCGTTATGAAGCCGGCGAACAGGCAGTTTTAGTTCATATCGACTTACCTAAAGAGGGGGATCGCGAAGATCTTCACGAATTAGAGTTGTTGGTATCTTCTGCTGGTGTTAGTAGTTTGGCGATTGTGCAAGGCAGTCGTCAAGCACCGCATCCGAAACTTTTCGTCGGTACCGGAAAAGCAGAAGAAATCGCTGAAACTGTCAAAATCCACAATGCAGATGTCATCATTTTCAACCATCAACTTAGCCCGTCACAGGAACGCAATTTAGAGCGCGTTTGTCAGTGCCGTGTTCTTGATCGTACGAGTTTGATCCTTGATATTTTTGCGCAGCGAGCGCGTACTCACGAAGGTAAGCTTCAGGTTGAGTTAGCTCAGTTACGCCATATTTCTACTCGCCTGATCCGTGGTTGGACCCACCTTGAAAGACAAAAAGGCGGGATAGGTTTACGTGGTCCGGGTGAAACCCAGCTCGAAACCGATAGACGATTGCTACGTGCAAGAATTAAAAATATTCGTGCTCGTTTAGATAAAGTTGCTGTTCAACGTGAACAGGGACGACGTGCGCGTACGCGCAATGAAATTCCAACTGTGTCACTGGTAGGTTATACCAATGCGGGTAAATCAACGTTATTTAACCGTATTACAGATTCTGATGTGTACGCAGCAGATCAGTTATTCGCAACACTTGATCCAACCTTACGTAAGTTGGATATAGGTGATTTTGGGCCAGTTATTTTAGCTGACACGGTAGGCTTTATTCGCCATTTACCTCATGACCTTGTTGCAGCATTTAAAGCGACCTTAACGGAAACCCGCGAAGCGGATTTACAGTTACACGTTATCGATGTGGCAGACCCACGTCGAAAAGAAAATATTGAGCAAGTACAGTCTGTTTTAAAAGAGATAGAAGCAGATGAAGTGCCGCAATTATTGGTTTATAACAAAATTGATGCACTCGATGACGTTGCGCCACGTATAGATAGAAATGACGAAGGCCAACCAGTACGGGTGTGGTTATCGGCACGGACAGGTGTGGGTTGTGAGCTGCTGAGTGAGGCAATTAACGAGTTACTTGCTAAAAAAATGTTTGCTGACGAGCTAAAATTACCACCTCAACATGGTCGTATTCGTGCAGCACTGTTTAACTTAAACGCAGTTCATCAAGAGAGTTTTGATGAGCAAGGGAACTGGTTACTATCGGTACGCTTGCCAATGGCAGAATGGAATCGCTTGAAAAAGGAGATGGGACAGGATCTCAACTCTTTCATAGCGACTAACTAAAAATCACCAGCATTTGTCTTTTTTAGTATGAGAAATGCTGTAGATTTGATAGATTTAACCTAATTCATTTAGATAACAATGGAGTATAGCTATGGCCTGGAATGAACCGGGTAATAATGGCAATGATAAAGATCCGTGGAATAATAAAGGCGGAAAAGATCAAGGCCCACCTGATTTAGACGAGGTAATGCGTAAGTTCGGCAACAAGTTTGGCGGTTTATTTGGTGGTAATAAGCCAGGTAAAA
>Ga0208568_1000501_pt1 | contig 14727 bp, 15 predicted proteins | sample DeeseametaMP2969_FD_184165 | JGI IMG/M metagenome (GOLD analysis project Ga0208568, IMG submission 184165) | Marine microbial communities from the Deep Atlantic Ocean - MP2969 (SPAdes) | ecosystem: Environmental > Aquatic > Marine > Oceanic | place: South of Funchal, North Atlantic Ocean... | reverse complement strand
TTTTTGTTTTTTATTTTCGTTTTCAAACTTTTTAACAATAAATGAATTAATGATCATCTCCTGTTTACATGGAGTTTGATTTTCACAAGTTTTGAATTTCGGATTTTCTTTAATTACTTCGGACCTAAATTTTGCTTCCAAGTAATCTGTGTGCTCTTTAAGATATTGAACTTCTCCCTCTGTCAAAGGCTTTAAAGCTTTTCCTGTTAGGGGGTGTTTAAGCTTTCTTTGGAATCGCTCGGGTTTTGTAGGGGAAAATATTTTTCCAGGCATGTCCATTTGCGCCATTGAAATTCTCATGGCCGGGACGTTTGATCGGATTGCATCTAAGGTCTTATTTATTGTGATGGAGCAGTTGGAGTTAGTTGTGCCTTCAATACAAAACTTTAGTTTTGCCAAATTCTCTTGTGCCCCTGAGAGGTCAGAAACTACCTTTGACTTAATGTCATCCATAAAGCTTTGCTCAATCAGTTTTCTGTTAACCTTTTCAAGATCGCTATCTAAGTCAAAAGACACATAAGTCTTTTTGTCGCGACAGCCTACAAAGTAATCAAGTTCATCTTCTTTTTCATATTTGGAACAATATTCAGACGAGTACTCCTCGCGAGATGAGAATGTATTTTCATCTTTACTGAAAAAATTAGAAATGCCTGCAAAGAAGTCTGCACGCGCACTAAATGTAATAATTAGGCATAAGAAATATATTAATTTCACCTTAATCTTTTCGGGAGTTTAAAGGGGATTCTTAAGGCCAGTTTCGCCTAGATTGGAATAAACTTAGACAAAATTCAAAACACAGGTGAACACTGGTAGGCTTTAATTACAACTATTTGGAGGATTCTGTGGAGAAATCAACCCATGATAGAGCGTTAAAGTTGGTTATGAACAAGCTTGGATGTTCTGAAGAAATGTCAAAATTGCTGGATTCATCTCAAAGAGAAGTAATTGTAGAGATTCCGCTCAAAAGGGATAACGGTGACATTAAGGTGTTCAAGGGCTATAGAGTCCAACACAGCGATGCGCTCGGCCCCTTTAAAGGAGGTTTGAGATTCCATCCAGATGTAGATCTTAAGCACTTTGTAAGTTTAGCGTCTGTAATGACTTGGAAAACCTCGCTTGTTAATATCCCGTTTGGAGGTGCAAAAGGCGGAATAAACTGCGATCCAAATGAGCTCTCCGAACATGAATTGGAAACTTTAACTAAGAGATACGTAGAAAAAGTAGGTATGTTATTGGGCCCAAACGTAGATATTCCAGCACCTGATATGGGAACAGGTGAGCAGGAAATGGCCTGGATTCTTCAGGCCTATGCAAAAAATAATGGACATCAACCTGGAGTCGTCACTGGTAAATCAAAGCAACTTGGAGGTGTAACTGGAAGAAGAGAGGCAACAGGCAAGGGCGTTGCTTTTTTCACTAGACTAGCTTGTTCCAGAGAAAATATTGATCTTGAAAGAGCAAAAGTGATCATTCAAGGATTTGGCAATGTTGGTCAAAGTGCAGCGATACACCTTGAGAAGCTAGGTGCCAAAATAGTTGGTATAAGCGATCGAAAGGGAGGCGTATACAATGAGAAAGGTCTTATCGTTAAAGATATCGCTCAAAAATTAAGTGAATCCAGAAAGCTTTCCTTGGAAGATTTGGACATAGATGGTGATTACTTAACAAATGAAGAACTACTTCAAGCCCCCTGTGATATTTTAATCCCTGCTGCGATAGAGGGTGTCATCAATTCAGAAAATGCCCATAAAATTCAAGCTAAACTCGTAGTTGAGGGAGCAAATCTTCCCGTCACAAAAGATGGCGAGGACATACTTCTGGAAAACAACAAAATATTAATTCCTGATCTACTGGCAAACTCAGGTGGTGTTACAGTCTCATTTTTTGAGTGGTCCCAAAATGCTCAAAGATACCCATGGCTGGATGAAAAAGTTGAAAGAGAATTTGAAAGGGTGCTCAAAAACGCTTGGAATGAGGTTTGTATCACAAAGGAAAATAATAAATTAAGTCATGGTTATAGAGAGGCCGCGTACACTATAGCTGTAAATAGGGTGAGAGATACACTTATAAGGAGAGGCTTTTGATTAAGATATCATAGGACTCTAAAACGTAATCAGCCTGTGATTTTAGTTCATGATTCTTTGAATTGAGGTATAAGCATGACTTTGCCTTTGCGTTTTTTGCTGTTTCAAGATCAAAGAGAAAGTCACCTATATAAAGCATATTCTCTGGTTTTACTTCCCAGTTTTTGGCCATTCTTAAAAGTCCTTCTGGATGGGGTTTTGGTCGGCAATCCTCACGAGAGTAAACAACATCAAATTTCAATTTAAATTTTTCAAGAGTCAGTCTTGTGACATTGGAATTGTTTCTTGTGAGAATTCCTGTCTTAAGGCCCTTTATTTTAATTATCTCAAGAAGTTTGTGAACTCCAGGCATTAAGGTTGCGACCTGAACTCCATTTTCTTCATGCTCACAAATGATTTGATTGCACTTTTTTATATAATTTTCATCTTCTTGAAGTGAAAGGTGTTCAAGTATTGGTACACCGGGTGGAAAGCCGAGATCTCTTCGCATTTTATCAAAGTCTAGTCTTGAGTCCACCAAGGTTCCGTCAAGATCAAAAACAATTGCCTGTAAGTATTTAATATTCATAACTTTTGTTTATATCATAATTCGCATAGAAGCGCCTAGTCAGGGCTTTTACAAACATTTTCATTGAATTATCAGATTTATTATATAAAGCTTATACAAAGTGTTCGTAGTTAGTGAAGCTTGGTGAGATTCCAGCACTGTCCCGCAACTGTAAAGTCAGATCCTGATTACGAAGTCATCACAAACACCGAGGAGAGTGACTTTTATGTTCAGCAACAAAAATTAGAAAGTTCCATACATTTTAGAAAACCCCGTAATCATACACACACACACCATGAGAGAGGAGAGTTTCATGAAGAAAGAGCCTTTGTTGGAGGAGTCCAACGACCGTTTTGTTTTATTGCCTATTAAGTACGACGACATTTGGGAAATGTACAAAAAATCCATGGCGTCTTTTTGGACCGCTGAGGAAATCGATTTATACCAAGATTTAGAAGATTGGAAAAAATTAAATGAAGATGAAAAACACTTCATTAAACATGTACTAGCTTTCTTTAGTGCGAGTGATGGCATTGTAAACGAAAACCTTGCTCTTAGGTTTTACAATGACCTCCAAATTCCAGAAGCAAGATCGTTCTACGGTTTTCAAATCGCGATGGAAAATATTCATGCTGAGACATATGGCCTTTTAATTGACACCTATATTCAAGATAAAAAAGAGAAAGACTATCTTTTTAAGGCCATTGATAATGTTCCATGTATCGCTGAAAAAGCGGACTGGGCATTAAAGTGGATTGAAAGTGGTGATGACTTTGCTTTAAGACTACTGGCCTTCGCAGCTGTAGAGGGAATCTTCTTCTCCGGAAGTTTCTGCTCAATTTTTTGGCTTAAAAAACGTGGTCTAATGCCAGGGCTTACTTTCTCAAATGAACTGATTAGTCGTGATGAAGGTCTACATACAGACTTCGCATGTCTACTTTATAAGTATATTCAAAATAAACCAGCAAAAGAGAAAGTTTACGAACTTATCACTGAGGCGGTGGCGTTGGAGCAGAAATTCATATCCGAGGCGCTCCCAGTATCCTTAATCGGGATAAATGCGGACTTGATGTGTCAATACATTGAGTTTGTAGCGGATCGACTGTTGCTAGAACTTGGTTATGATGCCCACTACAACGCCACCAATCCTTTTGATTGGATGGAACTTATTTCACTTCAGGGAAAGACGAACTTTTTTGAAAAACGCGTGAGTGAATATCAAAAAGCTGGCGTTATGAGTTCTTTGCAAGATAACAGTTTTGAATTTGACACTAACTTTGACTTCTAAGGAAAGAGGAAAACAATGTTTGTAACGACAAGATCAGGTAAAAAAGAAAGCGTTCAGTTTGATAAGATTACTCACCGTATCCAAAAGCTGACCTATGGACTTAACATTGCCCATGTAGATGCAGTTGAGGTTTCTAAAAGAACCATTCAAGGTATTTTTGACGGAATTTCAACTGTTGAGTTAGATAATCTCTCAGCAGAAGTTGCTGCTTATATGACTTCTATTCACCCAGATTACTCTAAGTTGGCAGCAAGAATCTCAATGAGTAATCTGCACAGAAACACTAAAGACTCCTTTTTGGAAACTATGGGGCTTCTATACAATCATGTAGATCCAAAAACAGGGGAGCAGACGGCCCTGATATCCGATAAACTTTTTGAAAATGCTCAGAACCATAAAGATAGAATAGAAACTGAGATCGCATATTCAAGAGATTTTGAGTATGACTACTTTGGTTTTAAAACTTTAGAGCGATCATATCTATTAAAGGTAAACGGAAAGATTGTTGAGAGACCTCAGCATATGCTTATGAGAGTTTCACTTGGCATTCACGAAGATGATATTGATGCCGCAATCGAAACTTATCATTTAATGAGCCAAAAGTGGTTTACCCACGCTTCGCCAACACTTTTTAACGCAGGAACTCTAAAGCCACAAATGTCTTCGTGTTTTCTTTTAACGATGAAAAACGATTCTATTGAAGGTATTTATGACACTCTTAAACAATGTGCCCTTATCAGTCAGTCGGCAGGTGGGATTGGGCTGAGTGCTCACAATATTCGTTCCAAGGGGACCTTTATTAAAGGAACCAATGGCGAGTCAAATGGTATCGTTCCTATGCTCAGAGTGTTTAACGACACTGCAAGATATGTTGATCAGGGTGGTGGAAAGAGAAAAGGTGCCTTTGCTATTTACCTTGAGCCTTGGCATGCCGATATTTTTGACTTTCTTGAGTTGAAGAAAAACCATGGGAAAGAAGAGCTTAGGGCGAGAGATCTATTCTACGCACTTTGGGTTAATGATCTTTTTATGGAAAGGGTAGAGCAAGATGCAGAGTGGTCGCTTTTCTGTCCTCATGAAGCACCAAATCTTCATGAGTGCCATGGACAAGAATTTAGAGATCTTTACACCAAGTACGAGAGTGAAGGCAGAGCAAAGCAGAAGGTAAGTGCCAGAAAACTATGGTTCTCAATTCTTGAGTCGCAAGTGGAAACAGGCTCTCCGTTTATGCTTTATAAAGACGCAGCAAATGCAAAGTCAAATCAGAAGAACCTGGGTACTATTAAATCTAGTAACCTATGTACTGAAATCATTCAATACACTGATGAGAATGAAATCGCAGTATGTAACCTGGCCTCTATCTCTCTTGGCAAGTTTGTTACTGGAGAAGGTTATGACTTTGATAAGTTATATGAGATTACCAAAACAATCACAAAGAACCTGAATAAGATTATTGATTTAAATTACTATCCAGTTCCAGAGGCCAGATTCTCTAATCTAAAGAATAGGCCTATCGGGATCGGTGTTCAGGGATTGGCAGACACTTTTGCCAAGCTTAAAATTCCTTTTGATTCCGATCAGGCAAGAAGACTTAATAGAGATATCTTTGAAACAATCTACTTTGCGGCTTTGACTGCTTCCTACGAAGTTGCTGTGAAAGACGGTGCGTATGAAAGTTATGAAGGCTCCCCAATCTCAAAGGGTGAGTTCCAGTTTGACATGTGGGGCGTAAAGCCTGGTGAGCGATGGGACTGGGAAGGTCTTAGAAACAAGATTTTAAAAGATGGTGTAAGAAACTCTCTTTTAGTGGCACCAATGCCAACTGCCTCAACTTCACAGATTTTAGGAAATAATGAATGTATTGAGCCATTTACTTCCAATATCTATACAAGAAGAACTCTTTCTGGTGAATTCACAGTTGTAAATAAATTCCTAGTTAAAGACCTTATTAAACTTGATTTGTGGAATGAGACGATGAAGGATCAAATTATCCAACATAACGGTTCAATTCAGAACATTGACAAGATTCCATCGGACATTAAAGAGCTCTATAAGACAGCATGGGAGATTAAGCAAAAATCCATTATTGAAATGGCAGCTGACAGGGGAGCATTTGTCGACCAGTCCCAGTCTCTTAATATTCACATGACCGACGTTAATATGGGAAAACTTAACTCCATGCATTTCTACGCTTGGAAATTAGGTCTTAAAACTGGAATGTATTACCTGAGGACAAAAGCAGCCGCTGATGCGATCAAGTTTACAATCCGTGAAAACTCAAACCAGGTAACTAAAGAAGAGATGACCGAACAAATGATTTGTTCCTTGGAAAACAAGGATGAATGCATTAGTTGCGGCAGTTAAGCAAATCGTAATAAGTTATTTGCAGGGACGTCTGAAAGGCGTCCCTTTTTTATTTTTTAACTGCCACAAGGTTCCCATTTGTTTCTAGTATGACAAACTTTATATCCTCCATCGATGCGTAACCTTGTTCCCTTGTGGCCGCTTCTACTTCATCCTTTGTAACGTGTGAACTTACTAACTTATCCATCAAGTAATTGCCATTTTCAAAAAGAATTATAGGGTTTGATTTAATTGTTTGGTTAAACTTTTTACTTCTACTTGCAAGCCCTGTAACTATGAACTGAAGTCCTATGAGCATGATAAAGGCAAGGAGGACATCTGCTACAGACACTTTCTTTTGGATTATCCCGCCAGCAAACGTGGAACCAAGTGCAATCGTTATCACAAAGTCAAAACTATTCATTTTGGTTAAGGTGCGTGGACCTGATATTCTTAAAAATAAAACTAGGCCTGCATAGCCAATGATGCTTATGATCACAATTCTTAACAGGCTCATCCAGTCACTAAAAAAAATACTCATATATATCCCATGTTAAACAGAAGTATGGCCTTAGGGCTTCAAACTATAGCTTTAATACTTTAACTTTAAACATGACTATTGTTAACCTGTGAGGCCTTACATGCTTAAGACATTAACTGTCATTTTAGTTTTTAGCTTTAATTGCTTCTCAAAAGAAATCTTGTTGAAGTATGCCTATGGAGACTCTTCTTCAGTAAGTGAAATAATTATATATAAGAATGGAGATATTCATTCTCTGGAGAGCAAGTGCTGTCCAAAGGTGAAGAACGAGGAAATTCTTAATTCCCTTACTTCTGAAGGACTTCGGGAGTTAAAAGAAAATATGCATCTGGCCCGTTTCGGTCCATTTCTCCACTCCAAGGTAAGTGAAAGGCACTCCAAGTATGGTCAAGTCTTAGGGTCATTGGACGGACAGGAAATAATTCTGAGTGAAAAACTGGAAGAAGAAAAGTGGCTAATGCAAAATGAGTCTCTTGCTTCAAAGGAAATTTTGAAGTTTCTCATGTCTTTAGATCCACATCATAAGTGGAAGAGCTCTAGTAAGGAATAATAGTGCCATCCCAGTTTAAAAAATCTCCATTATTATCGGGCTTTAACCCATCAATCACCCTTAAAATATGCTCTGCAGTTTGATTTGGTTCCCAAACTTTAAGATTAAAGTTTGAAAGATAAGGCCTAGATAGCTCTGTCGCCGTGGTCCCTGGATGTATTGCCACGGCCAGCGCATTCTTTTTACGATTTTTAAACTCGATGGCCATATTTTTTACCATCATGTTGAGTGAAGCTTTTGAAGAGCGGTAGGCATACCAACCACCCGTTGAGTTGTCGGAGATGCTGCCAACCTTTGCTGATAAAAATACAAATGTGCTTAAAGACTCCCGAGGCATTAATTTAAGTAGATGCTTTACTGCCAAAGGAGCTGTGAAAGTGTTTACTTGGAATGCTTTTACAAGGCCTGAAAGTGCAATGTCTTCTATCTTTTTTTCTGGTGAGAGCTCGTTGTCATGAAGAATGCCATATGTTGAAATTACTAAATCCAAATGCCCAAAATTACTTTTAATTGTGTTTGAAAGGGAGCTCCAAGACTCTTCACTCAAAGGATCGTGTGGGTAGAGTACAAACTTTTCTCTTTCCTTAGGTGAGACGTATTCAATCTTCCTCTTAGTAATGATGATTTCTGTGTTCGGATTTCGTTTTTTGATTACTCTTGCCAGTGCCATTCCAATATCACCACCACCAAGGACCAAACATGTTTTTACTTCAGAAAGTCTAAAACTTTTCATGAAACCACCATTGATAAGTAACACTTTATATTATCTAATTAAACCATGTTTAGTACAATTCAGTTAATACTTGTATTGGCCTTGTTCGGCTTCTCAACTAAAGCTCAGGTTGATATCACTTTGGCGTCTCTTTATTCAGATAAACGTGTCTATCGCGGGGCGTTGGTTTGGGATGAGGCGATATTTGGAGTGGCACCAAACTTTGTCTTTTTTAAAAAGATAAACCTTGGAAGGGGAGGACTAAGTTACTTTGTTAGTCCTAGTGAAGGTATTACCTATAGGATAGGTTATAATTATTTTGATGATAACCGCCCAGGCGGGCCCTTTGTTCAACTTGGCGAGTCTGAGGAGGATTTCAAAAATCAACGGGCCCCAACAAGTGAGCTTTATTTTGAGTTAAACCTTCGTAAAGGACGTGGATTTAGTTCCAATATTCAACTTAGCAAAGACATTCTACGCCACTCAGGAGTCTACTTTTATTCTGATGCTTTGTTTGGTATTGCTCCTTTTGTGAGTGCTGGACTTGGAGCTGGGGTCGGTGATGTTCGAAATAATCAGTATGTCTATGGCCCAGAAGGTGAAGGAGGAGTTGGACATGTAGATGGTATCGTGTCTGCAATGCTTCCATTTTTACCTTTTAAAGGAAGACTTATTCTAAGTTACAGAAGAATTCAAATCTCGAAACAAGCAAACATTGATGCTGACTATGTTAGAGGAGAGGAAATTAATAGAACCTTTAGTGCTATTGCTTTGTGGAATCTTAATTAATGAGTGCTGCCCCACTGGGCAGCGTTTTCAAGCTTTTTCTTCGGTGCTGAAACAACCTTTTTATGACCTTCCTCGATCGGAAGGCCTAGAGATTTCCATGAATTCATGCCGCCTAAGATATTGTACACATTTTTATAACCTAATTTGGCAAAGATACTCGCCGCAATTGCTCCTCTATGTCCAACACTGCAAAGTGTTGCGATCCTTTTATTTGATGGCCTATGTTTAAGAAGGTATTCCTCTAGGTGACCAACAAAACAATGCTTAGATCCCTCTATATGAGCGCTTTCATACTCAGTGATTTCTCTAACATCAAAAATTTCAAAGTTGGATTTATTGTGAAACAACTCCTTAGGGCCTGCAACAGCAAAGCTTTCAAGCTCTAAACCTGCTTGTCTTAGAGCGGGAATACCATTTGCCAATGCAGCCTTAATTCTACCCACACCAATCCTGGAAAGCATCAGTCTTGCCAAGTTGAGATCCTCTAGTTTATCTAGTACAAGATAAACCTGCGTATCCTTTCTACAAAACCATCCGCCAAATACTTGTAGTCCATCAAGCCATATGTTGTAAGAGTTTGGGATGTGTCCGGAGGCAAAAGCTTCAGGAGCCCTTGTATCTATAATGATACCATTCTTAGATTGTTCTAAAAAATCTTTAGCTTTGAGAATTTTAATATTGGCCAGATTTTGGTCTATTCTCCAGCCCCCTTCGTAATTAATCTTCTCCATTAAACTAAAATATGGAGGTCTTGGTATACGTTCGCTTAATTTGTGCTCTACAAATTCAGACTCATCCATGGTGAATACAGGATTGTAAGACTTCTCAAAACCAATTGTGGATTGGTCGTAATTTGCAATGGAACCCCCACAAACCGAGCCCGAGCCATGGGCCGGAAATATAATCGCTTGGTCTCCAAGTGGAGCGATCTTAGTCCTAATGCTGTTGTATATGACCTTTGCATTAAGTGCCGTTTTATTAGGGTCAGGCAGGTCGGTTCGTCCGGTGTCGCCCACAAAGAGTGTATCACCTGTGAAAACCCCCCAACAGATGTCTTTATCTTCAAGGTAAACTCCATAACTTTGTCCCTCAGGTGTGTGTCCTGGTGTTGCCAGGCAAAGTAGTGTTATGTCTTCGATTTTAAAAAATTCGCCGTCCTCAAGTTGAATGTCGCAATGATTAAAAATAGGGTGTCTTCCCCCCACAACCTTTGCTCCAGTTTTTTCATGGAGTTCATTAGATCCAATGACAAAATCTTCTTGTCTGTGGGTTTCTATAACATATTTAATCTGAGCGTTATGTTCTATCGCTAATCTTAAATAATCGTCGATATCTCTTTTCGGATCAATAACTATTGCAACACCATTAGTTGCAATAAAATAGGATAAGTGTGCAAGTCCTGGAGTTTTAATCTTTTCGAAAAACATCTAAATCCTTTTGTTGTGCCAATTCTAAACCAAAACAAAATAATCAAACAAGGAAAGGTGGTTGACATTGGCCATGCACAAAAAATTAAATAATTTACAAATTTTTTACAAAACAAAGATGAACTCTCGGTAAAGTTATCTTTTAATTTTTAAATGCTCAATCTTTGGCCGCTTCATTATAGTATTGCGGGTCTTTTATTCAGTATTGTGGGGCTACTTACTATTGGTATAAAGCTCGTTAAATATGCTGATATCATGGCCGATCGATTCCGCCTGGGTGAAGCTCTTGTAGGAGGCCTGTTTTTAGGGGCAATTACTTCTCTCTCTGGTAGCATTGTTTCAGGACTTTCTGCCTACAATGGCTTCTACTCTCTAGCGATAAACAATTGTCTCGGAGGCATCGCGGCCCAAACAACCTTTCTTATAATTGCTGATATGAGTTATCGTAACGTGAACCTCGAGCATGCGGCAGCATCACTTCCAAATTTAGTATCTTGCAATCTACTTATCTCGCTGTTGTCGCTTTCATTTTTAGGTGCCGTCATTGAGATTCCACAGTGGTTATTTATTCATCCTGTAAGCGTTGTAATGCTTGCAATGTATTTGTATGGATTAAAATGGCTGCAAGAGACCTATAAAAATCCTCTTTGGATACCAAAAAAGACAAAAGAAACAAGAGTTGATGTGCCCAAGACTGACAATAAAGAATCTAGCTTTTGGCTTCTTGTTAAGTTTATTGGATCAGCTTTAATCGTTGCTGTCCTAGGTTATATAATTACAAGATCAGCTGAATCGTTAGTTAGCACTACTGGGCTTTCACAAAATATAATGGGAGGTTTCTTTACGGCCATCATAACTTCTCTGCCAGAGTTGGTCGTCTCCCTTTCTGCTGTAAGGCAAGGAGCTTTAACTATGGCCGTTGCAAATATTTTAGGAGGGAACACCTTTGATGTTTTAATGCTCGTAATCGCCGATGCCCTCTCCCTTGAAGGGACAATTTATTCTTACTATGGCAAGGAGGAGATCTTTTTAGGTAGTGTTATCCTTCTGATGACTTCAATTATAGCAATTGCGCTTGCTAGAAGGGAAAAACAAGGTCCTGGTGATATTGGATTTGAAGGTGTGTCTATCCTGGCAATTTATTTTATAAGCACTCTTATTTTAGTATTTAAACTCGTTTAATCTTTAGCTCTAAATTTTGCCTGTAGTTGGTTTCCTGAAGATACACTCTTTCCTTCAAGTTCTATGAATTTACAACCAACAGGAATGCCAAGAAAGTTAGTTTCTACCTTGCAAAAAGTTCTGGTGAGGTTTATTTTTTTATTTCCCTTTGATGGTCCCAGTTCAAGCACAGACTGAACTGAGCATCTTTCTTTCTCCTTTAGGGATGAAACTTTTAGGGATGAATCTGGGAGGTCGTGCCTTAATTCTTTTAAATCATTTAAAGCGACTTTAAAGGAGGTCTTTGTTTTTTCTTTGTCCCGAAATTCTACTCGCTTAGCAATACCATGCCTAATTAGTGGGTGAATATTTTTTGTATATTTACCATCTTCCATTAACCAGTAGAAATTGAGAAGAGAACCATCCTCATATGTCTCGAACTCACATCTTTTATTAAGCATTACTTCTATAATCATTACATTTTCTGGGTTGTGACTCTTCTCCATTATAAATAATTTTTCTCTTAGACTTGCAGTGCTTACTACTGAGATAAGACTAATTGATAAAAAAAACTTCATAGTTATTTAATATGCAAAAAGAGCGCCTGGGCCGTATAGGTGTTTTACGGCCTTAATATTGGGCAATAAGAGGCAAAAGTTATTTAATCAAAATAGAAAAATTCATAAGGAGGGAATCTACATGAAAAGGACTATTTTTGCTCTTATGTCACTAATTCTTGTCTCGTGCGGTGAAAAAGATAGTGATGCTAACGTTACACCGTTAAATGAAAATCCAACAGAAAGAACTGAAACGGACAATGAAGGGGAAAATGAAGCACCTCGAGAAATCCAAGATGCTGAGGAAGTTGTTATCTCGTCTATATTGACTGAATTAAAGATGGGGCTTGAGTCCACTGATAGTCGTGTGGGTGAGGCCATGAATTTTGTAAATACAGAGGTTTGTGACTCACTTAAAGTTTATATGGAAAACTTTGGAAAAGGAGAATGCTTACATAGCTGTGAGGATGAGAAATTTATTCGAAATTGTTCCAACCAAAGCTACACAACTACATGCCAAGAAGAAACTTATAAGTTGAACTTTAGTGAACACGAAATGAGCTGGGATCTATCCACTATAAGTGATGAAGGTGATGGCATTTCAAACTATCAGGTTAAGGCATCTGGAGTTGTTTCTAGAGATAACGAAGGGGATATCCCATTTTCCTGCGATATGAAAATAAAAGGAAGAAGAGATCGAACCTTCTCACTTATTTCATGTGGGCAAAGCTTAGATATTGAATGCAATATTATGGGTAAAGACTATACCTGTAAGGAGCTTTTAAAGTTTGTCGAGCGCAAAAAAACGTGTGCTAAGAGTATGTGAGGTCACAATGAAACTTAAGTATATGGTACTTTTGATATGTGTTGTGAGTTGTGCTCTTCCAGAAAGAGAAGAAGATAGTCATTATGGTGATTATGGCTATTACCCAAATTATTATGAATACATGAAAGAGCGCAAAGCAAACAAAGAAAATAAATCTTACAAAGAAGACGATTGGCTATATGACTACTATGAATAAAGTGCTTTTAGTTATGGTGGGGGTTCTTAGTGTGGCATCCGTCCATTCAAAAGTCCCCCTTAATAAAGAATACTTAACGCCCGAAATAAGGAAACTCCTTGATCGTACTATGGGTTCTGATACATCCTTTAAATTAGGAAACTGGAATATTAATTATCCAAAGTCCTACATTACATTGCACGACCTCGAAATAAGTGCTCCAAAAGCCAAAGATTCAGCCACGGTTAATTCAATGGTAAAAGCATCTGTAGGAAAGGTGATTGCCGATTATCTTTATTTCGATCATGCAAAGGATAATGCCTATTACTCAATAAGAGTGGAGAAGGTTGGTGCAGTTATAGATACAACTTCAGATGAAGAGAGGACTAGGCCTGAAAAGAAAATTAAAGTTGATAAATTAAGGCCACCTATTGACAATATTTTGAAGGAGCTTTTTATAACAAAAGTTGAACTTTTGTTGCGTGATCTGAGACAAAAGAATGAGGTTGCGATTCCTCTTGTACTTAATGACATCTTAATTAAAAACCTTGAAGTACTTCCATCTGGAAGAAATGATCTGCGTTATGCTGATATATCTGCAACCGGTGAGATCTTTGATGGTGTAATTTCATTAAAGGGGAAAATGAATCCTTTCCACAATCCTAAGGATTTAGATGTGGATCTCAAAATTGAAAATGTATCTATTGTTAAGCTTAATCCTTACTTGAAAAAGTTGGGGGGTGTAGACGCTACCAGTGGGAAAATAAGCGTTTATTTTGAATCTGCTGTTAAGGGGGAGATGGTCGAAGGATACATAAAATTTGTGACCAAAGACGCGGAAATGATTAAGGGGTGGCAGGAAGGTCAGGGCTTCTTCAAAAACCTTAAGGAAAATCTTTTGGATTTAGGGTTTAGGCTCTTCAATCGAAAAGACGACGATGATTTAGTCGCGGGAAAAATTCCTTTCTCAGGTAGAGTTGCACAAATTAAGTGGGATTATTGGGCATTGTTTGAAACACTTTTAAAGAGTGCATTAGTAGAGCCTCTTAGGGGTGATGTAGAAAAGAGTGTAGATTTAGAAACACTCTAAAAATATACTCGTAAAAAAAACAAAATAGGCAGTGTAAATAATTTCGATCACCTCCAAAGCGGCCTACGTATGTCTTGGAATCAATGAGGATGGTATTAAAGAGGTTCCTGGAATTTATTTCGGTGAGAATGAGTCTTCTACTTATTGGTGTCTGTTCTTGCAGATCTTCAAAGTAGAGGTGTAGAAGATATTTTAATCGCTTCTGTTGACGGACTAAAAGGTTTTCCTGATGCGATTAAAACCATATTTCCAAAGATTTTAAATTCAAGTTTGTATTGCTCACCAGATTTGAAACTCTCTTAAATACATTGGTTCAAAGCACCAAAAACTTATTTGCTCATTGAACTAGCGACAGATGAGTAAGATATCTTCATACTTTTTTAAATTAATTTTTTCTGGATTCCTATCATACTCTGCTTGAAACTCTTGAACTAGACTTGGGTAATAGATTTTCCAAAATTCATAGCCATCATTTGCTAGTTCTGTATTAAAATCGTCTTGGGTGCTACTTGATAGTTGTCCTCTCTGCCTAATTTGGAGGTGGTTAACACAAAGATTTTGCTCCTGATCAAAACAATCAAAACCATACGAGTTACATGCTATATCGTTTTCAGCAAATACAGAAAAAGATCCTAGT
>Ga0208568_1000500_pt1 | contig 14753 bp, 10 predicted proteins | sample DeeseametaMP2969_FD_184165 | JGI IMG/M metagenome (GOLD analysis project Ga0208568, IMG submission 184165) | Marine microbial communities from the Deep Atlantic Ocean - MP2969 (SPAdes) | ecosystem: Environmental > Aquatic > Marine > Oceanic | place: South of Funchal, North Atlantic Ocean... | reverse complement strand
TCTTCGCTGTCTGAGTTTACCTCAGCTGTCACCTGCTCATTGCTTTGCGCTACGATTTCTGGTTCTTGCTCTGCTTGAGTGAGTGTTGGCTCTACTTGTGAAGGTTGAACCTGTGTTGTCTGCGCAAGGCTCTGCTGTGCAGTAGCCACTGACGCTTCAGCAACAACGGTTTGTTTAGTAGGTGCCTTTCTTTTCACGATGCGTATTTTGGGCTGATCTTTGCTAACCGTGCTGTTATCACTTGATATTTTCAACTCTTCAAGCTGCGCTTGACGATATTTTTCACGCAGAACTTCAAATTCTGAGCGTTTAGTTTGCCCTGATGAAATAGCCCTTGCTTCTACTGAACCTGGGTAGGTTTGTAAAATTATACCTGCGGTTGTTTCGGCTTTTTCGATATGGCCCATACGTTGCTGAATAAGATAGCTGAGCATGAGTGCGCGAGGGGTCACGCGACCGGTAGATTCGTATTTTTCAATCACGTCTTCAGCTTTATGAAGGTCGCTTTTCGCGTAATACAAACCGGCAAGGCTAATCATTGAAGAAGGGCGCTGCGAGCTGTGGTTTAGTGCTGATTTTAGGTATTTTTCTGCGTTTTCAAAGTCATCAAATTCAATCGCACATAAGGCTAAGTTTTCGTAACTTTCAGCTACACGGATATAGCTAGGAACGGCAATTGCCTTAAGAAGCTCTTCTGCTGCACGGTCATATTTGCCAATGCCACATAAAAAGACACCATAATTGTTTAAGGTGTTTGGATCATTCGGGGCGATTTTTAAAGCGCGTTGATAGGCTTTATCAGCGAGATCAGGTTCATCAACCTGTTGATAGTAATAGGCTAAAGAGTAGTGGACTTCAGGAAGGTCAGGTGCAAATTCTGCGGCACGTTCTAGATTATATTTTGCTTGCGAGTTGTTGCCCGTTTTTAAGTACTGTAACGCAAGGGCGATACGAGTACGAGCAGCACCAGTATTATTAATCTTTTTTTCTACAACGGGTCTGTCGCTTCCGTCGTAGCTGTTTTCTGTAACACACCCTGTTAATGCGAATGCACTAACAGTAATGGCAAGTATAGAACGCATTACCTAATCTCTTCTTTGATTCCGTATGCCTATCTTACCGAAAAGCCTTTGTGTTGCATCTATTATTTTAAAAATAACGAGTTTGTCACAAAGGCTTGTCTTTAAATATGTCGCTTATGCTTGGTGAACATTTACCGCAATTGCGTTATCTTCGCGCATTTTCTTTTTCGCTAAACGTTTCGTACGGTCAACAACGTCACCCACTAATTGACCACAGGCAGCATCAATATCATCACCACGAGTACGGCGAACAATACAGGTAATACCCGCAGCTTGCAGTACTTTAGAGAAACGGTCAATTCGGCTGTTGCTTGAACGGCCATATTCGTTACCTGGGAATGGGTTAAACGGGATCAGGTTCACTTTTGAAGGTGTACCTTTAAGTGTTTTAACCAATTCGTGCGCTTGATCTGTGCTGTCGTTCACACCTTGTAGCATAACGTATTCGATAGTCACATCTTTGTTTGCTTTTGAGCCGTCGATATAACGACGACACGCTGCTAAAAACTCTTCGATAGGGTACTTTTTATTAATTGGTACCAGTACATCACGCAGCTCATTGTTTGGCGCGTGAAGTGAAATAGCCAGCGCTACGTCAATTTTCTCTTTTAATAAATCAAGAGCTGGCACCACACCTGAGGTGCTTAATGTAACGCGACGTTTTGATAAACCAAAACCCCAGTCGTCCATCATAAGTTCCATTGCGGGTACGACGTTTTTAAGGTTGAGTAGTGGCTCACCCATACCCATCATTACCACGTTAGTCACAGGGCGCTTGGTGCTGTCGCCATCTAAACCAATGTCTTTCGCTACACGCCAAACTTGACCAATGATCTCAGACACGGCTAAGTTACGGTTAAAGCCTTGTTGTGCCGTAGAGCAGAACGTACATTCAAGGGCACAACCTACTTGTGAAGATACACATAAAGTTGCACGGTCTTTTTCTGGGATCCAAACAGCTTCTACTTCTTGGCCACCTTTAAGTAAAAGTGCGTATTTGATGGTGCCATCACTTGCTACTTGCTTAACTGAGATCTCAGGAGCAACAATTTCACATTCAGCTTTTAGTTTTTCTTTCAGCTTTTTGTTGACGTTTGTCATGTCGTCAAAATTGTCGACGCCAAAATGATAAATCCATTTCATCACCTGATCACCACGGAATGGCTTTTCACCGAATGATACAAAAAGCTCACGCATTGCATCTCGGTTTAAATCTAATAAATTAATCTTTTTTTCAGTGGTCATGAAACAACCTCAATCAGTGACGGTGGTAAGTAGTTTGGGTGCGCGATTGTACATTATTTAATCGACGTAGTCATTAGCTAAACATATTTACAATAAGCTTAGCTAATGACTAAAAAAGGGCCCGAAAGCCCTTTTTCTTCTGCATCACAGACTTAGCTGTGAACTCGAAATTAACGAGTACGTGGGCAGATTTCTTCGTCAGCGAAGAAGTATGCGATTTCACGTGCAGCTGATTCAACAGCGTCAGAACCGTGAACAGCATTTTCGTCGATGCTGTCTGCGTAGTCAGCACGTAAAGTACCAGCTAGTGCTTCAGCAGGGTTAGTAGCACCCATGATTTCACGGTTTTTAAGTACTGCGTTCTCACCTTCAAGAACAGTAACCATTACTGGACCAGATGTCATGAACTCAACTAAAGCACCGAAGAAAGGACGCTCGCTGTGCTCAGCGTAGAAACCTTCAGCTTTTTCTTTTGAAAGGTGAACCATTTTAGCTGCAACGATTTTAAGACCCGCAGTTTCGAAACGGTTGTAGATAGCACCGATGTGGTTTTTAGCAACTGCATCAGGTTTTACGATTGAAAAAGTACGCTCTAAAGCCATCTTTATGCTCCAATAATTTTTAAATTTAAAGGTTAAATATTAACGGGCGCGAATTATACGCGCTTTACGTGAAAATTCCTAATTTTATTAAATAGTCATTTGATGGCATTTTCATGAACCCTCACTACGCATAGCAAATTGAGTATAAAAAATGAGCGTGCTTGGGCAGCTAAGCACTTGTTATGAGCAGTAATAAGTAATTATTAGCTCAGGAAATGACAAAACTAATAAGGACAATTATGAAAAAGCTTTTACTGGTCAGTCTACTCGCAAGTTGTTTAGCGGGTTGTAATTCAGACTCAAATGATGAGCTAACGTGCCACCCTTTTCCCCTGGCAATCGATATTGATAATTATGTTGTCACCCCAGGGCAAAACGAGGCTAACACAGCTCTCGCTTATGATGCCTATACCATAAAATTAGGCGGTGCTGGCGAAGGCGTTTATAGTGAAGGAGATGAGCCTGACCCTAATAAAGAATATGCAGACTGTCCTATCCCAGCAGTGGTATTAGGGAGCGCGAATACCATTACAGCTATTAATATTTACTCAAGCGCTGATTACAACAATGAACTCACTGCGGGTATGAGTTTAAATAGCCTGTTTGATATCAAAGAAATGTATAATAGTGATTTTGATTATTACAGTGATGGCAACTATGCCAGTTTAGAAGACTTCACAAGCGTATTCCCCACGACTGCACCTATATTTATTGAACTAAAACCTAACCAAGCTCCAGAAGTTGAGAGTAGTCATATTTTTTATATCGATATAAGTTTTGCAAATGGCAAAACCTTTGCGCTTGAAACTGAAGAAGTGCAACTGTTTTAAATTGCTATTAATCAGCTATTGTCAGCGGGGCTTCTCTGCTGACATACTCAATCTCTACTCGCTCACAATTTGCTCACCCAACTAAGCTAATTGGTATAAATTTACCTTCTCCATAACACATTTAAAAAATGTAAAAACACCTCTTTGTTGTTAACCTTTTGTTCACTTTATCATGAGTAAGCTAATTACCCATGATAAAGTGGTGCTATTTTAAATTGTTGAAAATAATTAATTTTTAATTTTGTGTGTGAATTTGATCTATCTTTTCAGAGAAAAATAGCAACAATAAAATTGTAATCGAAATGTTAAATTTAAGTGTGCAAAACGCTACATGGTTTTTCGTGAATTCCTGAACTTATTCAATCATAAAATATTAGTGAATTGATTTTTTCTAAACAAAAAATCTTACTTTCATTTTAATTTGAATAATCAAAGGAGAGAACAATGAAACTACGCAGTGCACTTTCTAAGTTGTCATGCGCGTCAGCTTTTGTACTTGGCACCATGCTGACTTTGAGCCCCGCAGCCAATGCAATGAAACTAAAACAACAAAACTTACAAGAGATGGCTGTTGAGTCACAGAGCATTATTGCTGGCCAGGTGGTAAGCGTAACAGATGGTTTTGATAACAATCGTCCCTATACCGAAGTGACTATTCAGGTTTCGTCAGATGCAAAAGGCAAGTTAAAAGACGATTCAAATTACACTTTTCGTCAGTTTGGCCTGATAAAACCCCGCTCTATGGGCAATGGCAAAGTGTATTTAGGCGCAACGCCTGAAGGTTTTTCTAAATGGCAAGAAGGCGAACAAGTGATTGCCTTTATGTATAAGCCAGCATCAATCACAGGGTTTCAAACGACCGTAGGGCTTGCTCAAGGTAAATTTGTAGTGCGCAATGGCAAGGTAGAAAATAGTTTTGCTAACAAAGGTGTTTTTGAAGGGTTAGATACCAGCAGCTTATCAGCAGAGCAACAAAATCTTTTAACCACACCTGGTGCAGTCGATGTGGGAGTTTTTATGGATTTAGTAGGTAAACTGTCTGGAGTACAACAATAATGAAATTTTCTAAAATCGCAGCAGCATTAACCCTTGCAACTATTTCAACAGGTGCGTTAGCCGGTGGCCCACTTTATATTCATGAACCGACAATGCAACCATACAAATGGGACACCTCAAAAGGCAGTATTCCAGTATGGACAGATGGCGGCCAACTTATCAAAGATAAAGACGGTAACGATGTCGAAACCTTCACTGTACTTGAAAAAGGCACTGTTTTTAACGTTGATGTTACTTTACCTGATGGCACAGTGATCCCTGCATACACTGAACTGGACCGAGATTATACCTTTTTAACGATAGAGCAAGCCAACAAAGTAACGGCGAATGCTGTGAAAGAGTGGTCTGATGTAGAAACGTCGACTTTCGAGATGTCAGTACAGGGCACGATTTTTGAGAAAACAGGCATTGCGGATGTGACTGCAGAAAATGTTGATCAAATTTATGGTGTTGAGAATGGTTATGGCTTTTGGGTCAATTACGACACTGATGGTGGCATTTTAGAAAACTATTTTGGTGTGCCGAGAAGTGCTGTTTTAGGTATTGCATTCCCTGAATGGGCCGACGAAGAAACTGGCGAAATTATCGAAGCGACAGCTTTAATGAATGGCTGGTTTGTTGATATTAGTGATACCGATGGCACGCAAGTTGGTGGGGTATTCACCCATGAATTTGGTCATGCGATCAATATGTCTCACTCACAAGCAAATGGCCATTTAGTGTATATGTCGGCAAGCTATAGTCCGCAATACGACGGTGTACCAGGTTGTGAAGGTGTCACTAAATTTACCAGCTCTAGTATGTTAGATTATTCTGCCATTGAGACGATGTTCCCGTTTATTAATGTGCGCGGCAGTGCTGGTGCAAATCAACACACCATTAATGTGAAAGATGACATCGTTAATATCTCAGATCTTTATCCTACGGCGCAGTACCAATCACAGTTTGGCTCTATTCAAGGTAAGCTCTTAACAAAAGAGGGAGTAGAGTACTCAGGGGTGAATTTAATAGCGCGTAACCTTGATAACCCTTACGAAGATGTGATCAGCCAACAGTCAGGTAACATGACACAAGGCCGTATCGGCCCAGATGGCTCATTTACCATTAATGGCTTAACGCCTGGGGCACGTTATGCTCTTTATACTCAAGAGATCAATGCAGGTGGCTACCCAACTCAGCAAACGAATATTCTTTCTGAAGCTGAATATTGGAATGACAACGAAAGTGCAAACCCGGGAATAGATAATGCCTGTGCGATGACAGAGATAGTTGTTTCAGCGGGTGAAACTAAACAAGTTGAGATGTTCTTCAACGGTTATCAAGATGGTATTCAATATACGCCACTGATTTCAGCGTTTGTAATGGATCACGCTAAAAACGGTAAAAAAGCACTTGGAACAACCTCTTCGGGTATTCCTTTCTTATACGACAGTGCGACTAATTCATTTGATACTTTAGTAAGCCCTGATGGCTACGCTTTATTAAGCTCTACAAGCACAGCAATGAACAAAACAGCCACTAAAGCTGCTATTACCGCACACTTTAATGATAATGGCGTGATGCAAGGCGGCGTCTGGGATATAAACTCTGGCAAAGTATCAATGCTTGAAGATTTAACGGGGAATAGTTGCTCGCTTTCAAGTCAGCAGGGGCAAAGCTCACATAGCATCTGGGATATGGATGATGATGGTAAGTTGATTGTTGGTACAACACGCTTCCCATACGATGGTTCAAATCGCTGTGCTGAAGGCGAAGCTGCGCGTTCAGTTGGTATGCCTACTGTTTGGGATGCAAACACGGGTAAAGCAAGCGTTTTACCTGGCACCCAAATGGTTGACCGTTCTTATGGTAGCGGTAAAGAAATCGCTATTATGAATGGCGATGAGCAAATTCGTCGAACAGCATGGGCACGAGCAGATCGTATCTCTGGTAATGGCGAAACAATTACAGGTTCAACCAATGGCTTTACGCAAATTGCCTGGGTGAATGGTGAGCTTGTTGATACCTACACGGAGTTTGGTGCAATCGACAATTCAGTTATTTCTGAAAATGGTCGTTATGTCGCCTTTGGCGCCATCGAAAACCGTCGTCCTGCTGGCGTTAAAGTATGGGATACAGTAACCAATACAACTCAAAAAATTGGTAGCTTACGTTGGTGTGACAACATTCCTGCGATAAGTTTCTGGACCAACTATTGCGACCTAGGCTACAGCCATGAAGAATTAGTTGAACTAGGATTTGGCTTACCTTCAGTGATGGTTCTTGATGCAAATGAAGACTTATCGATGATCACTGGTCGTGCTGGTAGTCCTCTATCTGGCGGTTTTGTTGGCGCTATTTACCTTAAAGGCATAGGTTGGATGTCATCAGCAGAGTTCTTTGCTAAGCAAGGTGTTACCGAAGCGAAAGGCTTGCTTACAGATAACATGTTTGGTGTGAGTGCGAACGGTTCTGAAATCATGGCTGGCATTGCTGGCGCAGTGTTATCAATAGAAATTGATGCCAATAAGGCATTTGTATGTGATAACGGCCGCGACCGTGAACTTAGCTTCCCTAAGCAAGTGGTTGATGCGGTGTCAGCAGGTGCTGAATTTGGCCGCTGCGCACATATTAATGACTAATACCATTTTGTGTTAAGCGCTTAAAGGTCCGGCTAAGTGGCTGGGCCTTTATTTCAATATCTTTGTAACAAAGGCCTGCTAATGTATAAAAGTTCATTAATAACAATAATATGGTTATGTATTCTAAGCTTTATTCCTGATCAAGCTAGTGCGCAAACCCATCAAGCTGCAAGCTCAAGCAACAAAGGGTTTAATGTTCCTGAAGAGCTATTGACCACATGGGAGCTAGATGAAGCGGCTTCAATGGAATATGCAAAAAAGTCTGCGCACTGGAATGAACATATCGCTAATTTGATGCCGAAATTAATCGCAACAAATAAACAAATTAAATATCGCTTTAATCAGAATGAAATGGTCACTATTGAGGCTGCAAAAGAGCACGAGCTTGCCATTAGTTTGATTAAGCAAACACTGACGTTATATATGTTCAAATTTGAATTCGACGATAAGCCAAAGCAATTGCAAGTGATAAAAGCCGCAGGTGGGCGGATCAATATTCAGGCCGATGGCCTACTTGGTTATCAGTTCTTATTGTGGAAAAAACGCCGAGAACGCTTAACTGGCGTATAAAAATATCAATGTTAAGGGCTTTGCTGTTAACATTAGCAAATCCAAACCAATTACCCTGGATAGTTAATTGAGTTTGATCAAAAAGGTGGCCATAGGATTGGTCACCTTTTTCTTTTCTGTATAAGTCCTTACTTAGTCTAATTTTCATAATGTTAAAGTGCTAGATCACATCTGGGTTTTTAATATTTAAGTGCTTGATTACACTTTGGTACAGATTGATACACTTTTATTTTTTGTAAATAAAAATTTAACGGTATGTTAATTAAGGAGTTTTTTTACAATTAATTTAATCGTTTTTTTTGCCATGGTTTTTACCCTTTTTAGTGTGTTGAATTCTCATTTCACTTCCTCTATTACTTATTTTGTCACTCATAACTAATTGTATAAATTAAATATATTTTATTATTGAGTGGTTTTAGCTGTTTTTAATAAAAACAAACAACAAGGAATTAATATGAAAAAAGCGCAGTTAGGTTTGTTAATCACATCATTCGCTATTATGGGTGGATGTGCAAAGTTAGACGCTCAAGTTAACGCTGGCGGCACTCTTAATTCAAAGGGTGGGGCTGGAAAAGCTGTGTTTACAGCACATGCAGCTCGTTGTGATGGAGAAGTAAGCGGAAAAGTAAATTACAAAGATGTAACTGCGTTAGATTGGCAACAATCTGGAGGAGTATCATTTAACGCACAGGTTTATGGTGCAGGCTTATGTAGTGAAGATCCAGTGTCGCCTGATGGGGCAGAGTCTGGTGATGAGCGATTATTCTGCAAACAAGATATTTGCACTGAGGGGATGTATCAAGTTGAGTTTAATTATAACTCAACCAATCCTAGCCTGCCTGGAGAGGGGGTTGGCTTTGCATGCATGATGGATATTTCTGAAGGTATTAAATCTGGATTTGGTGCAAATGGGTTATTGAATGTGATGTTACTCGAGTCTGGTCCATACCAAGGCTATAACAATGCCGGAACCATAAGTGGCAATGTACAAGTGAAAGATTGCCCAAGTAGCAAAAATGACGACAACGCAGAGTAGAGAAGGAGTTTAATGATGATAAATAAAAAAACAGTTTTAGCGGCAAGCATTGCTCTTGCTTATAGTTTTCCTTCTTTAGCTGATCAATCTATGCGAATTGTTCTAGAAGCAAATAGTAATAAAGCCTCAGCGCTTAAATCGGAGTTGTTATCAAATAATATTAAAATAGAAAAAGAGCTTAGTTCACTAGAAAGTTTTGCAATTTCGATTGATAAAACTCAGTTAGCCAATGTTACAGGGCTTACAAACGTAAAGACTTTTTACCCTGACGTACCAAGAAAGTTAATGTCTGAAGGCGCTTCGCAATATATTCCGTATGGTTTAGCGATGGTTCAAGCTGATCAAGTTCAATACCAAGGCGGACAAAAAGTGTGTGTAATCGATAGCGGTTATGCCTTAGAACACCCAGATTTGCCGAGTGCTGGTGTTACAGGCTCAGACGATGGCGGTGCTGGAGTGTGGTATCAAGATCCATTTGGTCATGGCACTCATGTTGCGGGCACGATTGCTGCAATCGACAATGAGTTTGGTACGACAGGGATTGTCGATGATCATTCTCTTGATATGCACATTGTGCGTGTTTTTGCTGGTAATGGTAGCTGGGCTTACGCTTCGGATTTAGCTGGTGCGATTGATGAGTGTCAACAAGCTGGTTCAACGGTTATTTCGATGAGCCTTGGTGGAAAATATTCAAGCCCGATTGAAGAAAAAGCGTTAGATAAAGTTGCTCGTGCGAATATATTAATGGTTGCGGCAGCAGGAAATGCTGGTGAAGCTTCACATAGCTATCCTGCATCTTATGACAGTGTGATTTCAGTTGCAGCGGTTGATAGCACTAAAAATCATGCAAGCTTTTCTCAGCGAAGTAGTCAAATTGAACTAGCAGCGCCAGGCGTTAATGTTTTCTCAACTGTGCCTGTTAACCGCGCGCGCTTTTCAAAATTTAATGTCACGCAAGATAGTGTTAATTTCCAATATTATGGTATGGATGGCTCGCGTTTAGGTACTGTTACTGGGGAGCTCGTTGATTGTGGTTTAGGTACTCAGAGCTGTGGTGATGTAACAGGAAAAATCTGTTTAATCGAACGAGGGGAAATTCCGTTTTATAAAAAAGTAGAGCAGTGTGAAGCGGATGGCGGTGTGGGAGTTATTATTCGTAATAATAACCAAAGCCAGCTTATCGGTACTATTAACCCTACTTCCATGATTGCTGGCTCTGTGACAAGAAATGAGGGTCTTAATTTAATGGACAATCTCGGTAAAGAAACCACAATAACTGTCGCTGAGTTTTCAGATCATGACTTTAAATCAGGTACTTCGATGGCAACTCCCCATGTTTCCGGCGTAGCTGCATTGGTATGGAGTAATTACCCTGAGTGTTCTGCAAATGGCATTCGTTTAGCACTGAGAGCATCAGCCGATGATCAGGGAAGTATGGGTTATGATCATGCTTACGGCTGGGGCATTGTGCAAGCAAAAGCGGCTGTTGATTATATCGCTGAAAATGGGTGTAAAGCATCTAGTAATGTATTACGTGGCGGAGATGGTTCAGCCCATTAACTATTCCCCTATATTGTTGTTATGACCAAAGCGCTTATGGCGCTTTTTTCGTTTGTCACCTACTCATCAATAAGCTCTATGAATCAATCATGATCTAGATCAATAAAATTACTGGGCAGGTTATTATACTGCCGCGCTTCATTATCGTATTAATTCATGCAACCGACTTGTACTCGGTTCGATGTGTGGAGCTTTCATGTCGTCACCTATTTTGACCCCTCGTCCTTTTACGCCTGAGTTGTTATCACCTGCGGGTAGTTTAAAGAATATGCGTTATGCCTTTGCCTATGGTGCAGATGCCGTTTATGCTGGCCAACCTCGTTATAGCCTTCGTGTTCGTAACAATGAGTTTGACCTAGATAACCTGCAAATCGGTATCAACGAAGCGCATGCGCAAAATAAAAAGTTGTATGTGGTGTCGAACATTGCTCCTCATAATGCCAAGGTAAAATCGTACTTACGCGATATTGAGCCTGTCATTGAGATGCAGCCAGATGCGCTGATCATGTCAGATCCAGGGCTTATTATGCTAGTGCGTGAGAAATGGCCAGATATGCCGATTCACTTATCTGTGCAGGCCAATGCAGTGAACTATGCCACTGTGAACTTTTGGGCTCAGCAGGGCATTGAGCGAGTCATTTTATCGCGCGAATTATCGCTTGAAGAAATCGCTGAAATTCGTGAACTATGCCCAAATACAGAACTTGAAGTGTTTGTTCACGGTGCACTTTGCATGGCGTACTCTGGCCGTTGTTTGTTATCGGGTTATATTAATAAACGCGATCCAAACCAAGGAACGTGCACTAATGCATGTCGTTGGAACTACGATGTGAAACCAGGCACCGAAAATGAAACCGGCGAAATGGTGCATAAAATCGACCCTAAAGCGGTGATCCCAACCCTAGGTGATGGTGCGCCAAGTAATGAAGTATTCATGCTTGAAGAGCAAGGGCGTCCAGGTGAATACATGCCTGCTTTTGAAGACGAGCATGGCACTTACATAATGAACTCAAAAGATTTACGTGCAGTTCAATATGTTGATCAATTGACAAAAATGGGCGTGCATAGTTTAAAAATTGAAGGCCGTACTAAGTCTTTCTACTATGTTGCTCGTACTGCACAAGTGTATCGTAAAGCCATTGATGATGCCGTAGCTGGTCGTCCATTTGACGCAAACTTATTTAAAACACTCGAGAACTTAGCGCACCGTGGCTATACCGAAGGGTTTTTAAAACGCCACGCACACCAAGACTATCAAAACTATGAGTATGGTCATTCGGTGTCAGATAAACAGCAGTTTGTGGGTGAAGTCTTAGGTCGCAACGAAAATGGCTTAGTTGAAATTGATGTGAAAAATAAGTTCTGTACTGGTCACTCACTTGAACTTATGACACCAAAAGGCAACATCAACTTTAAGTTGGATTTTATGGAAAACAAAAAAGGCGAAGCCATTAGCGATGCAAAAGGCTCTGGTCATATTGTTAAAATTCCTCTGCCAGAAGATATCGATTTAGATCACGCAATCTTAATGCGTAATCTAGATGCCGATCAAGATACCCGTAATCCATTCAAAAAAGCTTAATAAAAGGTGCGCTAAGTCATACTTAGCGCATTAAACTCATCTTTTTTTTGGTATTTCACTGTCGTTACTAGTTATTTTTACTATCCTTTTTTCTAAGGGTATTAATTAAATATAGTCAAAAACTATAGTGAAATACGTTATTCATCCATCACATCAAAAAGAGCTTTTACACACTGTACCTTATATTGCGGTAGGGGTATTGCTGCTGGCTGTTGTTTTGCTACTTGAGCGATTGGGTCTTATTGCTGCTATTCCTTTTTATGTAGCGATGCATACGAGCGTCGAATTATTTTCAGTTGTGATTTCGTTTTTAATATTTGCGATTGGTTGGAATACTTGGCACTTCACCAATAACTACAAACTGTTACTACTGTCTTGCACCATGTTGTGCGTTGCTATTTTTGATTCATTACATTTTTTAGCCTTTGATAGCATGCATGACGGCCATGCTGATATGAATCTAGTATTGAGTTTTTGGCTTATTGCTCGGTTGTTTAATGGGGCTGCATTTTTAATTATTGCGGCAGGAATTTGGGTTAATTATAAACCGTTAAACGCGCGTGCCTTGCTTACCTCTTTGTTGCTTTGTTGTTTGACCATCGCAAGCACATTCTTTTACTTTCCTGATTTACTGTCAGAAATATATATTGAAGGAGTAGGCGGGAGTCATATTAAGTTTCTAATTGAGCTACTTGTTTTGGCGCTTTACGGTGCAGCCGTCGTCATGTTCGCGACACAGCTTCGTAAACCTAGAGCGAACTTAAACATTGCAGGTAAAACATTAGTATGCCTATTAGCTATTTTAAGTGAGGCCTGTTTTGTGGTGTTTAATGATGCATCACACACCACCAACACCTTTAATTTTTTTGGGCATGTTTATAAAGGGCTCACCTACTTTTTACTGTATAAAATTCTCTTTGTTGAAACCGTCACTAAGCCGTATGCAGCACTAGATAACTCTTCTAAGCAACTTAAAGCAACACTAACCGCACTGCCAGACTCTGTTTTTGAGCTAGAAAAAGACGGTACTTTTCGCGAAGTCTTTAGCGATAACTCCGATAGCCATGTGTTTACCAAAGCGATAGTTGGACAAAATATTAGCAGTATGTTTGAAAAATCAGATGCGCAAGATTTTATGCGTACACTTATGGAGGCAAAAAAGTCCGATGTCTGTTTGGTCAATACTTTACCTATTAGCGTAAATGGCTGGGTGATTCATTTTGAATTTTCGGTGACCTTGTTCGAGCACGATAATGATGGCCCAACGTATTTGGTGAACGCCCGCGATGTGTCAGAGAAAGTAGGGCGTATGGCGGCACTTGCCCAGCAAAGTAAGTTTAATCGGGGTTTATTACACTTAACCGAAATATCGTTTCAAGACGATCAAGATGTGTTGTTGAATTATGCTGTAAACCAAGCCCTCGAAATTACCAATTGTGATGGTGCGGCTTTGTTTATTTGCAACGAGCTAAAACAGCATGCCTACAGTGCTGAGCAAGGCAATCCGTTTGAAGTATGCACTGAAAAATTACAAGCCAAAATTGCAGCAGGAGAAGCTGTCATTGTTAATCGTAAACATGCAAAAGAATACGGGTTACCAAGTGACTCTAACTCATTGTTAGTGGTGCCAGTGATACGCCATAGTCAATGTCATATGGCCATTATTTTGCAGCATCAAACCAAGGTGTTTAGTGTGCAAGATAAAAACATGCTAACGGTTTGGGCTCAGTCAGTGTGGCAATGGTTTCATAAAATTAATTTAAACAAACGCATGCATATTTTGTCTCAAGCGGTTGAGCAAAATCCACACCCCATTATGTTTACCAATACTGATGCAAAAATTGAATATATGAATCGCGCATATCTTGAAATGTGTCAGTACGAGTATGATGAACTAATAGGCCAAAGCCCGCATAAAATCAGTGCTGGGCAAACTGAACCTGATGTTTATCAAGTGATGTGGGAGCATCTAAATAATCACAAAGCCTGGGTGGGTGCTTTGGTTAACATGACCAAGCACGGTAAAGTGATTGTTGAGCAAACGACCATTTACCCAATAATGGATAAGCAAGGGAAGGTGAGTAACTACATTTCGTTTCAGCATGATGTGACTAAAGAAGTCGAAAGTGAAACCCTCATACATCAACTTTCTTATTTTGATCAGCTAACAGGGCTTGCAAACCAAGACAAGTTGCAGATGGAGTTTGAACAAACCATTAAGCTTCAAGCAGATACAAAAGCAGCCTTTATTTTAATTGGTTTAGACAACTTTAAAATTCTCAATAAAGCATTGGGTATGGCAAGTTGCAACCTTGTATTACAAAGCCTGAGTGCGCGAATTTGTAACTTTATGGGTGAGCAGATTATGGTTGCACGACTACAAGGCGACCGCTTTGCATTTATCACGCCTTATACTTCCACTGGCGCTATAAATAAAAGTACTCACGATTTATTAAAAGTGCTCAGTGAGCCGCTGACGATTAATGATGAACTCATTGTTGTTACAGCATCGGTCGGGGTTTCCCTGTTTCCAATTGATGGTAAAGAGTTTGAGCCGCTATTGCAGATG
>Ga0208568_1000497_pt1 | contig 14784 bp, 11 predicted proteins | sample DeeseametaMP2969_FD_184165 | JGI IMG/M metagenome (GOLD analysis project Ga0208568, IMG submission 184165) | Marine microbial communities from the Deep Atlantic Ocean - MP2969 (SPAdes) | ecosystem: Environmental > Aquatic > Marine > Oceanic | place: South of Funchal, North Atlantic Ocean... | reverse complement strand
CCGCCAATTGCATCACATCCAATGAGAATACTATTTGCGACATTAAAATTAGTCACATAATAGACTTTATCATTTAAGGTTACGCAATCAGAGTCAAAGTTAAGCTTCATATCAAACTTTCTTAGCAAGTATTGATTATCTCTGCGACCCACTCTTCTTAGCTTCAGGCCAAAGCCGGCCGTAGCAAGTTCAATCTTTGGTTTAAGTTCAAAATCCCAATCTATGCCAAGGCCTTTGCCTGCAAAATAGTATAGGTCGTTGGCCTCAATTGAGAAGACTGTGATGTCTGAGTTATTTTCCTTGAAGTAGGAGAGTAATACTTCACTACAGTATGCTTTAGAAGTTGTCCCTGATGAGTTTAGATAGGTTATTGTGCTTTCTGCACATTCTTCATTACTCATAACATGGTGGTTTGTTACAAAGATGTGTTTATTATTGTGGATTCCAATATAGAATCCCGTTCCTCGACTATACTTTGAGTCATGGCCTTTAACGTTGATTAAAATAGTATTCTCTATTAGCTCATCAAAGGCCTGTGAATTCTGTCTATAGACATATTTGTACTTAGCTTTATGATATTCACTACCTATTTGACCTGCCATCGTACAAGTGGCTAGTAAGGTAAGTGTTCCGAATAGTTTCCCCAAAATATTCCCCTTAGATTTTCCCCAATTTGGTGTTAACACCTTTAAAATGTGAATAGCAATTGCGGTGATAAATAATACAGGGACGGCAAATAAGGACGTTTTTTATTGTTGCACTGCATAGGTTTGGAGAAGTTTTTGATTGCGCAAGCACTAGTCTTTATTTGTAATGCTTTAAAAACCCCTTTAATTGCTATATGATAGGCCGGTATTTAACTACTAATTCACACCTATAAAACAAGGATCGTAAATGACTTCCAAATCTAAAATTATTTACACCAAGACTGACGAAGCGCCAGCTTTGGCGACTCAAAGCTTTTTACCAATTGTTAAGGCCTTTACCACTCAGGCCGGAATTGAAATGGAGCTAAAGGATATTTCACTGGCCGGCAGAATTCTTGCCAACTTAAATGATTATCTTCCTGAAGATCAGAGAGTAGAAGATGCTCTAACTCTTTTAGGAGATCTTGCTAAAAAGCCTGAGGCAAATATTATTAAGCTTCCAAATATTTCTGCTTCCATCCCGCAACTGAATGCAGCGATCAAAGAGTTACAAGATCAAGGTTTTAAAGTTCCATCTTACCCAGAGAATCCTCAGACTGATGAAGAAAAAGATATTGTATTAAGATATGCCAAGGTTTTGGGCTCTGCAGTTAACCCTGTATTAAGAGAAGGCAACTCAGACAGAAGAGTGGCAGCTCCTGTTAAGCAGTATGCAAAGGATAACCCCCACAGACTAGGTGAGTGGTCAAAGGACTCAACTTCACACGTTGCTCATATGAGTGGAGATGACTTCTACGGAAATGAGAAGTCTCACACAATGATAAAAGATTCAGAGCTTACTATTGAGTTTGAATCAAAAAATGCAGAGAAAAAGGTTCTTAAAGAAGGACTCAAGGTTCTTGAGTCTGAAGTAATTGACGCTTCAAGAATGAACTCGACTAAGCTTCTATCTTTTCTTGAGGAAGAGGTTAAAAAAGCAAAAGAAGAGAATAACTTGTTCTCAATTCACCTTAAAGCAACAATGATGAAAGTAAGTGATCCAATTATGTTTGGATATGCTGTTAAAGCATACTTTAAAGATGTGTTTGCAAAGCATGGCGAATTGTTCAAAGAACTTGGAGTTAATCCAAATAATGGACTTGGTTCTTTATTGGCAAAATTAGATGAGGCCGACGCCTCTAAGAAAGAAGAGGTGTTAAAAGATATTAATGAGGCATATGAAAAAGGGCCAAGACTTGCCATGGTTGACTCTGACAAAGGGATCACAAACCTACATGTCCCAAGTGATGTAATCATTGACGCTTCTATGCCTGCGATGATTAAGACCTCAGGAAAAATGTGGGCAGCGGATGGCAAGGCATACGACACAAAAGCTGTTATTCCTGATCGCTCATTCGCCGGTGTATACGATGCTACAATTGAATTTTGTAAAGAAAATGGAGCTTTTGACGTTAAAACCATGGGTAACGTATCAAACGTTGGTCTAATGGCAAAGAAGGCGGAAGAGTACGGATCTCATGACAAGACTTTCCAGATGCAAGAAGCTGGAACTGTAAGAGTAAAGGATCAAGACAATAATGTTATCTTTGAACACGAAGTTGAGGCCGGCGACATCTGGAGAATGTGCCAAACTAAAGACGTTGCTATTCGTGACTGGGTAAAGCTTGGTGTGTCTAGAGCTAAGGCCACAGGTCAACCAGCAGTTTTCTGGTTGGATGAAAACAGAGCACATGATGCAAGTCTGATTAAGAAAGTAAACACTTACCTTAAAGATCACGATACCACTGGTTTAGAGATTAAAATCCTTGCTCCTGTGGAGGCCACTAAATACACTCTTAATAGAGTGAAGGCCGGAAAGGACACGATTTCTGTTACTGGAAATGTGTTAAGAGATTACCTCACTGACCTTTTCCCAATTCTAGAACTTGGCACAAGTGCAAAAATGCTTTCTATTGTTCCTCTTCTAGCAGGTGGGGGACTTTACGAGACTGGTGCTGGCGGTTCAGCTCCTAAGCACGTTCAACAGTTTGCTGAAGAGAACCACCTCCGTTGGGACTCCTTAGGAGAGTTCTTGGCACTTCAAGTTTCAATTGAAGAGCTTGGTGAGAAAGAAGGAAACGCAAAGGCTGTTACTATCGCTAGAGCACTAGATAAGGCAAACAGTGACTTTCTTAAAAACGACAAGTCTCCATCAAGAAAAGTTAATGAACTTGATAATAGAGGCAGCCACTTCTACTTGGCACTATATTGGGCAAAAGCTCTGGCCGAACAGGATGAAGATCAGCAACTTAAAGAAAAGTTCACAAAGGTGTATACGGACCTGTCAAACAATGAACAGAGTATTGTAAAAGAATTAAACGATGCTCAAGGTGTAAAAGTTGATATGGGAGGTTACTACCACCCGAATGAAGAACTTGTTACCAAGGCCATGAGGCCAAGTTCCACATTTAATGGTATAATAGACTCACTAATGTAATCATACATGGCCTGCCGTTATAAGACGGTAGGCCACCTATAAGTAGGCGAACTTTCTGGAGGAAAATGTGATTAATTTTTCAGTTTTTGCTCTCCTATTCTTTCTGTCATTCTCACTCAGCGCCCAAATCATTAAATTCGAATATGAAGGCATAAATAAGAAATTCGACAAAGAGATGGTTTTCTCTCCCGAAGGTTTTGTCATGAAAATGGGCTCATTTGACGTTTTCTATTCCAAGAAATTGGATAAAAGCTTTTTCTTTAAGGATAGTTATATTGCTGAAGTCCTTCCAAAAGAGAAAATCAAACAAACTAAGGCCAATGGATTGGATAAAAAACTTGGCTGCTCCCTAGTTATTGAAAAAAGCTCTGAAAAATTGGTGAGCCAATTTTGTGTCTCTTCATTAGATGAAAAAACCTTAAAATATATTGATGGTAAGTACTCAATTTCAAATTACCTTCAAACCTATCTTGGAAAAACAATTGGTATAGATATCTTATTTTCCGGTAATAAGATCCCAATTGTTATAAGTACCATTGAAAGAGAGTCTGGAAAACTTATGAATTCAGAAAAGTTGAGGAGGGTGAGTGCTCCAGATAGTGACCCGCTTATAAATCAAATTAAAGATCTTGGTGTTGTTAAGAACACTTGTAAAACTTTCTATGAATGTTTTCAAAACGCCAGAAGAAAAAAATAAATCATCTTTCCTAGCTTAATGTCGTAAATTCAAACACTTGGACTTTTTTGATCTTGTTGGTCAAGTAATTGGCTTATATGCCGATACTTATATATGAAAAAAATCTTGGCCATAATTCTTTTACTCACGAGTTTTCTAACCCAGGCTAATACCTGTGAAAATTCTCTAACCAAAATGCTAGAGGGTGGGGACATTGAGGGGGAGAAACTTCAAACGTTCTTAAACCTACAGGCAGGAATAACTCTTCATAGATTAGCTTATGCAGGCCTTAGGCACTCGAGATCAAAAGAACAATTTAGGATAGAAAATACCATATTGGAGCTTCTGGCAAAAGTGGATGCGGAGAAACAAAAAGATCCAGCCTTCAGAGAGGTAAGTGAACTGTTTAACCATCCTGAAAACAAACTTTCTAGAACAGCCTTGTCGAAGGTATTGCCCCACATTAAGGATATAATTAATGAACAAGCTGGGGAGCAGAGTGCTTTCAAGAAGAAGTTTTTTAATATTGGATTGTCGGATGTGAGAATGTTGGCAATCTTGGCCGAAAAGGAAAGAGAAGTTGATGGCGAGTATATTCACTCCCAGTTTACAGATAGAGCTTACGATCAAAGTATTCTTAATTTTACAAAAATTATAAATTCCTCCGTTCGAAATTCTAAAACAAATGACATGGAACATATGTTGAACACAATGGAGCAAAGACTTGATGAGCTGAATAGAAAGGCACTTGATCTTTTGGTGAACATGGGGCTTCCTGCGGAGTGCGTCTCTCTATTGCATGCCTGTGTTGTTAGAGACGATAAGAAAGTAGTTATTGAAGAGAGCTTTTTAAACCTGATTGGCAAAGTAATTGAAGATTCGAACACCATTAATTTGCATGATCAACTTCGCTATAACGATGTGTGGTTACACATTAATAGCAAAGTCGCCGGTACCCCTGCTGGGGATGAGGTAATTAAAGAAATCAAAGCAAAAGCTAATGCTAATGCTAATGCTAAAAAAGAACTTTTATCTGCCCCGACTCCTTATATTATTGGTGAAAAAAGTGACGAAGAAATTGTAGATGAATACCTCGCTCAAAAGGTGCTGGACAACGTTCCTTATTTCTTTACCAAAGAGGAGCTTTTGAAAAATAAGAACTTCACCAGAGCTTTGGCGAAAGCGATTGATGGTGGGATTTTGAATAAGAAGGGAAAGGACAGATCTTTCGTTTATGCTGGCAAAGAATATTATTTGCCAGAAATATGGAACAGTGAATACTCGTTGCCAAGGGGAATTGGAGGCAGAGCTGGTAAAAATCTTTCCAAAAGGTGGCATCGTCTTTTTAGATTTGATGATGATGTAGATACTTCCCACATTCCTGAGGAGGACCGAGACAACTTTTTAACAACACTAAACGACCAATTGAAAGATCATGATCATTCATTTTCATTCGAATTTAAAGACAAGCTCTATGATATCAAAACAGGAAAACCTATAAAAAAAGGCCTGGAGTATTTTTTGACTAAATTTGGTTCGAAAGAAGTTGAAGAAGTTGAAAATAGTGAGCCAACCGATATCGCAAAACTTGCAGATGAAATTAAGAAGGGTAATCATTCTTTCGTTCAGAAAGGAAAAGTCTATCATATATCAGGTGAGCCAGTGTCTCTGGAACTTGAGTCTAAAAGGGCAAGAAAAGTGGCACTGGCCACCGATGCGGGCTCTGAGGATGAAAAACTGGAATTTCCAAACGAAGATGAGTTGGATAAGCTTAATGATAAATTCCCTACGTTAACGCTTAAACTTCTGGCAGATAGAAAGAGGGCAGACCTTATTAATGGTAAGGTGTTTGATCTTTATAAAGGAAGGTCTCTTACTGACAGTGAGGCCTTTCAAGTCGTGTCAAATTATCGCCAAAATTTAGGTGTACGCGGTAAAAAAGGTCAAATTCAGGAACCTAAAGAGCAGGTTCTCAACGATGCAGTATCAATACTTAGTTATGGGAAAACCAAGATCGACCTAGATGGTTGGAGACCTCACCATAAGCTTTTGGAGAAAAAAAATAATTTCAACACTCTAAGTAATAAAGACAAAGTCGTACAACACTTTTCAGAGAACAACAAAGCTTGCCCTGTTGTTGGGATTGTTGATAAAGAACAAGCAAGTTTTGAGCTTGTAAAAATCGATGGCGAAAAGCCTTTAACGATTTATTCTACCCCAATAAAACTTGGTGCTCAGCTCGGTGACGAAAAAACTGTAATGTATAGTCCTGAGAAGTATAACAATAAAACTGGTGCGGGTATTTTCTCTTTGAACTCTATTTCTAAAGAAGAAATTACACTTGTAAATCCGCGAGATCCAAACTTGTTATCGACCTTAAAAATTGAAGCATCTCACGATTTAGATGATATTTTGTCAAATCCAAGATCCACAAACGGTGAAATTGGCATTACAAAAAAAGACTTAGACTCTCTAAGGGATTATCTAAAACCGGACTGTCAATTGGCGGTATTACCTGAAACGGATGATGTGGAATTTAAACTAGTTGAAGATCAATTAAAATTAATGCCTAAGAAAATGTCCGAGTTTAGTCTCGATGGAGTCGACGGGAAAAAGAGTGTAAATGACTATGAGTTCTCTCCAGCAAAAAAGTTGAGTTTCAAACCCATTACTATTTCTCTAATTGATGATGAGTTTAAATCAAAAAACACAGAGAAGTTTCTAAAAGCTTTGGAAGATGAAAAACGTTTTATTATGGAAGATACAGGACTTACTAATGATCAATACAATGAACTAGCAAAACTAGCATTTGGTATTATGGGAACAGAGAGTAGTTTTGGCGAAGGTGATAGTAATATGGGCCTAAATCTTTATAAGTTTAAAGAGTCAAACTTTGGTCAGGCTGTAGTAAGCTATTTAAAAAGTGATCTGAATATGAAAGCAGGCCTATTCATGGCACCGCAACTTTCAGGGACTATAGGTCTCATGATGAAAGAAAAACATAAAATCCGCAACTCTAGAGGTATGACACAAATTAAGAATGTCAGAAGGTTTTTTAACTATAGAGCACCTGGTAGTGACGGTAGTGAAAGGTATCCTGAAATTAATTGGGACTCTTTGGATGATCCAAGAAATGCCGCCATTGCTACAATGTATGCACTTGCACATAAGTATGAAGCTTTTTCTGAACTAAAAGATGGCCATTCCGCGATTACAGATGAGAATGAGTACGACTATCTATATTACTTGTATACGGGCTCACCTGGACAGATTTCTGAAGGTAGTGCAACCCCGGAGCATAGTTCTAAAATTATGGAAACGAATTCCTACGCTAATAAAGTAGTCATTATGACAAAGTAATAGAGACTTAAGGTACTACAAAAACCAGATATTACCGGAAAAGCTAATTCCTTGTGGGCGAAGTGTTGTTGGCATTCAGTCAGACAATTAATTGTCGATTAAATTAAATCAATGTGAAATCAGAGACTTATGATTTGCTTCTTAGGAGAAAAGACTTCCCTCTAGAGTTCGCATCGCGTATGCGTCAAACTATAAGTGGAGGTTTTTACCATGGATTCCAACTTAACTAAAAAGCAGAATGAGATCACCTCGCTTAAAAAGCGCAGAGAGCTATTAGAATCACATCAAAAAAGAGTGAAGAATCATAATCTACAGGTCAACTCCAAAATAAACAGTCTAGAGGACCAAGTTGTAAAGCTTAGACAGATTAATGTTGAGCTTTCACAGTTACTTGAAGAAGAATTCCTTAAAGAAAGGCACTTTCAAGAGAGGATTGAGACCGTTCAAGTCGAGGCAAGTGAATTGGAGAAAAGCTATCTACTTCAACGCGAGCGGCTTAACAAAAAATCCAAAGAAGTATTATCTCTTGAAAAAGAGCTGGAAAAGCTAACGGCCAAGAAAAGGGCATTCGAAAACTATATTAAGCTCACTAGGTCGAGTGAATTGGCACTGGAGACTAGATCTAATTCGATTCGCAGCAAACTGGGTTCCCTGAATTCAACTTTGATTTCTAACTCTATAGGAAGTAAATCTAAAGGTAAGGGGCTAAGCGAGAGTATCGTTAGGCTAGCTGGAAAGAGTGAGAAAGAGGCAAGCTTTCTATACACTTGCGCCAACGAAGTTATTCAAAAAATAGAAGAGAATGAATTCGAAGGCCTTAAATATAAGTTCAAAGTAAATAAAAATAATAAACACTTTGGTTTAAGATTGTTCTTCTCTAATGTTACCACCCAGTATGGTGATCTAGTAAAGGAGTTGGGACCAACAGTGAAGGAGCTAGGTGCTCGTTTTCGCTCTCATGGACTCAAGATACAGACAAAGGCGAATAGATCGCCAAACGGTGTAGTTAAAGAAATTGATATTACCATTGTTGTAAAACTGGGTGTCGAGCGCAAAAAGTCTTTTGACCCCCAACATAGTATCAATTTGACTGAAGCTTAATGAACATAAGCGTTGCCAAGTAACTTTGGCAACATTTGAGCTCGTTGAAGCTTTTCCAACAAAATTTCCAAGTTAAGACCTCTCTGCCCAATTTTTTTTATAAAAAGAATTAGCGAACAATTGCCTATTAATGGGAAGTTAGACCTGTTTTGAAACTTGAATAATTTGATGTTCCAACCTTGGCGTAAATTCCTCCTCAGCTCTCCGATAAAATACCTATAGTAATAAATTGAATGATGAGGTGCACGTATGTTAATTCAATCAATCAAATATATATTTTGCTTAGGGGTGATCTTCTTACAAATTGGTTGTGGTGAAATTAGCTCTGAATTACAGAGTCTCGCCAACCTTGAGCATGAGGACCTTAGTCCTGAGTCAAGCAGCCTCCTAAGTGGTGTGGAACAAACTGTACCTTTGAGTTACTCAGAAAATTTTGAAGGAACAACTTGTGAGGTACTAAATACCCAAAACGTATCTGTTACTTCTTCTTGTTCTTGTAGTTCAGGTATTTGCTCAGTGGGTGTAACTCCCGATGAATCTGGAAGTGCTAGCTTCAACTACTATGTAACGGATAATACATCCACTGTGGAAACCGGGACTTTTAATTTAACCGTAAAAGAAGTCGTGCCTTTTAAGTCAACTTGGAGAGTTGGTGATGGCTCTTATGGGGATGGATCCAACTCAATAAAGCTTCCTCTTGTTGAGGGGTATAATTATAATTTTTCAGTTGATTGGGGCGATGGTCAAACTGGTGTGGTGACCTCCTACAATGACTCAGATGCAATTCACAACTATGGATCAAGTGGAGATTATACGGTTACTATTACAGGTCTAGTGGAGGGGTGGTCTTTTCCAGAAGTTGATTGGATGGATCCACCTGGTGATAATGAGAAACTTTTAACTGTCATCGAGCTGGGTACTGTAGGTTGGAAAAATTTGAGCGGAGCCTTTAGAGGCTGTAACAACCTAACTGCAGTTGCTGGAGGAGACACATCTGAAGTGGTCGATATGAGCAATATGTTTAGGGATGCTGGCAATGCAACTCCAATAACAAGCTCGTGGAATACTTCAAAAGTTAAGAACATGTCGAATATGTTTAATTATGCAAGTGCCTCCAACCCAAATGCATCAAATTGGGATACATCAAGTGTGGAGGATATGAGCTATATGTTTGCAAACTCTGGCACAGCAGTGGGGCTTGGTAACTTTGATACTTCAAACGTTAAAAACATGGAGCATATGTTTTATTTTGCTTCTTTTACACCTGACGCTTCTACATGGGATACCTCAAAAGTTACAAATATGGAGCGGATGTTTTCTTACTATTCAGGTAATACTCCCAGCGTTAGAGATTGGGATGTATCAAGTGTGACTAATATGGCGTCTATGTTTAATCAAAGCTCTACGATTGATCCGGATGTGGCCTTGTGGGACACATCCAGCGTCGTGGATATTAGTTATATTTTTAACAATGCCACATCGGCAGACCCTGACGTGACAAGTTGGAACGTTTCGAAAGTTCAAAATATGGCAGGTGTATTTAAGGGAATTACAACTAATCCAAATGTCTCAAGTTGGGACACATCTAGTGTAACTTCTATGCAACAAATGTTTACTCAGGCCTCAAATGCAACACCTAATACAAGTAACTGGGATACTAGTAGCGTTACCACCATGAATCAAATGTTCAGTCGTACAGATAATGCTAATCCAGACACGAGCGGTTGGGACACCTCAAAAGTTACAGACATGAGTCATATGTTTAGCTATACACTTTTAGCAAAACCAAACACTAGCGGGTGGGATACATCTAGTGTCACTACTATGGATTCAATGTTCTACAAGGCCGAGGTTGCAAATCCCGATGTGAGCACTTGGGATACTTCAAATGTCGAGAATATGTACGGTATGTTTTATTATGCTGAGGACGCAAATCCTACGATTGTGAATTGGAATACTTCAAACGTGACAAATATGAGAAGGATGTTTTACTGGACGCCAGATGCGACAAAGCTAAACTTTTCCAACTGGGACTTCTCAAGTGTGACAGATATTAAAGATTTTTTGAGATATACGACCATATCAAGGGACAAGTACGACAACTTGTTGGTTAGGCTAGATGCATCGGGTGTGACAGGTCTGAATATTCACGCTTACAATTCAAAATATACAAGTGCTGGTGCTGGTGGCGCTGCAAGATCAAATTTAAAGAACAACAAGGGCTGGACTATTACTGATGGAGGTGGAGTTTAGTCTATGATTAGGCGTTTTTTTAAGCTTTTGAGTCACTGGGATAGTTATAGTCCTGATCTTGCACTTGAGGCACTCAGAGATCATATAAGGTATCCTCACATGGCCTAAAGATTTAGGGGAGCTAATGAACCAGCTCCCTCTCTAACAAGTTCCACTCCACCTTTGGAAAAATCTACGATTGTACTTTCACCGACAAATTCAAACTCACCAGGATCTATTATCATTCCTAGTATGTGGGAAAACTTATCTTCCACCATGTAGCTAAAGATCTGATCACTGCCTTCGAAGCTTTCAAGAATCTTGTTTGGGATATTAGTACTTATAAGAGGAGCTTCGAATAACTCTATGATTCTTGAGACGAGAACACTTGGAACAAACCTTATTCCAATCTCTTTATCTTGCTTAGATGCTTTAAGGGTCTTAGCTATTTTTTTTGTCGCTTCAAAAATAAAAGTATAATGCCCAGGCGTAGTTCTTTTAAGTAATTTAAACGCATAGTCTTCAATTATTGCAACATCACTGGCCTTTGATATGTCATTAACCAATAGGGAAAAATGCTTTTGAAAATTTTCTTGTTTTAACTTATACAGTTTTTCAACAGCATTTTTATTGTAGGGATCAGCTAGGGCTATCCAGTTTGTGTCTGTTGGCAGACAAATTAGTTTGCCATCTCTTAAGAGCTTAACGGCCCTATCAATTACTCTGTCATCAGGATCATGTGCAATAACATATTCAATCATAAGACCAATAGTGACAGGAACTTACCTTAATGGCAATTAGCCCTTTTTCATTTTAGAAAGATTGTCTGACTGCATTCTTTCATATCCCAGGTTTCCTGGTCGCAAAAATGACGCGTTTTCATTGTGATAGTTCTGCTCCACCCAGTGATTTTCAAAAGAGTGAGGGTATTTATAATCTTTTTTGTCTGGGTGGTGATTTCTAAGGTGTGTGGGCACCTCAATTGTTTTGGCGTTTCTCACATGATTTAAGGCCGCATCTATTGCAAGGTAACTTGAATTACTTTTAGGGGACCTGGCCAAATACACCGTTGCTTGGGCCAGAGGAATTCTAGCTTCTGGCATACCTATTTGTTTTGTCGCATAGTGTGCATCACAGGCAATTTGCAAAGCTCTTGGATCGGCATTGCCAATATCCTCGCTGGCGGCAATGATGAGCCTTCTCCCAATAAATGCCGGATCTTCCCCACCATCAAGCATTACAGCAAGCCAAAGTAAGGCCGCATCGGCATCGCTTCCTCTAATGCTTTTAATAAATGCGCTAATTACGTCATAGTGTCTCTCGGAATTCTTATCATAGCGCCTCTGAGAAAAAAGAAATTGCTTTTTGATCTGCTCAAAGCTCAGTTCGCCAATGATATCCTTGTTCTGTTCCAGTATTTCAACCTGGTTTAGGGCGGCCCTTGCATCTCCATTATTATTATCAGCAATGAATTCAACCACTTCATTGGTGAGTCCCAACTCTCGTATCTCAATGGCCCTTTGAATGATCTTAACTAAGTCATCCTTTTTGAGCATTTCAAGGTTCCATAGCTGTACCCGGGAGAGAAGTGCCCTATTTAATGCGGTTTGTGGATACTCTGTAGTCGCTCCAAAAAGGACGAAGTCACCTTTTTCTAAGTAGGGTAGAAGAGCATCTTGTTGTGCCTTATTGAACCTATGAATCTCGTCAATAAAGATTATTGATCTTTTGCCTTCTAGTCTTGTTAGATCCTGAGCTGCTGAAATGAGCTTTCTAAGGTCATTTACTCCACCCATGACAGCATTGAAATTAAAAATCTCAAGAGCTGCCTTCTTAGCAAGAATCCCTGCAACTGTTGTCTTACCTGTGCCTGGAGGGCCCCAAAAAATGATGTGGGGGAGTCGCTTAAAATCGAGTCTGTCTATGCGATGCTTTATAGAGTCCTGGCCGTAGTATTCATCCAAGGATTCTGGCCTAATCTCAAAAGCCAGAGGTGTTTGGGTGGTTTCACTTTCCTGGAATAGCCCTCTTTGTTCCCTCATTTTTACTCCTTCTGCTATGGTTGACATATATACAGCTTTTGAATTAATTTATCCAAGTTTTACTTTTTCCAGTGTTTTACACTGCTTTTAATGCCACTTTGAAGGGGGTGAATTAAAATTGCAAAATATCTATTTAAAAGTTGATGAGCGCTTTGGTGTTGATAAGACTATCAAAAAATTCAAAAGAATGTGCGACAACTTTGGTGTTGTAAAAGAGTACCGTTCACGTAAAGAGTACAAGAAACCTTCTATCCAAAAGTTGGAAAAAGCTGAAGCTGCGGAAAAAAGACGTAGAAAAACCAGCACAAAAACTTACAGAACTAGAACAAAAATCTAAAAAATGCGGGACCAAGTTGGTCCCGTTTTTTTTCAAAGGCTAAATTCTAATAACTTCATTAAATTAAAAATCTAAAGCCTATGAAGATTCGTCGTTATGATGATTAAGTATAAGTCTAAGAAAAAAACTATCCTCTCGGCTTTAGGCTCACCTTTAAAATATTAACCCATCGCCTTTGCATTATATTAATCAGTGTTGAGGTTTGTTTGTTTGGCTCGTAGCCTCTTTTGGTAAGGCGAACGTGCAGCATGTTCCACCTCATGTTTAGTTCATTAATATTTCGCTTAAAGAACTCTTTATTGTTTTTATGGATTGCATAGGTCTCGACTGGCCTAATGAAGTTCGCCCAAAAACTGTTAATTTCATGTTTAAATTTTTCATTGGAACTCTTAAATAGGAAAGTGTTGAAGCGATCGAACAGATAATTAACTTGGTCGCAAAGGGCACCAGTTGAAAATTTTGCGTCGCCAATGAGTTGGCCTTTATAATCTAGGTTTTGAATTCTTAAAATATTTCTTGTTAAGGACTGCTCAATCATCTCTTTTGAGTTGGCAAAAAACAGTTTGGAGTCGACCGACTTGGTGTTAATCTCCTTTATTGAAGAAAGAGTTTTTGAGACGCTCAATAGCGACTTCTCTAGAGATTTAACTTGATCTAAACAACCACCTTCAAGCTTGTTGTCTTTGCAATCAATCCTAATTTGTTGGTTTAAAGTATTTATTTTTCGAAACTCAGAATAAGAACTTTTAAGGGATGCCAATGGGGGATTAAGTGAGAAGAAAAGCGTTTGAAAATCATTTGCGATACTCTTTAATTGTGGTCTTACATATCTTCTAAACTCATAGTCTGAAATGGCAATTTGATCTGGAAGATAGGCCATCGTCCAAGCACAGTTTAAAAGAATGATCACTAATAATTTCATATGGTTATTATTATATTATCTTTTCAGGGATTTTAAACAATTTGCGTGTCTAAGGCTTAAAATAACTTAAGGAATAAAAATTACACATGAGGTTGAGGCACTGCGTTATTTTTTGTATAAGTAAGTTATGATAAATACTAAGCAAGATCTCCTTAAAATGTTCGGTAAAGCGTTTGCTGGGTTGCCTTTTGAGTCCTCAGTGAGGGATCAATCAATTCCTAAGGAGTACCTGGACTTTGAAGGTTTTCGTCTAACGGAGCCACCACAGGAAAAAATCAAGATTTTATTTTTGGGTGACCTTTGTGATGTTGGCGAGCAAAGAATCAAGTTGTCCCCTAAGTTTGAATGGCTTTTTCATGAGTCAGACAAAATTGTAATAAATCTTAAAGCTCCCATTTCTTACTATGGAGAGGAACAAACATTGTCCGCAAAATCTTTTTTAGATTTTTGTGAACAAGTAATTCCTGAAAAAATCGTATTCAATTTGTGTAGTGGCCACTTTTCTTCGTGTGAGGAAGACCTTACAAGGGAAACACTTGGTATCATTGAAAGTGTGGGTGCAGACTCATGTGGAGCAATGCTTGGAAATGGAAGAGAGCTAACTCGCGAGTTATTTTTGAGCGTTGAAAGTGGAGTTTGTCATATTAAAAATAACAAAAAAATATTGGCAAGTTTTGGAAACAACTCCCAGGAGCTTGCTCCAATTCAGATTGTAAATAAGGCCTTATCTGCCAAGTCACTTGGTTGTTTCGTATCGAAAGCAAGAAGTAAAAGAAGTGAAGGGCTAATGGCCCAGATTGAATTTGCTAAATATGAAAACTGGATGCTTAGAAAGGTTGTATGGGAAGGCCTGCGCCAGCAGACCTCCTCAAATGGAGCTAGGCTCGTTGTTTAATCATCTGACTTTGAACAAAGAAGGAAGAATTTATTCCCTTCAACGTCATGTTCTATAGAGTCATCTACCACGTCGCTAAATTCAATTTTTGAGCAC
>Ga0208568_1000496_pt1 | contig 14811 bp, 15 predicted proteins | sample DeeseametaMP2969_FD_184165 | JGI IMG/M metagenome (GOLD analysis project Ga0208568, IMG submission 184165) | Marine microbial communities from the Deep Atlantic Ocean - MP2969 (SPAdes) | ecosystem: Environmental > Aquatic > Marine > Oceanic | place: South of Funchal, North Atlantic Ocean... | reverse complement strand
TGGCTTGTCGCCTTCTGGTATCAGTGCGAGTCGTCGCTCTGGTAATTTGCCTTTTAACCATATTGTTGAGACGTATGTTCAATATGGTTACTCGGTAGATGAGTTAATTTATGGAAAGAGCGCAGACTCAACAAAACAAAAAGCCGCAGCCCCCACAAGTGATGATGCTTTGCGAGCATTAGATATGGTCGAAAAGATATTAGAACGGGAGTTGTATAGTAGAAATTTGCCAGCGGATAGATTATTAACAGTGGCCAACAAGTTACGCCCAGTGTTAATAAAGGCCTGCTTTGAAAATGATTTTTGCGAACCACTTGTTGAAACTATGGCAAAGGGGGCGCTAACGTTGGCATAAATGGAGTTTTACCCAATGTTAAAAAGTATTGTACTTTCAGCCCTAACATTAGCCGCTTTTACCTTTACGAGTGCGACTCAGGCTTTGGAGCCTTTGCCTGATAGAGCGCGTGTTTCATCTATGCAAGCTCAGCTACTGTTGCCAGACAGCAGTAGCTTAAGTGTAGATATGAACTTTGATTGTGGCTCAGCGTTTGAGTCAACAGGGATGATTATTACAAACGAGCGTGGCGCTCAGCTTTTAGCTGCTGCATACACGCATATGTACGGACAGGAAGCCGGTGAATTTGTGATGCAACAGTGGTACACAAAAAAACACCCTGATGACCCGCGTAAACCGACCTTTCTTATTGTTAAACCCAACCAAAATATTAATTGGGAAAAACCAGCAACGGCTAAAACAAGCCTGTTACAAGCGCGAACACTTGATGCTCAAAGTGTGAGTAGTGACGATGCAACCCCTGATTACCAGGCAACGGTTGAGTCGTTCTGTGGTACGCGCAACCACGTACAATATTAATAATTAGGCTCTTATAATAATAAATGGCGCGGCTTAAGCTGCGCCGACCAAGGAGAGGGGCATTGATTATGTCTGTTAAAGCACGTTTATACGGTGGATTACTTTTCATTGCGCTTTGCCTATTTTCAACAGGGGCAAGTGCGCATAGTACACCTAATAACATGACTGAAGTGGTACAGGGCAAGAATGGCTTTATGTATTTTGCTAGCCACGAAGGTTTGTATAAATATGATGGTTATCACTTTGCATTAATTGAGGCGCTGCCAGCACAGTGGGTATATGCGCTTACAACGAATGCAGATAAAAGCATGTTGTATGCTGCAAGTAATGGTCATATTTATGCTTACGATGTTTTAACAGGCAATGTTAAGCAATTTGCCGAAGTAACCAGTAAAGATATGGCCGTAAATGGCCAGCATGTGTACGCCGCTACCTCGAAAGGGGTTGAGGTGTTAAGCAAAAAAAGCGCTGGGAACCTGCAAGCGCTGGTTGGGCAAACTGTGTTAAAAGTGCTATCGCACGATGGTCAAGTATACGCACTAACCAACACAGGGCTTTGGCATTTGAATTTAAAGCATCAGCGTCAGCTGATAAAAATGCCCATACATTCAGGGTTAATTGCCGCTGTTGGCGATAGATTATATATAGCCCACGAACAAACCCTTTATAGTTACGACCTCATCACAGAACAAGTTCATAAAACCTCACTTAACACCACACCTAGCGCTATGACCATCTATAAAAATAGTTACTTAGCGATGGCTATGGCAGGTGAAGTTCGTTTGTATTCAACGCTCGATAAACAATTTGTATCGGGTGTTTTGAATAAAAGTAAGCTGTTTTTTAATAGTGTTTATGCGGACTCACAATCAAACCTTTGGGCTGTAGCTGATAATGAATACGAGATCATTTCTCAAGATTTGAATCAGTTTAACCTGCCACTGGTAAGTCGATACAACGTGCTAGGTAAAGATAATCAGAGTTTATTAATGGGCACCGATTCGGGTGTTTATCGCTTTGTGCAGCGCCAGTTCGTGGCAATGGACGCGTTAAATAACGCGCTTAGCCAAGTACAAAGCAGTGAAATTACCAGTATTGCCAGTGATAAAGTAACGCTTGTTGGCACTACAAATGGTTTATATGTGTGGCAAAACGAGCAGTTAAGCCGGTTGGCGAATGGTTATATTTTAGGTATTGAAAAAATTGCTGGCTGTTGGCTTGTGTCTACCAGTGGCCAAGGCGTGATAGTGATTGATGATAACTTGGTCATTGAAAAAGTACTGAATGTTGACAGCGGCCTTGCTGCTAATGAAGTACTGGCAACCAATAAGTTTGAGCACTTGCTGTATATAAGCACTAGCAAAGGCTTAAGTGTGTACAACGTTAAAACGGGTAATATGAGCCACAGCCTTACAACTCAAGCAGGCAAAGTAAGTAAAGTGACTATGCTTGATAATAGCGTTTATGTAGCAGCTTATGGTGGTGGCCTGTATAAGCAAACCAATAACGGGTTTAAATTGTTAGTAAGCCCTCGGTTCATTACTGATTTAGCGGTGTTCAATGGCAGCTTGTACATTGCAACTACAAACGGTTTATTTACGCTGGTGGATGAAACGGTTGTAGCCATTCCTCATACTGAAAAACAATACTTTGGCGCTAATAGTTTAATGGCTTATAACGGCGCGATGTATGCGGTGTCGAACAATGGGTTATTAGGTTTGAGCAATACGAACTTGCAAAACGATAAGCCTGTTTTGGTGTCGTCAATGAGTGTGAATGATGCCAGCTTAAATGCATTAAATGATGTACAACAAGCTAGCCAAATGACGTTGCACTTTAGTAATTTTGACTATGCACTTACTCAATATTACGACTATCAATATAGCCATAATGGCGGTGCCTGGATAAATCTAAACGAGCCAGTAGTTCACTTTAGCCAGTTAAACGAAGGTGAACATAGCTTAGTTGTAAGAGCTACGTTAGATGGTAGCCACTTTGTTAAAAGCGCCCCCATAGTTTGGAATGTTCACGGCTCTTTTTATAAAAGCGATGCCTTTGCGTGGGTGTGCGCTGTGTTAGTGGTTTTATTGTTTGTTGCAGTATTTTTTGTGTTTTTGCAACGCCATAAGCAAATGCGTGAAGTATTTAGACGTATGCGTGATACCAAGCAACAAACTGCATTAAGCCAGGGCTTTAGAAAATTGGTGTCGGGTTCGCATTTATGCCAAGGCAATGACTTACAGTTAAGCGATGGCCTGCTGCAGCTGGACGAAGCGAAAGATATTTTATTACCTGTTGTGTACAGCCATGGTGCACTGGGCAATACCTCGCTTGAAGATGGCCTTAAGATGCTCTCGGCCAATACATCACTGCAATATAGCCAAACAGAGGTTGAGTTTAATTTAGCGCTTGGAAGCAAAGCTTTACCTGAGAAGCTAAGCCAAGATATTTACGCGTTTATTAATCATGCTTTTATTAATGCGTTACAACATGCTGAGGCGCGTTACATTGAAGTGAGTGGTAAGCGAAGCAAAGATGACTTTGTGATCACTATACAAGACGATGGTAAAGGAATTGCCTTTTTAGATAAGTTTATGCGCTTTGGTACCGGCCTTGAGTCGATGCACGATATTGCCCGTTCGTTAGGGGGGAAACTACGCATTAACCGAGGTATTAAAAATGGTACCGTGGTGCAGTTGAAGTTTAGAGCACAGTGTAAGGATTCTAAAAACAGTAGAAAACTTGAGGGTGCTGCATCATGACCCCTGAGTTTTCTGAGCACATTACCCTTGTTATATTTTTTGTTGGTATTGCTTTGTGCTTGCCGTATATATTTCACGTTGGGTATCACCTGGTGCGGTATTTGTGGGTGATTATCGGTATTCGATACAGTGCTAAAGAGCGGCAATTCCGTAAAACCATGGCTCGACTTAATCGAGAGCGTAAAGCACTCAAAAAGCAAAACTGTTCAAGTAAGCATGTTGATCAACAAATACAGGAATTAATAATTGACTATTGCCGTGATACTGATGAGTTAGTTGAGCAGTTACTTAAGCAATAACATTATCATTAAACATTTCCTCCCCATTCATTTTTACTAAAACCCTTTAATTTAGCCCCCCAGCAAATAGCGCCACACTGGCGCTATGAAACCACAAAACTTTGCCGACCTTACCCCGAATTACAGCCGTGCATTTTTATTTTGCATGGACTGGATATATGAGGCAGAAGGAGGCGACTCTGATCATAGCGCCGACAAAGGTGGGCGAACGCGGTATGGCATAAGCCAAGCTGCTTACCCGAATGTTGATATAGCTAATTTGACATGGCCTCAAGCCATGCGCATTTACCATCGTGATTTTTGGCGCGGTAGCCGTGCTAAAGAACTGGCTGAGTATGGTTTATATGAATTAGCTATGTTGCATTTAGATTCAGCTATTAACCATGGCGTGCCACTGGCCAATATGCTTTTGCAGCAAGTATTGCGAGTAAAGGTTGATGGCATATTAGGTTCACGCACCTTCGCTGCAGCCATTAACGCAAATCAAACTAACCTAATGGTTGACTACTTTGCACGCCGCGCCAGCAAATACAGCCGTATTGTAGTTAATGATCCTAGCCAAATTGCGTTTTTATTTGGCTGGCATCGTCGCTTATTTAAGCTTGAAAACCGCATCGAGCGCGTTATTCGTGAACTTAAAATGAGTGAGGCAGCATGAAAAGTTATCCTCACTACGTTAAGCGTGGTCGCGAAGCGCGCATTAGCACTTACCAAAATGGTACCAACCCAGACCCACAGAGCATTTGCCCTGTGGGCGACACCACTTTAGTTAATGCATTTTTAAAAGGCTGGCACTCAATTAGCGGTGTTCGCCTTGAAGCCGAAGCCCGCATTGCAAATACAGCAAAAACAAATAGGAGTAACCCCCGTGGATGATATGAACCAAATAGTTAAATGGTACCCATGGGTGCAAGGAGCTGTGCTGGTTTTTTTCTTTGTAGGTGCGTATGTGCTTAAGAAATCATTTGCTAGCAAGGATGATGTGACGGCACAAGACAAGCGATTGCAAACGGTAGAGCAAACGTATGTGAAGAATGAAGATTTTGCTGAAGTCAAAGCGGCTGTTCAACGCATCGAAGTTGAGGTTAAAGACTTACCTCAAAATGTCAGTGCGTTAAGTAAAGAAGTCGCCAAGCTACAGGGTGAAAATAACCATTTACATGATCTTTTAAAACGCATTGAGCATCCGCTTAATTTGATTGTTGAATCAAAAATCTCCGGTAAACAGTAATGCGAAATGAGCATGAACTAGAGCTGTGGAGTGTACTTTGTTTGGTCATCGCTGGGTTCTTTTTTTTCATGTACGTGTGTTTTTGGCTTGTTTTTGCGTTTGGCCAATTTGTTATTGCGTTTATTTATGAGCGCTTTTTTAAGGGTGAGGACAATGAAAAACCTATTTGATGCTGATCAGCGTTTAGTTATTTTGCGTGCCTTAAATGAGGCGGCAGGCTATAGCGCTAACTGCAGTATGTTGAGCTGTGTATTAGCAACCTATGGCCATAATATTAGCCGCGATAGAGTGCGTGCCCATATGCGCTTTTTAGAAGATGTGGGTTTACTCACTATTGATGTGGTGGGTGATAAAACCTTGGTTGCACGGATTACTGAGCAAGGCGCTGATGTTGCCACTGGCCGTAAGTCGGTTGACGGTGTTAAGCGTCCAGCACCAGGAGGCAACTAACATGGCACGCGGCAATAAGATTGAGCGCTTACCTGAGCATATACGTGAAAACTTGCGCGAGATGCTAGGCACTAAGCAATACACTTGCCAGCAAATTGCCGATGCGATTAACGACGAACTGGCAAACATAAGTGGTGAGCAAACCGATGTTGAGTCAATTGATGACAATACGGTTTGGCGTGAAAAAAAGCGTATTGAACAAATTAGCCACGATATTAAACAAAGCCAGGCTTATGTTGAAGCGCTATCGAAACAATGCGATTTATCGAGTATTGGTGATACTGGCCGAGTGTTAATGAACCTACTGCAAAGCGCTGCGTTTAAAACGACCTCTAATTTAATGAGCCAAGAAGATCCGATTGATCCTGAGACGCTGGGTGATTTGGTTTTAAGTATTAGCCGGTTGCAACGCAGTGCCAACTATAACGCTGACTTAGAAAAACAAATTGCTGAAAAAGCTCGAAGAAAAGCACTTGAGGAAGCTGCTAAAGCTGTGCATGAAGGGGCGCAAGAGCGTGGATTGAATGCAGATGAAGCTCAATTCTGGCGTGAAAAAGTACTAGGTTTACATGCGGGTAAAGGTGGAGCCAATGCATAGTGCAGTAAGTAAACCTCTACCTGGTGATGTTGAACGTATTCTGACGTTTGATGAGTTACCACCTAGGGTTCGGAAGATTCCTGAGAACTTTAATCCTATTTCTGATGGTGTGCTTATGGCCCATCAGCGAACTTGGCTAGAAGATAAAAGCGATTTAAAGCTTTGCAGAAAAGGGCGTCGTACAGGCATTACTTACTCCACAGCACTTGATAAAACAATTGTTGCTGCTAGTAGCGGAAGTGCGGGTGGGGATAATGTTTATTATGTCGGCGATACAAAAGAGAAAGGTTTAGAGTTCATTGGTTATTGTGCACATATGGCTAAAGTTATGGCATGTGCAATGGCTGATGGTTTTATGGGAATAGAAGTTTTTCTATTTGAAGATCAGCAAGAAGATGGTTCAAGCCGTAAGATTACAGCCTATCGAATCAGGTTTGCTTCAGGGTTTCAGATTGTTGCACTTTCTAGTAATCCCGCCAATATCCGTGGTTTACAAGGGCATGTTGTAATTGATGAGGCTGCATTCCATCGTGATGTTCAGGCTGTGATAGACGCATGTAACGCTCTGCTAATTTGGGGCGGGAACATCACCATTATTTCGACGCATAACGGTGAAGACAATCCTTTCAATCAATTAATCAAAGATAGCTTAGAAGGGATCTTTGATTATTCAATTCACACTTACTCATTTGATGATGCTGTTGCAAATGGTTTATTTGAGCGTGTTTGCATGATGAAGGGCTGGGAAGCTACAGAAGAAAAGAAAAGACGTTGGTATAACAAGATACGACGATCATATGGCAGTAACATCGATGCTATGCGGGAAGAGTTAGATGTTGTTCCAAGGCAAGGTTCTGGAGTGGCAATATCCGGCGTTTTAATTGAGTCTTGCATGCATACGGGGCCAGTTATTCGGTTAGAGTTGCCGAAATCATGGGTTGAAAAACCAAAGGAAGAACGTGCGCAATGGTGTGAAAAATGGATTAAAGAAAACCTTGAGCCTTTATTTTCTCTATTTGATCCAAAATACTCTCACTTCTTTGGTTTTGACTATGGGCGTGTTGCGGATTTGTCATCAATAGCGCCCTTATATGTTGATGATTTATTGGTTAGACGATTCCCGTTTATTGTTGAAATGAGCTGTGTTCCTACTGCGCAACAAGAGCAAATCCTTTGGGCCATTATTAGAGCAATGCCAAACTTTAATCGCGGCGGTATGGATGCAACGGGTTCTGGAGAAGGTATAGCAGAGCGCACAGCTGATGAATTTGGCCATGACCGCATAGAGCAAATTAAGTTAAACGATGCGTGGTATCGACGCAACGGCGAGGAATATCAGAAGTCTTTTACAGAAAAAACAATCTCGCTGCCTCGTCATAAGAATGTTAAAGCGGACATTAGATCGCTCGCCAAAATAAACGGCATTATCAAATTACCAGCACTACGAAAGGCTGATTTAGAAAATCAAAAAATTAAGCGTCATGGTGATACGGCTATTTCTACCATGATCGGCTACTCAGTTTCATTCGAGAAATATGAGCCTGCTGCTGGAGTTAATGTGCCTAAATCTGCAAACCAATCTAAAACCCGTCCATCGCGGTTACAAGGTCGAACAAGACCAGGTGGTTTGTTTAGGCGTGCAATTGGCTATTTGAAAAATTAATGGTGACGCTCTCAGAGCGATTTTAAGCGTTTGCAATGTGTTTTGAGTGCCATTGCACGGAAAATTTTATTTAGCGCCGCCTAGGCAAATGTAAAAGATTTACAAAAGGGTTAAAAAGCTATGTTTGGTTCAAAAAAGCGCAAGGCAAAACAAGAGGCAGAATTTGCAGCAAAAATTGCTGCAATTGTTACTGAAACAATTGCAAGCAACACTGCTGCAAATGAATCAGCTACCACATTTAAAGAAGCAGCAGGTGCTATGGCTGGCTCAATTGATGCTGATGACCACTTATATTCAAAGCTCTCCGGTGATTCTAATCGTAACTTAAGTGGGCCAACCCGAGCGCGTATGAACAAAATAGCGCCTTACCTTTGGCAAAGTAACATGATTGCTAACCGCATTATTGAGTTACCGCTCGCGTATTTATTGGCGGAAGGCGTAAAAGTCACTAATGATGATGAAGACTATCAAGCCGTCATCGATGCATTTTGGACGCACCCAATTAATAACATGGCTATTAAGCTTGAAAAGAAAGTGCGTGAGCTGTCGATATTTGGCGAGCAGTTTTACCCTGCCTTTGTAAACCCGCTTAGTGGCGAAGTGCAATTAAGCTACCTAGACCCTGCCCATGTTGAAGAGGTTATTTACGACCCACGCAACCCAGAGCAACCGGTTGGTGTAAAAACCAAGCGTATGACAAATGGCCGACAATACATTTATAGAGTGATCATCAATGGCCCAGAATCGGTGTTTACCAAACAAACACAGCGATTACGTGAAGGTTTTAATGATGGTGATATTTTTTATTTTTCAATTAACAGCTTTTGCGCCCACGGACGGGGCAACTCTGATTTAACTGCGCAGTGTGATTTTTTAGATTTATACGACGACTTTATTTTTGGTGAAGGTGATCGTGCTGAAAACTCCCGGGCGTTTGTGTGGGATGTTACTTTAAAAGGCGCTGACCAAAATAAAGTAAATGCCCGAGCTGCAGAAATTGAAAGCAACCCGCCAAGACCAGGCTCAGCAAATGTGCATAACGATTCAGAAGAGTGGAAAGCAGAAAGCCCCAGCCTAGGCTCTGGCGACACTGAAGCTTTAGCCAAATTATTTAGAAACCACATGTTAGGTGGTGCGACTATGCCACCAAGTTGGTTTGCTGATGGGGGTGACGTTAACCGTGCGAACGGGGAAGCCATGGCCGAGCCGACATTTAAAATTCTTGCTATGCGCCAGCGCTACATTATTTACATGCTGCACGAAATTGCGACCTTTGTTATTCGCCAGTACTACACAGCGACCATAGGCATTGAGCCTGACCGCATGGTTGAAACTGATGTGTTTAAGTCAAAGGTGGTGATGCCAGAAATGACCGCTAAAGATATAAGCCGTTATGCTGCTGCGCTGCAGCAAGTGGTGGTAGCTGTAAACCTTGGGATTACACAGGGCATTATGACCGAAGAAACGGGGTTAAGTGTGATTGCGTCAATTGCGGACCGATTAGGTGTTGAGATTGACCCTGCGCAAGAGCTTATGAACGCGCAAGCTGCTATTGCCCAAAAAGCGAAAGACCAGGTAAAGGCCGACACATTTAAAGAGTTTGATGGCGCAGACGATGCAGGCGTAGATGATGACACCGAGTGAACGTACTAAGGCCTTTAATAAAGCCCGTACAGCACAGCTCAAAGCGCTACTTAAAAATAAGCAGGGGCTTTGGGATTCGCTGTTGCGTTTGCTTGAGCTTGCTGAAGAAAACACGCAAACCATTTTACAAGGACAGCCGACAGATTGGCAGCAATGGCACTATGGCAAGTTGCAGGGGCAAATTAACCAGGTGATGCTTGAACTGGGTGAGCGAAGCGCTGCACAAATTAAAGCCTTTTCACAAACTACTTGGGTGGCAGGTATTAATTTAATAGATGCCCCACTAAAAGCCGGTGGTGTAACGGTAAATGCAATGACGCAGCTTTTACAGCATCGCCAGCTTGTGGCCATTGATAATTTTATGGTTGACCGAATTAAAGACGTATTAAGCGGTAAAGCTGATTATATTCGATCGCAACTTGGGCTTGTGATGATGGGGGCGCAAGATAGCGAAACTGCTAAAAAAGCCATAGCAGAAAGTTTAGGCGAGAAAAAGATGTGGCGCGCTAAGGCGATTGTAAACACTGAGCTTAGCCGCTTGTATAACACAGCAAGCCATATGCGCATGAACGAAATTGGTGATGCAGTACCAGGCATGGAAAAAGAGTGGCGTTTAGGTCGGCGTAAAGAACACCGCGTTAGTCACTTGGCCGCAAACAATACTCGCGCTGCTGCAAATGAACCTTTTACTATTGGGGGCATTAAGATGATGCACCCTCACGACCCCAAAGCGCCAGCAAAGGAAACAGTCAATTGCAGCTGCTTTACGGTACCAGTGATGAAGCATTGGGAAGTCGATAAGACACGTGTAGTAATTGAATAAGCTGTGGTATTTTAAAGGGAGTTTAAAATACTTAAAGTTAGGGAAGCTAAATGGAAGATAAATCGAGCACTGCTACCAGTAAGGAGTTATCACAATGGAAAAGAAGTTTTAAGGTCTTTTTTTATGGTACCCCAATAATTGTTATAGCGTTCTTTATTGTTCAAATATGTGCGACTAAGGGGAGCTTTTCAACAGAGTTTAACTCTCTTGATAATTGGAAAACATTTACAGATACATTCAACTTGCCAATAGGCGTATTTACTGCAATGGCAGCAATTACAACGCTCATTGGTATGTACTACAGAAGTTTGCAGCTCGCACATCAACTGAATAAAGTTGAAGATCAAATTGAAATTGCTAACAAACAGTTCAGTAAATCGAGTGAGCAGTTTGAACTGGCACAGAAACAATTTAGCTTAGCAAGTAGAAAAGAAAATTACGTTTTATACTTAGAACATTCAAAGCAAATACATGAAGAGCTAAAAGAAAGAATTAATTTTGGTAATTCATATCATTTTCCAAAAGGGGGGGCTTTAGGCAATTTAAATTTAGAATTCAGAAAGTTCTATGAATATTGTTTTCCAGAAAATACTTATCAAGGGGTATATACATTCGAGCATAAAGCTCAGACTATGAATTTCGAGCAGAAGTTTAAGGAGTATCAAGCTCATTTAGAGGAGCTAATTCCACAGGTCGAAAAGCGCTTGATTAATGGTTATGAACTTTATGCATCAATAAATAGGTCACTCTTTGATGTTGGGTTGTCGTATTTACCTAATCAAAGATTGAAAAACAAGGATGATACACGTGAACTTCTATTAGAATCGTTTAAGTTATTACCATTTATTTACACCCTATTAGATTCATATAATCTAGTGGATGAAAAGACAGCTAAAAACTGTACTGCTGCTTGTGAAAAGTTGGAAGCAGTATACATAGGTCATTTTTCCTAAAACCCTTTAATTTAGCCCTTCAACAAAACCCCTTACCTTAAAGACTCATTAGCCATATTCACAACCATTGAGGGCAACATAATGAGTCTTTTTGCTTTACTTTCGAAAGGCCACGCTGTTTTAGAAATTGCATCTAAAGCGCTTGAGCTATACGAAGAAGTCGTTGACTTAGGCGACGACAATAAACCTAAAACCGATGAACGTGGCAACACGCTTACCAAAAAACAAACCCGCCAAGTTAAGCCTGAGGAAGTGTTCGACTTTAAAGTTGAGCGCGAAACAGGCGTTGTTAAAGCGCTAACTAAAGCAGGCCAACGTGTTGAAGGTGTACTTGCGACAGCAGACCTTGCTAAAGCCGTACTTGCCAGTGATGGTGAGAATACCAGTGTGCTTGCACACGCCTCTGATGATGCTCAAGCATTGTTAGCTAAAGCAGAACAAGAAGCGACAGCAAAGGCCAAAGCAGCGGCAGCTGAAGCTGATGACATTATTGCTAAGGCCAAAACAGATGCTGAGCAAGAAGCAACTGCGAAAACGAAAGCTGCAGCTGATGAAGCAGAAGCTATTATTGCCAAGGCCAAAGAAGAAGCTAAAGCACTTTTAGAGCAAGCTGAAAAAGACGCTGCAGCAACAAAAAAAGCGCCAGCTAAAGCTGCGGCTAAGTAAGGGGCTAAATTATGTTGACCCTTTTACCAACAGGAACCGGCTTTTTAGGCAACCGCGCATTTGTAGAGGCTAAATCATCTGATTATCACGATGTGATGACGCTTGTGACTGCAGAGCTGCGTAAGTTGCTGGCAACTAACTCGCGTGATAGCTGGGTTGATATTACTGCTTTTTATGCTGACAAGGTGGTGGTTCGTAAAGATGGCCGCTACTGGGCATACCCTTACGCGGTGAGTGAGTTAAATCAGGTGACGTTTGAAAACGCCATTGAAGTCGTCAAAGAGTACAAGCCCTCTGACGTGGTTAAGTTAACCGAAGCCTGGTATGACGAAACTAAGTTTATTGAAGCCAGTAATGTTAAACCAAGTAAGTTTTTAGTGACCTTGATTGAGGTGGGTAAAAGCTTAAATGGTGTTGACTATCCTGCCCACGTTCTGCGTGAAGCAGCCCCTTTGTTTAACGGTGCTAAATGCATGGTTAAGTCTGATGACGACCATCTTAAAGGCACAGCCCAACACTTTAATAACCTGATTGGCCAGTTCAGCAATGCACAATTTGTTGAAGGTGTTGGCGCAGGTAAAAAAGGTGCACTGCAGGCTGATTTAACTGTGCTTGAAAGCTCTGGTTATGCCACTAAATTGCGCGAAGCCGTTGATAACAATATGCAAGACCTGTTTGGTTTAAGTATTGATGTGGACGGTACGGCCTCTGGTAAAAAGGGCAGCCGCACAGCTAAGAAGTTCCTCAAAGTTAATTCCGTCGATTTGATCATGGTACCTGGTGCAGGTGGTCGGATCGTGTCATTTAAAGAAGCTCATAATCAAGGCAATGTCATGAATGAACAACTAATGCGCCTACTCGAAGCGCTTAAAAAATCGAACCCTCAGCTTGCAGCATCTGTGACAGCTGAAGATGATGAAACAGCCATTGTGCAATTAACTGAAGCACTGGCTAAACACGGTGCCCCTGATGCAGGCCAAGGTACAGGTTTAACACTTGCAGACGTAAACAAAGTGATTGCAGACAGCCAGCGTTTGGTTGAAGCAAAGCATAGTGCTGTGGCTTTAATTAATAAGTCGACTTTGCCAGACGCCGCCAAAACGCGCTTGGTAGAAAGCGTGCAAAGCAGCGAAGACGTAAGCACTGATAAGGTGCAAAAGCTGATTGATAGTGAGATTAGCTATTTAAGCAAGTTTACTGAGTCGGGCAAAGTGAACATGCCTGAAGGCGCGCAATACTCAGATAACCCAAGCGGTGTAGAGCTGCTTACCGCACTATTTGATCCGGCTAATAAAGACGTAGTGAGCTTAAAAGAAGCTTACATTGATTTGACGGGTGATAAGCACTGTACAGGTCGTTTAAACGACTGTAGCCGCACGCGAATGGTCGAAGCGCTTGATAGTGATAGCTTACCGAATGTGCTGGCCGATGTAATTAACCGCCGTGTGGTTGAAGTGTACGGCAGCTTAGAAAAATACCAGTTATGGCGCAAAGTGTTCCGCATTGGTACTGCAACTGATTTTAAAGATCAAAATGTGACTGAATGGGGTGGCTATGGCGACCTACAAGATGTGCTTGAAAGCGGTGATTACCAAGAACTCGCAAAACCAACTGATAGCAATGCGAAGTATCGTGTTAGCAAAAAAGGTGGCTTAGCAACCATTACAATGGAAATGATTAAAAATGATGACCGCAACATCATTACGCAAATTCCTAATAAGCTGGCTCGTGCCGCAGCGCGCACACTTAGCAAGTTTGCGTGGGATTTCTACCTAAACAACCGCAATGCCCCTGATGGCAAAGCACTGTTCCATGCTGATCATAATAACTTGTTTAGTACTGCACTAAGCCAGGAAGAGTTAATGGTGCATTGGCGCGCCATTATGAATCAGCAAGAGCTTGATACAGGCGAGATGCTAGAAATTGAGCCAGCGTTCTTGTTGTGCTCGTTGGGTAATGTAGATGCTGCCTTTGACTTGTTCCAACGCATGCAAAACAACGATAAGGGTTTTGCGCAGCAATTAAACCTTGAAATTCTGCGTGTGCCTGGTGCGACTGATCCAAATGATTGGGGCTTAATGACCGACCCTAGTGAGCTTGCCAACTTTGAAATGGGCTTTTTAGACGGCATGGAAAACCCTGAGATTTTCACGCAAGACATGCAAAACGTGGGCACTGTGTTCACGAACGACCAAACCACGATGAAAATCCGCCACATTTACGGTGGTCAATGTACTGACTACCGTGGTGCGACTAAAGCGCTGGTTCTTTAATTCCTTGGTTCCTCTGGTGATTGGATGACACGGTTGCGCACGGATGCGCTTTATAAGGTGTTTTAACGATGTACGCAGACAGACTCCCAGCTTATGTACAAGACCAAGCAGGCATTTTAAGCGCTGATGAAATTGCTAGTGCCTATGCCTATATGCTGGCGAAGTACCAAAAAGATACGGGTAACGTTGAGATTGCTGCAGAGCATGTGGATGCCTGTTTAAAACTCGCAGCGGCAAGCTGCATTGATAAGTTGGCCACGTATTACGCCAACGATGATAACAGTACGATTTCAAGCGATAGCGTTGACCACGGCACTAAAGCCGACAGTTTTAGACGCATCGCCAACGGTTACCGCAGCCAGTATGCGGCGGTTGTCGTTAATGACAATAAAAGCAGTGCGCATGGTAAGGCTGTGCAACTGCCTAAGCGCCAACGGTTGCGCTAATGCCTGTGCGAATTACAGCAAAGGGCTTTGATGCATTGACTGAGCTTTGGCAGCACTCACCGGCAATGGTGCAAGAGCAGCTCTCGAGCGCAATGAATGAGTCGGTGGCTTACGCACAGTATCAAGTAG
>Ga0208568_1000491_pt1 | contig 14882 bp, 7 predicted proteins | sample DeeseametaMP2969_FD_184165 | JGI IMG/M metagenome (GOLD analysis project Ga0208568, IMG submission 184165) | Marine microbial communities from the Deep Atlantic Ocean - MP2969 (SPAdes) | ecosystem: Environmental > Aquatic > Marine > Oceanic | place: South of Funchal, North Atlantic Ocean... | reverse complement strand
GTGGAAAGCAACACCCATAGAAAGTTGAAATGCACTTAATAAGATATTTATTAGCGCCCCTACCACGGTTACTTTTTGTATGTCCTTTGCCTTTTCTGATTGTTCCATTGCTAGAATTTAGCAAAAATAGACGAAAAGTTCCACATACAAAAAGACCTCCACTCGGGAGGCCTTGTTATTGATTTTATTTAGTTAAAGATATAAACGAAGTCAAAATACCTTTTAATGTAAGATTACCGTTTAGATAGTCGACAACATCTGAAGAACTTGTTTCAACCAACTGCTTTACACTTTCATCCTCAATTGCCGAGATTATGCCCTGAGCGGCGTCAGCATCAGATGCTCCTGAAATTGAAACCATAGTATCTAGAAGTAATTTTGCAGATTCTTGTGATAAACTCTCAATTTGATCCACCACAGCTTTCTTTTTACTCAATTCTACAGCATGTGTGTTGTAGTCATAAGCTCCGAATCTGTAAGCAACATCTCCAGATGTATTTTTGAATTCAACAATTTTATCGTAGTTGTAGCGACTTACATCTACTCTTGGCGACAACGCATACGCATTGAAGTCATGATAAAGATTCACATCCCGGCTCAAGTCCACATCCTGAGAAGAGGAATCAAAGTTTTTCTTTAAAAAGCCAAGCATTACACTTTTCAAGTCATTCTGCGTTTTATCAAGACCAAAAACAAAGTTAACGTAAGGGTTATAAGACTTGTTAATCTTATGGCTGCTCTCAAAGGTATAGGTAAGAGGCAACTTTCCTACGACTCGTTCTCCGGTCTTCACTTCAACCTCTTTTGTAAACTTGTTATTAAGAAGTCCATCCATAAATTTCATGAAACGCTCCTTATATCGAGGATAGTCCAAGAAGTTACCATTTGATGCGGCTCCAATCGTAGTTGGTGCTTGAGAACGTGTAGACAACATAATTGATGCCACAACTTTATCCATCCAGAAGCCTCTAGCGTCAATCTGTGAAGTATCTCCCTGAAGTTTTTGATCAAAAGGCACAGTCAGGTCCAAAGAGTTATTAAAGTATTTTCCAAATGAAAAATACATTTTATTTGAGTCCTGTCCTTCGTAGTAACTTAAGAACTCACAGCCATGAACGATATCAAAGGTTATTCCATACTCTTCAAGTTTGGTTCCTTTTGCCATCTCGCTAAAAGGAAGCACTCTTCCAATTTTCGTTACCTTTCCATCCTCAACAAAAACTTCCATACAGTGGTAGGCCGGAGTTTCAACAATATTCATCAAAGCGTCAAAGGCCAGATCACTTGCATTTTTAACATCCTTTAAGTATTCACTTGGTTCCTCGTCATAGTCGCCATTGAACATTCTTTGGTCGTATTGATCAAAAAACTGACGAATTCCAGACAGAGTATTAAATGCCGAGATGGCATAGTTCCAATCTCCATAGCGTCCAGAGAAATCATATTTTCTGTTTCTAAAGTTTCGACGACTATAATTTTTCTTATAGTTGTTGATATAGTGGGAAACAACTTCAACATTTGTAGTGCCTTCATCAAAACGGTTGCACAAGGGATTGTTGCCAACATGTTCATCTGAGCAATACTTAAATTTTTTAGGTTGGGTCTGTGCAAACTTGTTACTATTAAGCATAGAAGCTAAAGTGCCATCTACCCCAACAACGGATCCATCATTAGTGTCTACTTCTCTTGCATAAGCAAATTTAAGTGCAGCAACATCATACTTCCCCATCACTGACAATTGGTTAAGGTTTGAATAGCTATAATCCATTATTGATGAATAAGTTACTTCACGATCAATTCCAAGCTCTTCTCTTTCTTTCTCACTGTAAAAATTTTCCGAGTCTGTTGAGCCATAAAAGTTATGACGAAGTCCTAAATTATGTCCAAACTCATGAACTAATGTTGGCTTCCACACAAGTGGCAATATTTCTGCGATTACATTCTCCCGCTCAGCCTCTGTCAACTCATCCCATTTCTTTGTGTAAGCATTTCCTGAAACCTCCACCGCGGAATTAAAGTTTACGTTTGAAGCGTGATAAAAGCACTGTTTTGAAAGAAGATCCATTTTTTCTCTAAAGGCCTTCAAAGAGTGACTCATGGTCTCACTGTCCATCCCTTGAGGCTTTTTATTCATAGTTAAAAGCTCATCAAAACTTGTTTGCCAAACACCTTGAAGGTAATCAAAGTTTGAAAACTCCACATTTCTTGCCTTTTCTACAAAATTGGACGGCAGTGATGCACTCATGGGCTGAGTACCAGTGCCCATATTTTGAGCACTGAAGCTTGATACACCCTCATCCACCATTTCATCATAGGCCTGAGAGATGAACTTCTTGATGGTTCCATAATACATAACAGTTCTTGCGTTTAGAATTTCCCCTGTCTGCGGATTCACAACACTAGGCCCATAACCGATAACCCCGGAGGCCTGTGGATCATCAACTAAAACTAGAAAGTTGTAGCGAACATCTCCAATGTCTTTACCTCTTCCGTCTTTGAGAACAACTCTCATGTCGGCGTTTGCTTTGGCCAAAGACAAGTTTACAGTTTTTATTGCTTCTTCTGTAGACTTTAAGATACTTGCAAATTTAGGACGGTAAAAATCTTCATTTAGATAGTAGACCACCTCTTTTTTGGATGGAGACCATCTATTCATATAACTTTCTCTAAGGCCCATGTAGTGATCATGGTTGTCTACAGTTTTCTTCTTTTTTACAGTTTTAAAAAAGCCAAAGTAACTCTCATCAACCGATGGGTACTCAACTTTTTCGTAGTTGGGATCTGCAATACTTGAAAGCTTAACCAGTGAGTAATGATAGTCCACAGTAAAAGACAGGTATCTCAAATCTTCCATTTCTTTGAGCATGACACAGTTTGGATTTGCCTCATAAGAGACTTTCACCTTTATATTTACCGCCCCTGGCTCTACCTTTACTTTTTGATCTCCAACAAAGCTTTGACCAACTTTGGAATAACACCCCGCCTGAAACAGCTCATTAAACTGAATTGGCAAAGAGTTTTTTTCAACGATACTTAAATCCTCAAGTCTTGCATATTTTTTCTCTTCCCATGTTTTGGTGTCATCCTCTACTTCTACATTTGAACACTTCCCCAAAGCATCTTCATCACATTTGTAATCAACATGTTCTACTTCAAATTCCGCAACTGGAGAGAAGTTGTTAATATTATCGCTAAATCTTTCATCCTCTTCTATTTGTAATATTTGAAGTTTGTCTTCACTAAATTTCGTTACAACGAGCTTCTCATCCCCTTGCCAAAACGGTCTTGATGCCGCCACATTGTAAGGTGTGTCTGTTACTGATGGCACCCATAAGCACGGATCCTCAACCGTGCAATCAAACGCGCTCTTGGAGTGTTCAACTCCTTTTAGTTGGTTAATAATTCTTTCCTGGTTTTCCTCATACGCTTTTTCTTTTGCACAACCCGCGAGAAAAACTGTTGCTAAAACCATTGGCGTGAAACTCTTAAACACTCTTCCTCCTTGTTTAAAAAACGACGCTTGCCTTGCCGTAAACCTGTGATACTTCCTTATCAAATATTTGAATCCCTTTGCTTTCTCCTCGCTCCGGGTTAACCAATGCTGCTGCTGTTTCAAGCCCAAGTGTTAAACCTAGCTTGGGTGTTATTTGAGCTGAAAGCTCTTGGACTGTTAGATAGCTGTCAAAGCCTTGTGCTCCGTCGTACCGCCAGGAGTTGACATAAACCAGAGCACTTTGAAAAGTGTACTTCTCCCAAAAGTTGTAATTAAGAACAAAAATACTAAGAAAAGACTGTTCGCTAATTTGGTTGCCACTTCTATCTACCGTGTATTTGTGAAAATCTTTTCTGTATCTTGGTATATATATAAAACTTAGACCTGTGGCATACTTATTTAGATCAAAGCTAAATATTGGCGAGAGTTCAAACCCAGCGACCATCTCTCTTTCTAATTTACTTATCTCTGTAGTTGGATAAACCAAAGAGCTTTTAAAAGAGAGATTCAAATTTTTATACTGGTATAAATCCGCTCTAGTGTGACTTAACCTTGTATCAAGCTGAAACCTTGCTTCATAGGCACCACTTAGCTCTTTTTCGAATGGAACATTAAGAGAAAACGAGTTTTCAGCGTCAGTTTGATAGCCCAAAGCAATCTCATATTCGGAGCTGTAACTTTTTTCAGATGAAGAAGTCTCCTGAAAGTCACTTCTACCACCGAATGAAAATTTTCCGCTGAGCTTGTTTTTTGATACCACCGTCGAACTTGTAGAAGCACTAGATGTGGCCGTGGAACTCTGCGCTTTTGCAGTGTTATTGGCCAACATAAACATAAAGGTTAAAAGAACAAAGTGGTTAAATCGCATAACACCCTCAAGTCGACAACTGCATCCTTGCGATTAAAACCAAACATCCTGTTTGGAACTGATGACAGTACTTGAGCAAAAGAGATGCCAAAACTTAGACACTGATTTGACTTAAATTTAGGAGTTTTTTTAGAATTTGGGGCCTAAACGGCCCAAACTAACGCAGTGCAAGATGCATTTTAACCCTACTACAGGTCATTTAGAACTACACGCACGACACGTGCGATGTGACTTCTCGTGTCTTCGATACTCATATTTTTGCAGGCATTATGATTTACGCAATGACTGCTCATTAGAAGTGCCTTGTGTACTACTTGAGTAAAAATTGTTCTCACCGCCCAGATAACGTCGTCTTCTTTCGCATTTGGACACTCTTCCATAATACAATCGAAAATAACCTTCCCTCCGGGAGGCCCAATGAAGTCATCTTCCTGGCCTGCATCGTGAGGGAATATGTGGGCGTCAATGACGAACATTTTAAAGGAGAGCTTTAAATTTTCAGAGTTTTTAATAAAGTAGTCATAAATCGTTAATGCAAGTTCACTGGTGGAACTTTTGCCAAGAGCTTCTCTTAGCTCTTTTACTGTATTAGACATCTCAGTCATGCTACTTCTAATTGTCTCTTGAAAGAGCTTTTCTTTATTTTCAAAATGATAGCTAATTGCGGAGATATTCACCCCCGCAGCACTTGAAATTTCACGCACAGATACGCCATCATAGCCCTTTTGAGAAAACAACTCATGAGCAATTTTAAGAATTTTTCCTTTGGTATCTTTATCTGTCATTGTAATCTCTCCTGCACAACCACAGCTTCTGACTCGACCTGCTCGTTTTCTTGAATTCCCTCATTCTCATGCTCTTTGCTAGTTGTTGCAAAGAAGTTCAGAACAGGAACTTTATGTAAAAATCGATTCCAGTCTTCGAGTAGAGCGTAAGCGCATGGAACCCAAATTAAAGTAAGAACAGTCCCACTTGTAAGTCCCCATGCCATGGCAAGAGTCATTGGAATAAGCATTGAGTCTGAGCCCCCAATTCCATAAGCAGTAGGCAATAGTCCTGAGATTGTAGTTAAACTCGTTACAAGAACAGCTCTCACTCTCATTCCACTAGCTTTAACTAAAATTTCATCAAGGCCCATCTTGCCCTCTTCTCTAAGCTGCTCAATAAAGGATATCAGAACAATACCCGAGTTTACAATAATCCCTGCAAGACCAATGATTCCAATCAACGCCATAAATGACACAGGTCTGTCATGAAAAAAGAAGGCAACAGAGAATCCAATCAATCCTAGTGGAATGGTACTCATGATAATTAAAGGTCTTATATAAGAGCCAAAAAGAAATACCAACAGACCAAAAATTCCCATTAAGGCAAGAATTCCGGCCTGACCTAAACTTTGCATGGATTCTTTTGTCGATTCGGCCTGTCCACCAAAGACAAGAGATACACCAGGATAGTCCTTGTTTATTTCGTCATAATACTTCTTAAGGAGCCCATTTGCCTCCTGACTTGTGATTAAGCTCTCATCCACTCCGCCACTTAGAGTTTTTGATCTTTTAAAGTCAAAACGCTTTATCTCGTATTGTCCAGAAGTTAACTCAGTCTTGGCAACAGTGCTAACAGGCACAAGGTTGCCCATAGCATCCATTACTTTTATGCTTGAGATATCCTGCTGTCCAGTTCGGTAAGAGTCTTTATATCTAACATTTAAGTCTACTTCTTTATTGTTGAGAATGACCTGACTGGCCATTGTGCCACTTAATGCCGTTCTTATAGCGTTTCCAATAGCATCAACAGAAAGTCCTAGCTGGTCTGCCTTGGGATAATCGATAAGAACCTTAACTTCCTGCTCGCCCAATATATCGTTTACCTTTAAATCTCTGACACCCTCCACCTTTGAAAGCCTATCTTTGATTGCACCTATAACGGCATCCAAAGATTTAACGTCATTGGATCTGAAAGTAGCGTTGATTGCATCTCCAACTGGCGGCCCATTTACCTGAGCTTCATAACTTAGACTGGCAGAGCCATCAAGGCCAACCTTTCTAAGCCTTGCAAGGTATTCTGGATCATCGATGTTGTACTTTGCGAAATCTGAAGCATATACCAATACAAGCCCATGAATGTCACCTGTTCCACCCTTAGGATCTGTTGGGCCCAAGCTTGAGACCCCGGCCCTTGCTGTCACATATTTTGCCCAGTCCCCCATTTGCTCTTTGATTTCCTTTGAAAGTTCGGCCATTTTTTTATCCGTAACTTCAAGAGTGGTTCCTCTTGGCATCTCAACTCTTCCAACATAAATCTCTGTCTGCTCTGCTGGAAAAAGAATAAACTTATTTCCAACTGCCATTAGAATAAGAGATCCAAAAATAATTGCGCCAAAACCAAAAAGAACCAAGATTCTTCTCCTGACCAGAACTTCCATCATAGCTTCAAACTTTACGATGAACTTATGAAACCAATCTTTTTCAGGTGTGTGTTCTTCTTGAACTTTTGAACTTTTGCCTCCAGAGCCAGAAAATCTCAGTCGCATAGGCAAAAGGAAAAAACTCTCTACAAGTGAAAGCATTAAGGCAATACAAACTACAATTGGAATGTACTTAATGAATTGCCCCATAATTCCTTTGGTTACAAGCATTGGAAGAAATGCAGCAACTGTAGTGAAGGCAGTACAGGTAATTGGCAGCCAAAGTTGTCTTACGGACTCTAGTGCCGCCTCAAATGGCCTCATCCCTTCATCATTTTTTAATCGGGCAAAGTTTTCAGAGATTACAACAGAGTTGTCAACCATCATTCCCAAAGCAATCACAAGTGCCAAAATTGTAATGGCATCCAAGTTCATTCCAAACACCGGCATAAAGCCAATCGTTGCTAGAACCGCCAGAGGAAGTGAAATACTGGCCATAACCCCAATCTTGCCGGGAAGAAACAAGAACAAAAAGAAAATTACTAAGGCAAGCCCAGAAAGAGCGTTTGAGGAGAGAATATCAAGTTTTTTCCTAACCTTTAGCGCCTCGTTGTTATATATAGTGATTTCAAATTGATCTTTATATTGTTCTTTAAATCTCTCTACAATTGCGTTTACCTCATCAACCAAAGCAATAGTATCTGCTCCGCCTTTTTTGTTAACAATAAGAAATGTTGCAGGCCTTCCATTAAAATTTGATAGGATGGTGGCGTCTTCGGCAGAGTCTTCAATGGTTGCGATGTCTTTTAAGCGGATGCTTTTTCCACTGAAGTTTGAACGAACAACAACCTCACCCAACTCTTCCACACTCTGAACTTTTCCTTCAACCCGAATGAGTTTTTTTGTGCCATTTCCTTTAAGCTCTCCACCGGGAATATCAACGTTTCTTTGTCTAACTTTTCTGAGTACTTCTTCCAGCCCAATGTGCAGGCCTTCCATTTTCTTCTGATCAAGACGAATGTTAAACTGTCTTTTTGTCCAGCCAACTAAACGAACATCTTTAACCTTCTTGCTATCTTCAAGTTCTTCTTTAAGATGGTCAGACATCAAGTCTCTTGCTCTATTTTCGTTGCTTCCGGTAATTGCCAACTCAACAGCAGGAAATTCTTCTGAGTTAATTTCCGTGTAAACAGGATCTTCTCTTAAATCTGAAGGTAGGTCACTAACACTGTCCACGGCCTTTTGAAGCTCCTCTAAAACTTCTTCCTCATCCTCGTTATCCATATCAACTCGAACATATATGGAAGATAGGCCGGACTTTGAGACAGACCTCACATCTTTCAGGCCAGAGACCTCTCTAATTTTGTCTTCAATAGGCTTGGTGATTTTCGTTCTTATGTCTTCTGCCGTTGCCCCAGTGTATCTAGTCTCAATTGTCGCTGTGGCAAAGTTTACAGTAGGATAAGATTCCGCGTTTAGGGTAAAAAGTCCCATAATTCCAAAGATGATAAACATCATCGAGAGAATGATCGTTAGTTTATGATTCTCTAAGAAGAAACGTATTAATCTGTTCATGTTTATATCCTGTTAAAAGAGCAAGGTGTTTCAGTAAAAACGGCAAAGTAGTCAAGAAGCGTGCTTAATACATTTAGTTTTGTATCAACAATTGATAAGTCGCTTGAAAAAAGCGCGTCTTGATCTTGAATAAGGTCATTTACCTGAATTCTTGCTTGATTGTATTTCTTTCTCATATCCGCAACCCTAATTTTAAGTTGCTCGCTATTGACCTTTTGAACGCCAATAACATCTCCCAAGATCTTTATTGACTCTGAAATCTGTCTGTGAGTTGTAGATATATTATTTTGAGTGCTTTCGATTTGGGCCGCCAAACGCTTCTTATTGTATTCTTTAATAACGTCCTCAGTGTTTGAGGCCTTCTTGCCCAATGGAACAGTCACTAAAAGAGCTGCCTCAAATCCTGATCTGTCATTGTCAGAGATATCATCAAGAGACTTTTGAAAAGACCCTTCAAAGCGATCAGTTCCCTCTTGATCGCTACCCAAGCCAGTTTGTTTAAAAGTCGTGGATAAGCTGATGTCAATATCATCGTAGGTGCTATCAATTGTTGTTTGATTCTTTTGAACTTCCTTTAAAAGGTTGGCAACTTCATCATACTTGGTGAAATCCATTGGTGCATCTTTTTTAGTCTGAATTAGAGCTGCACATGACAAAACTTCACCAAGAGTCTGGTCAAGGTTATAACTACCAAGAGCGATCTCTTTTCCATTAAGACTTGGAACTAAATCTTTTAGTTGCTTTAAAAGAGCTTCCCTCTCATATCTAAGCAATAAAAGACTTCCTTTTCTTTGAGCGACCTGGGCTTCGTAGCGGGCAACTTCACCTTTATCGGATATATTTGCTTTTAACCTCTTTTTAGCGTCATTAGTTTGAGCGATCGATGCTTCCAACAAGGACTCTGAAATCTTTTTCTTTTCATTGTTTGCAACTAGTGCCCAATAAATTCTTCTAACGGCCACAGAATAAGTTTTCTGTTCTACTTCCCTTTGAAGCTGCGCACTCTTATAGGCCACTTTTGCATTCTCAATTTTTCTTTGAGTAACTTTTCCAAAAAGGTCCTTCCAAAGGTCCATAGTTAGTGTGAGGCCATAAATCGTTGTATGAATGTCTTCAAACACTTGCTGTTCACTTGAGCCAGATCGCTGATCTACAGAGACGGCCAACTCGGCCTTAACTCCATACTTGGTTGGTTTAATAACTCCAGCTTGGTATTGGTTTATTGGTGAATAAACTGGAAAGAAAGGGTTAACTGCCCTCTCTTGAGTAGATGTATGGTTATACCCAGTATAAACACTTGTACCGAGCCCATCCATAACCTGAGCGTAGTCCGACTGTGCTTTCAATAGCTTAGACTCAATTTCATCTAAATTTGGAGAGCTCTTTTTAGCATACTCAAGCAACGATTCTTCAGTAATTTCAATAGCATAAGCGTTTATTGCTAACAATAACGCCATCGATATAAATTTCATAGGTTCACCTTTTTCAAACAAACGTTTGAATGAACCTTAACATAGATTAAGATTTTTGCAAAAGGGTTTTACTCCACCGAAGAATTCACCAGATCAATTAGATACAACCTTCAATTTTAAATATTGGATTTACCTTTAAATTGCCATGAACCGTTGGTCATCTTTAGACTTTTCAAGGACCTTGGGAAGAACTAAGTCCCATCTTTCAACAGAATCTCGGATAAACTCAGTATTACTTAGGGGGGGCAGGCGACTTCTTGGTGTATAGAGTTTTAAAGCGTTTATTACTTTCTATTACTTCCAGTAAACTGATAAAGGCCTAATATGTTTTAAGACGGGCAATAAACTCAGAATTATCTTTAAGTTTCTCAATAATCGCGGGGTGGTTTCTTTCCAAGTAGCCATACCCCGTGCCTTTCACTGCAATCTCAATAATTTCTTTATCATTTTGGAGTTCTTTGGAGGCATATTCATAGGCGTAGGCCGAGGAGCTCATGGCACTTAACACAAGTTCCCTATCATTCTTCAATTCGTCAGTTGCAAACTCCAACGCTGACCATTCCTTTTTAACTAAGTCTTTCATAAAGTTTTTATCCCCTCTGATTTCTTCGGAGGCATACTTTAAAGGATATGTGTAATTCTCAGTGGCGAGCGACACAATCTGTTTATTATTTCGAAGCCCTGGAGAAGCGTACTCAAACGCGCTAGGGTCATTTTCAATCGCTTTCATAACAATTTCTTTATCGTTTTGTAATTCAGGTGAAGCATACTTTAAGGCCAATCCATATTTCTTTATGACCATAAGTACTATTTTTCGATCATTTTTATATTTCTCGGCGGCGTACCTAAGTTCTGCACCAAATTTATCTAAAGCTGCGAGCACCACTTCTTCGTCTGATTTGAGTGTTGGACTTACATTTTTTAATGATCCACCGTTCTTAATAGCAGTTAGAGCTATATCTTTCTGTGCTTTAATTTCTTCTGATGCAAACTCTAGCGCTTGCCCGTCATTCTTTATCGCTGCAAGCACAACCTCCCTATCACCTTTAAGCCTTTCAGAAGCAAATTGCAGAGAGCTAGGTGCCAGCTTAACTGCATCCAATACAATTTCTTTACTATCTTGAAGTTCTTTTGAGATATGTTTTAAGGATTTACCATCTTGTCTTACGGCCACCTTTGCAACCTCCTTATCCGCTTTGAGATAGTCGGCTGCATATTCAATACTTCCACCTTTGGACTTCACAGCGGTCAGCACCACTTCCCGATCACTTTTAAGCTCTTCTGAAACAAATGAGAGCTTACTTCCATCATTTTCTAAGGCCTGAATTATTAGGGATTTATTGCCAGTGAATCGATCGTGGGCAAACTTGAGCCCATAGCCACCTTTAGCAAGGTGGTCAACAATAGCTTTCTCCAAGCCCTCAGAGAATGGCTCATTTCCGAGCACCTCAGCAAGTTCACCTGCCCATAATTTTGATAGATTTGTTCTAGGATGAAACCTGCTACCCCTTGCAAGCTTTGCGTAATATTTTGCGTTTTCATGTTGGCCAAGTTCTTTATAGACACAAGAAAGACCTGACCACATATCAGGGTTAGAGGACAGAAGCGCGGCCTTTCTAAAGTTTTCCAATGCAATCTTCTTATCCCCACAGCTCGCTTTATTTAAGCTTGAAAAATTTCCTGAACAAGCTGGAAAGGCCTGTTCAAAATTCTTATGAGCTTCCTCATCCACATCAATTTCATAAAACTCATCATTGGTTAGAAGTTTTCTGCCACAGGTAGTCCTGTCAGAGGCCTCCTGGCAAAGCTCTTTGGCCTTAAAAGCAAGCATCCCTATTTTATAAGTATTTAAAAAACCACCGCCAAGAAGCTTAGAGTCTGGATCTTTTGGAAACTTTATTGCTGTTTTTTTAAGCAGGTCTTTACTGATTTTTGTATCGAGGGAGACACCGCTTATCAACTCAAAACTTGCGAGAGCAGCCGTAACTTGAGGGGTGGCACCACTTGTTCCGCCAAAAAGAAGTGGGTTTCCATCATAGTCGTAACTTAAGACTTTAAGGCCAGATGGAGCTGAAACGAGCACCTCTTCTGAATAGTTGCTAAAATCGGAGTAAGTGCCATCAGGACCGTGGCTTCCCACTAATATTGCTTGTCCGGCATTCGACAACTCTTCTTTCAATGAATCAACTCTTCTAGAGAAATTACCAGCGGAGGTAACATAAACTGTGCCTTGCTCCTCCTGAAGCTTAGAGGCGACCTCTTTGATAGCCTCGATACCTCCCCATCCCATAGAGTGATTTATATATTTTGAACAACTGTCACCCTTAGAGCACTCCTCATAATAGTCTAAATAGTCACTGGGCCTAATCCCTTGGTTGTAGCCAAGATTTTGGTCCATGGGAATTAAACTGGAAACCTTATCACCGGCAATTAAATTGCTAACCTGCTCTCCATGTTTGTCTAAATCAGAATCTAGAATGCCAATAAGCTCTTTTGCTCTTGTAGTGTCAATTCCCTCTTCAACTATTCGCTTTCTGAGAAGGTCAGCTCCGGTGTATTCCTGCGCCCAAAGAGGTGTAAGTCCCACCACCTTAGGGAGTCCCCCCTGAGAGTATACGAGTTCACATTTTAGGTCTGTTTTTAAAATTTGCTCCACATTCTTAGAGAGTGTGCTGTGGGCAGATTCAATCACGGGGCGCTTGCATAAAACTTCTTGATCAGGCTTTAATTTTCTATCAAGCTCGCAAATTTTAATTTCTTTAAAAGCTGCCTTTAAAGATTCACAGCTCTTAGCTGGTGAAGTTTTGCTTTTTAAAACAAGCTTCTGAGCGTTTAAGCTCTCATAGCTTTTCACAAGTTTAAGCTCAAGCTCAGTTAGCTTTTTATTGTACTCTGGATTATCAAAAAGCTGCTTTTTCCCAAAAACGAGAATAGTATTTTCGGCCTCTGCCTTGGCATAGGAGCTTGTGGTGTGAAAGAGAATAAATGAGATTACGAATAAAAATCGCATAAATTCTTATCGGTTGGACAAGATATTACTTGAGTATTTAGAACTTGTAATAAGTGGTATTCAAAAAGTTGTAGAAAAGAAGGCCATCGAACGACGGCCTTAGATTTTAGTAAAGATTTGAAATTGCACTGACCACGGCTTCGCCTTGCTCAATTAGAGACTGTTTGGTTCTCCCCTCTTTGTTCTTTAGACGAATATTTCTGATGGTCTCGTGAGTTAACGCATGAAGATTATAGTGATTCAAAAGAACAAGCCTGGCCATTTTTGGATGTCCATTTGAAAGAATATAGTTTCCGTTCTGCCAAGGATCATAGATTCCTAGCTCATCTATAAACTTCTGTTGAAGATTGTAAAAATCCTCACCTTTGTAAGACCTTTTAACTCTGTAGATGAAATCTTCCTCAAAAGAGCCATGCATATCTAGAGCAATGACAACTTTAGAAAGTTTTCTAAGCATTGGAGCTAGGTGTCCATGGATAGACACAATCTCATCTTTTCCAAGTTCCGTGTCCCAAGACCTATTGAGGTCTCTGCCATTGGCGTTATACCTGCTTCTTTCCATGGCCCCATCAGGGTTAACCATTGGATAAAGAACAAGTTGAAATTGTTCGTTAAAGGATTTGTCGCTTATGTACTGATTTAAAAAGCCCTCAATAATCCAGTTTGCTGTGCCTTCGTCCCCGTGGTGTCTGCCAAACATCACAATAGTCTTTTTGCTAGGATCCAAGCTCTTAGGCCCTACATAAAAAAGATCTCTACCTTTAAGGCTTTTTCCCACGGTTTGGATCTCATATCCAATGGTGTCTAGATTTTCGCGCTTAGCATCCAAAAATTTAACTATCCTAGGATAGGTGTAATACTCAACGTACTTTCTGTTGTAGCGATCAAATGGGCCTGATTTTTCAAAAGACTTCTCAGACTTTGGCAAAAGTTGGACATTGTATCTTTGAATAGAGATAGCTTTGATGAGTTTTTTAAAACTCCCCTTCTCCGTCTCGGCATAAACATCGTACTGCTTTTGTAGCTCAGGTAATTGAGCACCAAGTATCGTTTTCTCATGCACACAAACAGCATGTAGAGAAAAGCTTAAGAAAAATGTAATTAAAAGTTTCATGGCCTTCCTTTAAACAAAAAAAAGGGCCTGTTGCCAGGCCCTGTATAATTATTTTTTAATGATCGCGCTTACAGTTTTCTTTTCAAGCTTCTCAGCTTTCATTTCAACTTTAGGCTCAACCTTGCTGTGTCCGTGACCGTGGTGGTCATGTCCACCGTGCCCAGCAGTTTTTACAGCGATGTGTGGAGCGATGATCAAAGAAACAATTGCTGTCAACTTAATCAAGATGTTCATTGATGGACCTGATGTATCTTTGAACGGGTCACCAACAGTGTCACCAGTAACAGAAGCTTTGTGAGCAGCACTACCTTTGTACTCCATCTTGCCGTTGATCATAACACCAGCCTCGAAAGACTTCTTAGCGTTATCCCATGCACCACCAGCGTTGTTTTGGAACATACCCATAAGAACACCGGAAACAGTGATACCAGCTAGAGTTCCACCAAGAACCTCTGGTCCAAAAGCAAATCCAACGATTACCGGAGTAATAATCGCAATTGCACCTGGAAGAACCATTTCACGGATAGAAGCTTGAGTAGAGATAGCAACACACTTCTCATATTCTGGCTTAGTAGTTCCTTCCATAATTCCTGGAAGTTCTTTAAATTGTCTTCTTACTTCTTTAACCATTTCCATGGCCGCACGACCAACTGCTGCGATAGCAAGAGAAGAGAAGATAAATGGGATCATACCGCCAACAAATAGACCAGCAAGTACGTCCGCTTTATAAATATCAATTGAAGAAATACCACTCATTCCAACAAATGCTGCAAAAAGAGCAAGAGCTGTAAGAGCAGCAGAAGCAATTGCAAAACCCTTACCAGTAGCGGCAGTAGTGTTTCCAACAGCATCTAGAATATCTGTTCTACCTCTAACCTCTTCAGGTAGACCACTCATTTCTGCGATACCACCAGCGTTGTCAGCAATTGGGCCGAAAGCGTCA
>Ga0208568_1000486_pt1 | contig 14921 bp, 14 predicted proteins | sample DeeseametaMP2969_FD_184165 | JGI IMG/M metagenome (GOLD analysis project Ga0208568, IMG submission 184165) | Marine microbial communities from the Deep Atlantic Ocean - MP2969 (SPAdes) | ecosystem: Environmental > Aquatic > Marine > Oceanic | place: South of Funchal, North Atlantic Ocean... | reverse complement strand
GACCGCATCGACACAACGATGACCTGCCGCCAAATGTGGCAGAAAGTATGTACTGGAAAACTTACAAACCCGTGGCCAGTTTTACTTGACCACTACAAACGGCCAACCTCAAAGCCATTTTCGAGCGCCTTATTTGCACCAACAACAATGTAGTCACGTGACACTGCCACGGCCCTGCCAAAATTTTCACCCGGCAGAAGCGATGGAATAACGCTTATTTTTGATGGCCCAACCAAACTACTAGAAAAGTCGAGGATTCGAATTCCGCCCCCAACCCCTGCCGTCGGCGATCCGATAACTCCCAATTTATTGTCTATGGCAACAGAGGCGCCATATTCACCAAGCCCGTCGTAGTCGACATACACCGGCTGAAGCTCACCGTCGCCTATCAAATACAAATGCGCCGCACCACTACCGTCTTCATCACCAACAAGCAGCAAGTCACTTCGCTTATCAAGTGCTACCGACTTACCGAACTGACCAGAAGCAAGGTTGAAAAAATCGCTATCGGGAGACATCACCTCATCCGCGCGATCCCAATTATTAATGGCTTCATAGAGGGTGATGGCACCATCCATATATACGCCGGAATTTGGAGCCCCCACGATCAAACGCCCGCCCACGAGATCAACAGAGAATCCAAATCTCCCAAGTGGATAAATCAGACGTCCCGAGCGCTCAGCAATTTTTTCATATTGCATATCTTGCGCATGCACATAAGGAACCGAACAAGAAATTAGTAAAAAGAGCAAAAACCTTAAAACGTTAGACACATAGCCTCCCGAACCCAGAGCTGGCGAAAAAGCGCCATCAAGGCCGTCAATATGAAAATTCGGAGGAATTGTCGGGAAATATAAGCAGGAGCGGCAACGACGTTTATCCTTTAATGCCGTTACCTCGATTTCACATACACCATCCCTAGCAATCCAAATTAAAAACTATACCATTAGCTAATACACTTCAACAAAATAATGTTACTTAGAGCAATCGCGACACTTTAGTCGATGTTGATAATGATCCTAGAACGACATGTGCCAAGAATATCCCCAGCATTAATCACCACGCTTTCTATAGTCAGTGACTCTTGCAGCTCCAGCTCAAGCAATATTGATACCACATCCTCGAAAACGGCAGGTTCGAGTGCAATAGCCAGACTACTTTCGCCAACATAGTCAGCCCTTGCTACTACAACATTCCTCTCTGATGCCACTGAAGTCACTGAGGACAGAATAGAACCAGGCGGCTTGCCAACCTCGTGACCAGCGTCGGTTTTCATGCCGCGCAGTAGCGGAATAACATTTGAAATCCATGCCTGATCTAGCATTGCCTTTCGGTAAATCGATAGGCTTTCAGCGTATTGGTTGTATGAGCTGTTCAAAAATACTGCACCTACCAATACAGAAGTCGCCAGAATGCCCCCTCTCACGACCTTAAAACTGACAAGTCGTACCAATTGGACTCTTAACTCCATCAACTGGTCCGAGAAGGTCACCTAGCCATCCCCCAGCATGATATTTAGTTTAAGCAATGACCCCTTTGGCAGTTGCTTACTGGCACTCACTGAGATCACCGTCGACTTCATCCCCACCTTTTGTAACGCTCCCTGAAAACGATCAATTTCCTCGACCGAAATACCATCGACATCAACTTGAGCGCTATTCCCAGCTCGTGAAAACCGCAGCCCCATTAACTGCGATGCACTAAGATTCGCCTCTTTCCAAGACCTGTAAAAGTTAGTCATGAACACCGCAAACCCAACGTCAGCGACGTGAGCAGAGGCATTCAACTCGATCCATTGCTCAAGCTGCCGCTTTAGTCCTTTTCCTCTCGGCAGCTCTGGCAGCACATCGGAAACACTCGCCTTGGATTCACTAGCCACCCTCTCCGACGCATTGTTCAGCACAAGGCTCATGCCCCAAAAATAGAGCGAGGCTGCAAACATCGCCGCGCACAGTAACAATGCGCCCATAGACCATAACCTGCCTGACGCATTGTCTGAATCGGGCAAAAATTCATGCTGCAACAGATTGATTACGCCCGAGGCAGAAACCGCTCTCTCGGCCAAGTATTCCTGCCAATCACCACGCAAATGCACAAGATTTACATTGTCGAATGGGAAGCTTTGTGTGTGGATATCTATTGATTGGCCAGACATAACGGTCACGCGTTCGCCACTCAGGCCCGCTCCGACGTCAAGCCATAGATCATCTTCGCTGCTGGCTGCAATTTTTCCCGCCTCCATCCTAGCGACCCACCTGCCCCCCGCCACTAGGATAGCGGAACGCCCTTCCAACAAGTCCACGTCAGAGAAAACAGCTTCTAGCCTGACTCCAAAAGCCGTCACTCTGGAGACAACGTCTGACAGAAGAGCTTTACTCATTACAGCAACCGGCGTTTGACCATCTGCGGCTTCAGCCTCCCCCCCCACAGCAATATGCTGCGAACTCGGCTCACCCAGCAAAATATCGTCGAGCAAATAGGGTAAAGCTGAACGATGCTTAGGAAGGTAATTTCTAGGGATATGCACATTGGTCGATGTCACAACCTCCGCGGGAAGGATTAACCGAGCCACTACCGCTTCTTCGCGACTAACCGCCGACTCAGACGACCATTGACCAACAATCTTATCCTCGCGGAGCCAATAGCCTACAAGGGGGCCTTGCCCCGAAAGCCATTCCTCGCTGGCGATCAGAACGAGTCGGTCATTGCTAACACCCTCAGCGCCAACTGATTGTTCCCTTTTATGCGACGCCACTGACGAACCGAACAAACCCCGTATCTCCTTACGCGAGACCTTTGACTGAAACCGAACAGGCACATTACAATCGAAGGTGGCAAAAATCCAATGCAACGAAGGGATGTTACTCTTTTTTAAGGGTAAGCAGGGATAAGCGGACAGTGGCGTTTCATCAAACCAAGATCAAAGCTCCGATCAGATTTCCGCGCTGGCTAGCAATATCATTGCCTGCGGTCGCAGTTGCTGGCATTGCATCCCTATTTTTCTGGCACAAGTCATTGCTGCTCGCCCCCCAAACGCATTCCTTCACGGCAGAAATTGAACGCATTCGTGCGGCTATAACCCCCCCAGCGGCCCCAAGCGTTATATCAGTCGAGGAGCTCTATAAGCTCCAACTCATGGGAAGGTATGAAGAACCCAAACCCGATGCGCCACCAAGCTTTGAAGACATACCAGAAACACAGCTGGAGTTATCACTTAAAGGCGTTTTCTCCAGCAAAACCGGCGGCCTCGCGGCGGCACTAATACAAGTCGACCAACAACGCCCTAAATACTATACGCTCGGCTCGCAAATCAGCGAAGGCATTCAACTAGTCGCAGTGGGCAGTGATGGCGTGACGCTCAAGACCGAGGAAGGTTACGAAAAACTGCTTTTCAAGAAAATAGATATCTGGAGTAGCAGTGTGGCCACGGTAAGTTTTACGCCTAGCCCTGAAATCCCTAGACCATCGGAAAAAGACGTTATCGACGACGTCGTCGATCAGTCTCTTAAGAACGCACCAACCGAAGCACCACTCATGCCTGGATTAAATAGAGTACAAGGCTCGCTAGAAGACAGGCTAAAGTTCATCCGCGAAAAACTAAAGAGATAACCAGCTTGAGACGATTAACTAGCTCCAGGATCATCCTTCGCACCATATTCAGTCTCGTCATTGTTACAGGAGTCGCCATACCGTCGCAAAAAAGCATTGCGGAGGAGGAACGCGTCGCCGTTGAGCTTGAACAGGTTGATATTAAGGATTTCGTCCGCTGGTGCGCCCAACTCATTGATCAGACCATCATTATTCACCCGCAAGTATCAGGCTCAGTCACGGTAATATCTGGCAAGGAAATATCCAAGGCAGAAGCCTACCAAGTTTTTCTAGCAACACTCCAAGTATATGGCTATACAGTAATCCGAAGCGACGGCGTGCTTAAAGTCATTCCTTCTGAACAAGCTGCGTCAAACGAAATACCATTGCTTAGCGATGACAGCACCACTGGCTCGGAAAATATTGTTGTTAAAATTTTAACCGTAGAAAACGTTCCCGCATCAGAAATCGTGAATTTACTACGCCCAATTGCCTCGAAGTACTCTTACATTACCGCCTACCCCGCAACGAATGCGCTTATTATTGCGGACAGATCGTCCAAAGTCGCGCAACTGGAAAAAATCATTGCAAAGATAGACTTGGCAGGTGAGGTAGAGGTCGACATGGTTGAGCTCACCTATGCTAATGCGGAAGAGGTTTCACGAATCATTTCCCAGCTACTGCGCGACGGCAACAACCAGAGCCGAGAAGGACCCAAGTTTAATCTTACGGTAGACAGCAGAACCAACAGTATTATGGTCACGGGTGACGCGATGACTAAAGCCCAAATCCGCGACTTGATTGCCAACATGGACAAACCTGTTCTAGGCACAGGCAATACGTCGGTGATCAAGCTCCAGTATGCCGAAGCGGTGCAAGTTGTTCCCATATTAGAAACCGTTAGTGGGAGCCTCAAGCAAAGAGAAAAGGATCAACGCATTGCCAACGTAGATGTAAAAATCAGCGCACATGAGCCATTGAATGCCCTAGTAATCACTGCTCCGCCCAGTGTTATGGAGACTATGAGGGCTGTTATCGCGGAGCTTGACGCCAGACGATCGCAAGTATTAGTCGAAGCGATAATCGTCGAAGTCAGCGAGGACTTATCACGAGACCTAGGCGTAGACTGGCAGACAAACCTGGAGACAGACGATGCGGTGTACGCAAGCGGGTCATTACTTCCAAGCATACTTTCAGATGGCATAGACGTAAGTAATGGAGTGGCTTCCGCCGGAAGCGGCCTTGCCTTAGGTTACTTTAGAAACGGCTCGCTTCGCGCAGTTATCCGAGCCTTAGAAGGCAATGCAAAAGCGAATATTCTGTCCACACCAAGCATCGTCGCATTGGACAATGAGCAAGCCAGCATACTTGTTGGCTCAAATGTGCCTTTTGTTACGGGATCACTTCAACGAGCCGGCGATGAAAACCCCTTCCAGACGATTCAGCGACAGGATATAGGCATCACGCTTGAAATTAAGCCTAGGATTAACAACAAAAACTCCCTGACGCTAGAAATAGCCCAGAAGGTTGAAAGTCTTGGTCAAACGGATGCGAGAACGGCTGACATTATTACCAATAAGCGCGAACTCAGTACCCGCGTCTTAATCGAAAACGGCGATGTATTGGTTCTGGGCGGCTTGATAAGGGACGAGGTAAAAGAAACAGAAACCAAAGTGCCTCTGCTTGGTGATATCCCCCTCCTAGGACGACTTTTCCGTGGCAGTAGCAGCTCACTGGTGAAAAGCAATCTAATGGTTTTTATACATCCAATAATACTACCTGACCGTCAAAGCGGACTGGATATATCGCGTAAAAACTACAACCGCATCAGAGAGCAGCAGGTTAACTTTAAGAACAAAGTCGACCGATTTATCCTTCCCTCATCACTGCCGGAGTTGGAGGAGTATCCGACTCAAAATCCAGCAGAGATGAGTAGTGAGAACGAGCCATGAACAGCGTATTATCAAAGACGGGAGGAGTACCGATACTACCCTACACTTACGCTCAGCAGTATCGTGTATTGTTGATGGAGTACGAAGCAGATAGGGACGACACTGCCTACTACTCTAGATTACCGCCGCTGCCGGTCATTAACGAAATTCAGCGAGCTACCGACAGAGCCGTAAAATTCCGAAAGGTGCCAGAAGATCACCTCAAAGACGCACTAATAACGATCTATCAAGACAAAAGCTCAAAAGAACTGAGCAATGTATCAGGACTCGGCAGCCAGATAGGCAGTTCACCATTAGATGAGATCATATCGGAAACCATCGATGTCTTAGACCAAGAAGATGAAGCCCCTATCATCAAGCTGATCAGCAGCATTCTCTCAGAAGCCACGAGAGAAGGGGCATCAGACATACACTTCTCCTCGGATGAGAAAATTTTTAATATAAAATTCAGAATAGACGGAAAACTTCGAGAAGTAGCTTCGATTGAGCGAAAGTTTGCCCCACTGATTGTCTCTCGAATCAAAGTCATGGCAAAACTAGATATCGCTGAAAAGCGTATTCCACAAGACGGCAGAACATCTATATTGAGCGGCGGAAAAGACATCGAATTGCGCATTTCAACGATGCCTGCAAATTACGGCGAACGTATCGTTATGCGTATTTTGAACAAAAGCGCTGGGCAGATGCCACTTGAGGAACTCGGCTTGAGCTATGAAAATTTATCTAAGCTAAATCAAGCGCTACAGCTTCCACACGGCATCATACTTGCGACAGGCCCCACGGGATCAGGCAAGACAACAATGCTGTATTCAGCATTAACCCGCATAAACGATGGTCAGAAAAATATACTCACAATTGAGGACCCTATAGAATACCAACTAGATGGGATTGGACAGACTCAAGTTAACACTAAGTCAGGCATGACGTTCGCCAAGGGCTTAAGATCTATGCTTCGACAAGATCCCGATGTCATTATGGTCGGTGAAATTCGCGACGAAGAAACACTGCGCATTGCCATACAGGCTAGCTTGACCGGGCACCTTGTCCTCTCGACACTGCATACAAACACAGCCATTGGGGCTGTTAATCGGATGATAGACATGGGTATAGAGCCATATCTTCTATCATCCACACTTTCAGCATTGATAGCACAGCGCTTGGTTAGAAAGTTATGTCATGACTGCAGGGAAACGCATATACCTACAGAGGAAGAGCAGAATAACTTCGAACTAAATTCATTGAAAAGCACGGTATTCAAAGCAAGTGATCACGGTTGCCCAAGCTGCAAAGGTCAGGGTTATAGAGGCAGAATAGCGCTCTATGAAATAGTTACTGTTGATGAGGTTCTAAAGGAAATGATCCATGACCGGCAATCCGAAGCAGAACTAACTAAATATGCAAGAAGGTTCAGCAGAAGCATTCGTCAAGACGGTGTCGAAAAAATAAATAATGGCATTACCAGCATCGACGAGGTACTTCACGCCTCAAGCTTGTAAGCTTTAAGGGAAGCGGCAATCATTGTCTAGCCCTTATCCATTTATTTGGAACCGAAGTACCCCACTGACACCCAGTAATTTCATCGTCCACCTCCACCCACACTTCCTTTTTCGCAGCAAAAGCGGTTAATGCAAGAGAGGCTCTCATCCTCCCTGCATCGGTGGAAACATCGATAAAGGTCCTCACTGCGCAACCAGGCAGCCCAGTACGAGGCGCAGCAGTTCCAAATTCAACATGAAGTATCCCAGCCTCCTGCAAAACACTTTTTGGCACTGCCCACCCAAAACTCGCGGCATTCGCCAACCCAGAGAGAGCCCCAAAAACCAAAAACAGAGAAAACCTATACATATTTCAAGATCTCTTATTTAATTTGTATACTTTGTATTTTCGGATACTCTCCATTTTGTCCAGCGCAGCCACCACCAATCCAAAACCTTACCGTCTTCTTGGCGACCTGAGCTGCCAAAATAGAAGAGAGAAATGCCTCATAATTGGCGGCACCCCGATTTATTGCGTAATAGTGGTTCTTTGGGCAGCCATCAGGGTTAACTTGATTACCCGATAACTTCACCATGGTCCAGCCACTGGCTGTATACGATTCTGTCACTTCACCGAACTGAGAAAATTGGTTCGCACTGACTTGGGCAGTGCAAGCAAAAAAAACCAGTGATACGACTATTTTTTTTAACATATCTATACCCTTACTTAGGAAGCATCTCTACCATATATAAGCGTAAAATCCCGCCTGCATTGTTACACTCAGAAACACCATCGGGAAGGGTCTCGTACCAAACGCCTCGCAGCGTACTTTTCGTATGGTAGGCACTCAAAAGAGTGCTTACTATCGCGTCATAGTTTTGAGTGTCATCAGGCCGAATACGGGCATGCATTCTGTACTGAGAACCCCCATTGCAGCCAGCCAGGGGTGGCTGAAACTCAACGTAAGTACCTCCGCTACCGACTCTCATGGCACTCACTATGAAGCTGCCACCTTCATAGGCATTTTCAGCGACAGCCATTTTGATCATTGATAGAAAAATAAATGTAGCTGCAAAAACGGCCTTCAATAAATCTCGCACATTACATCCCTCATCAATGTTTACAGACATGCAGCCCCAGACAAATCATCCGGCGAGGAGTCTAAATCATTGGCAACCCCATCGCCATCCCGGTCCGGATCTTCTGAATCAGGAATACCATCGCCATCCAAATCGGACCACGCGGAAGCATCATTCGGGAACGCATCGTCATCATTCATGACACCATCCCCATCAGAATCTCCATCATCAGCATTCAGCACACCATCGCCATCAATATCGTCATCGATATTATCGGGCGTACCATCGCCATCCGTGTCGATCCATTCTTCACCGCCAGTCAAACTAGCGATTATCAAAACAGGCAAATATTCTAAAAGCTGTGCGTGAGATAGGTTTGACAACGAGATAAGAAAACCAAACAGAATAGCTCTTACCTTGACTTTCGATATATTTAAGCAGCCACAGAAATAACGTGGGTATTCGTCAATGGATCGCATAGCTTTTCCCTGCCACAAGAGCACTATTCGTGAATTTCCTTTCATTTAGAAATTGTCGCTGTCATCGCTATTGGATAGCTCTTCCCGTACGCATTGTAACAGCCCATGATCCAAAAACTGACCGGCTTATTCATTGCTAGCGCAGAAAGGAGAACCGACATTATCTCAGCTCTTCCAGGATGCCCCGCCTCAATGGCAACTCTACTTACCTGATCACAACCTTCTGGATTGCTATGACTTGATGTTAATGCAACGATAAGATAACCAGTCTCTTTAACTGTCACCGATTGAATAGCCCCGGAAACGGAGCCTGGCGCCGAAACCGCATGACCGGAGAAAAGCCAAAGCATCAATACAATAAATATATTTTTCATAAAAGCATCATTTCATCAGGCTCTTGTAGGCATATATTGCCATCACACGCCGCCTCCTTACTTGAGTCACAGACTCCTTAGAACAGCTTAACTAGGCTAGATGACTCGAGCAAGCCAAAACCGCCTTTGGATACATCCTCCTTACGTTCTGACCGAACCACACTCACCTTAAGTTTCGCATTTCTCATTTTTTGCGCAGTATCGTCGAGCAACTCCTCTTATGAAATCTCGGCTCCCTAAGCCACATCACCAAGTTTTGCAACATAACTAGCGGCTTCAGCTGCTTAAGAAAAATCAGCTCTCACAACCCGATTAGCATACTGAGCCCTGACAACAACCTCTTCGATTATACCCTGATTTAAATATGGCGCGGCTCGCGGCGCTGAGTAGCCCCAGCTTCCTTCAATAAACTCTCCCGGTGACACATTCAAATCTGCACCCTTCGCAGCGTCCGCGCCAATAACACCACCGGCTTCTACAAACTCACCTTCAGAAGGCCCATTAAACTCGCTTGCTCTCTGAGTCGCAGAACTCACAATGGCCACGAATGCTGCGATCGCCACCCCATTTGCGAACTTGCCAACGACGATTCACATCACTAACTTATCAGAATATTCTGAGGAATTTTTACTTTAAATTTTTCAGACCAAGGAATTTGAATAGTATTAGGCGGTAGCACTGAGTTCAAACTGATTGTGGCCGTTGGTTTCGCTGATTGTTTAGTAACTTTTATTTCTGCAATGTCTTCCCATTTGATAATTCGAGATTCATTTAAACTTAAAACAAAGTTAATACCCCGATCCAGAAAGGTCACTGTCAATATCTTTCCTACACCCAAGCGCCTTACTTCTCCAAGACAAAACGGTGCGGCCTCATCGGTCAATGTATCTTTGATTCCATTTTCCCTAATGAATTCTGTCACAACAATAGTTTGTCTGTTGGCGACAAAAATTCTTATAATTATCCAAACCAAAACTGCAACCCCACTACTTAGACCCGCCACCACCAAAGAATCCCCGAAATAAAAATACCCCCCCACACCAAATAAAGTAGTTAACATTAAGAGACCATTGATTCTAGATATTTCTCTAACCATTGAATCTAAAAGCTCCCAATATCACGGGTGACTTCTACAACTCCGGCTCGATATGGTATTGGCTCATAAGTTGGCAACCCACTTCCGCCCTTCATTTCATTCCTCGATAAAGCTTTTAGCAGCTGAACGCCACCCTGAACTAATGCACGCCTCTGCTGAAGAGGTGCTGCTTTCCACGCTTGACTTATAACTCTTACGCCGCCAATAGCGGTCCCCGGCATAAGCGCATATGACCCGTATTCCACTATTGTCCCCAGTCGTCGGTTGAGTGCATTCATTTGACGATCTACATACTGCCGAGAAGTAATAGTAGGATTAATATAGTAAGTCAGGGGTGCAAGTCTAGCGCCTGTATACTGAGCCCGGACAACAACCTCTTCGATTACACCCTGACTCGAATATGGTGCGGCTCGTGGCGCTGAGTAATCCCGACTTCCTTCAACGAACTCTCCCGGCGACACATTCAAATCCGCACCCTTTGCAGCGTCCTCACTACTAACGCCACCAGCTTCTACGAACTCTCCTGTCGACGGGCCGTTAAAATCGCTGGCTCTCTGAGCGGCTGAACTCACAATCGCCGCAAACGCCACCGCAGCAGCCCCATTTGCGAATTTACCGCCAGTTACTTTTGAAATAGTTCCGGAAAGGGTCATTTTCCCTATGGCTTTCCCAACATTGGTCCACGTAGCTCCCTTAGAGAACCCTCCAATTTTTGCGCCTATTCCCGAGCCGACACCTGCCGACACAAATCCATGTCCGAAATTCCCTCCCTGTAATATGGATGTCATCCCCCCAATAACTCCCATTTTCAAGCCGTACATAGCCGCCTGCGAAAAACCTGGATTGACACCAGGAGCCAATTCTATACCCCAATAAGTTAATGCAGCGGCCGAAACTCCGGCTATCAGGGCATCTCCAACGCCAGCGTTATAATATGCCGCTTGCCCGAAGGCTACGATACCAGCAACGACGGCCGTTATCGTCAACTTACCACTCACTGCATAGGCTGCAATCGTTGCCAAGGTGACTAGAAAGTGTCCGCTCGGATCTGTAGCGTTAAGCGGGTTGTTGTGGACATAACTATATCGGTTGTAGCCTTGGGTGTTATTCGCTCCGTCAATGATGATATCCGCCTGCAGGAATCGCCCAATCCGACTGTCATAAATCCGCCCGTTCATATGCACGATATCCAGGCCATCAACCATTTCATGGCCGGTAAACCCGCGGGTGGTTTCCAGGATGTTGTACAGGTCTGTCGCCCACGGTTTACTGCCTTCATTCTGGAAGGAGTTCAGGCGGTCCCCCCAGGGGTCGAAGCCGAGGCTTTGGACAACGAAGCCACCGGCATCGAGGATGTATTGCAGGCTGCCCAGGTGGTCTTTGAGCAAATAGCGGGTATGGCTCTGGGTGATTGCCCCTGCCCCGCTGACATCCTGAAGAATCATCAGGTTGCCACCGATGTAGCGCTTCCATTGCTTAGAGCCGTCTTTGTGGGTGATTTTTTCTACCGATCCAATGTACAGGGTGGTTTGGGTACCTGCGCTATCGGTATCCGTACGCAGATAACGTTTGCGCGAGGTGTCGTAGGCAAAGCTCACCTGTGTGCTGCCACGCTCCATACGATAGGCTTTATCAAAGGTGGTATAGGCGATTTTGCGCCCACTGCTGTCGCGCACCATGTTGCCGTTGGCATCGTACTGGTAGGTGGTATTACCCGCCTGGGTGACCGCATGGGGGCCACAGCCGCAGCTACGGTCGTAGACATAGGTGCCTACCCGGCTTTTGGTCTTGATGTTGCCGTTGCGGTAATACGTCGTAGCGTCGGAACGAATGACGCTGCCATTCTTTTTCCACTGGGTGGAGGTCAGGCGATTGAGGCTGTCATAGCCGTAGCTGGTGAGCCAGTTACGGGCAGTGTTCGCGCCACCGGTCCCGGTATCGTGGACGGATTCGAGGTTGCCGATAGCGTCCCACTCGTGCTCCAGCTCCTGCACCGTTTTACTGGCATTAGAGGCCCGAACAATCTTCAGTCGACCGGTTTGGCCGTCGTATTCCTTCTGACGAACCGCCACGCCGCTGCCCAACGTTTCCCCGGTTACATTTCCCCAAGCATCCATGCCGCTAATGGTGTGGTAGACCTTGCGCGTAACACCGTTGTTGTAGACCGCATCGACGACTTGATGCTGATAGCCGTATTGGTTGTAGCGATACTCAATGCCGTTGTCGGTGTAGCTGTCATCATTTCGGGCGGCATCGAAGACCTGGTAGGCCCGGCCGTACTGGTCGTAGGTGACTTTTTCGTAGTGGTTGCCGAACTCACCGTCAACGCCCAGGCTGGTTACGGTTTTGCTGGGGCGACCCAGATTGTCGTATTCCACGACTTTGACGTAGCCGGAGATGCTGTCCGCCACGTGGGCTAGCTGCCCAAGACCATTGGGGCCGTCGTAGACCCAGGTGGTCTGACCGGCGAGTTGACCACCTGCCAGGCGGTCTTCCCGGGAGAGTTTGCGCCCCAGACCATCATAGAGAATGGTGGAGGTTTGCCCCTTGGCGTTGGTTTGGGTTTCCAGCTCACCAAAGGCGTTGTATTGGTAGGTCCAGACGCCCTTGTCGGGGTCGTTCATCGACGTCTTGCGGCCCAAAAGGTCGTACTCCATGGCAATGACGGTGTCATCACCTTGGCCTGACGTGCCGTTATCATGGCGAGTGGTTTCCAGATTCCCTTGGGCGTCGTAGCCGTAGTAGACCTTGGTGCCAAGATTGTCTTCAACGCTGACCAGCTCACCCAGGGCGTTATGGGTTTCTTTTTTGACCTGCCCCTTGGCATTGGTGTAGGTGGTGACAAAGCCGTTATAGTCCGTGCTCTGACTGGAGCCATCCGGGTGAACAGTGCTGACAACGCGACCCAGAATGTCATAGGTCAGGGTGGTCCAACCTTCGGGCTCACTGCCATGATAGTAGGGCACACTCTTGCGCTGCACACGTCCCAGGGAATCGTACTCGATATCCTGATGAATCCACGTACCATCAAAGCCACGAGTCAGCTTTTTGATAGGACGGCCCAACACATCGACGTATTCGCGGGCAAGTTCGACTCGGGCCGGCGTCGCGCTGTTTCCGGGGCCCCAATGACTTGTGTAACTACTTGCCCCAATGGCTGCGGGACAGCCCGAGGATCCACAGGATTTCATCGTTGATCCACTAAACGCACCGCTACTATCAGCCTCGAAATAACGGTACCCACCACCTGTATATCGATACCTTTTGGTTACAAAAGCATCTTGCGCATCAGTCAAATAGCTCTCAACCTCTGTTGGCGAGCCATATTTATTACGCCCATTGATCCTGCTTAGAGTACGCCCCAAACAATCTACTTCGAGATTGGCGTAGCGCCCTCTGGCATCATAGTAGTCATCCGGATCGACAGTTTGAACAGCCGGACTGTTACAACGCTCCGCTAAAACACCCGTTTGAGGGTGCTTAGCCGACACCCATGAACGCACGCGATTGCCAAATGAGTCATATACGTGAGTGGTCGTTTTTTCAACTGACTTGGTGGGCTCGACAGTTTCACTACGCAGCATCCCATACTTTTCACCTGATGTATGATAACTAAAAGATGAAGTGCGCTGCTCTGTCGCTTCATAGCGACCATCTCCGTCATCGTCCCGACGTGTTTTGACGACAGTTTTTGACAAACGGCCAAATTTCTTCGCATATTCGGAGGGCAGGCCTGCAGGCGAGTATGTATTCGTAGTTATCGTTCGGTATTTTTTTCCACCACCATTCGTAGTAATCGTTATCTGAGTGGGGTTTCCGTAAGCATCGTTAGTAGTATCTGTAGTTACTACCTTCAATATGCTCCCTTGCTCATCGCCGTTAGCATTTAGCCTATAGACCTTTTCGATAGATTTGGAAATATAGGGTTGCAAGCTACCCAAATTTTTCGTGCCGTATTCCGAAGCAGTATCAGCAGCAGCCGCCCAGTCAGAAATATTCTTAACATCCCAAGTATTGCGAGACTCCTTAAGCAAATTACCTTGCTCACTGTACACATTTGTGCTGAGTGGATAACCAACAAAAGGCCAGTCTTGGCGGTATGTCGTGACAGTGCTAATACCGGTTTGCTCATCTACTGTTTTGAGACGCTGAAACCCAAGACTTCCTCTACCCGAAGCTTGAATCTTTGCCTCACCATAGTAGTAACTTACGGAACTCTTAGCGAAAGGATTATCCGCAACAGGAACACTACTCGCCACTGAAACAACAATAGGAGTAGACGCATTTATTTCCAAAGTGGGGCTATTTTTTCCTAAAGTTTTAGATCCAGGCGGTAGCTTCCAGCTCCCGTTCAAATCTGAATAAAACGATTCCTTATCAACCTTAATATACGTATGCTCACTACAATTTGTACTACCAATTGGAAAACAAAAGTGGATGGTCTCCCCACTACTACCAACCGCCAGCCTCTCGTAATTATCACTATCACCAAAGGGCTCATACGTTATCTCAGTTATCGACCCAAAACCCGATGTTATCCTAGTAATTACATTAGGGGACTCCTCCCCCAAGCCCAAATAAGTGTAAACTCTATCCTCTTCAATCCTGACATAATCAACAACCCCATCGGCATTTACATCTTGAAAAATATGGGCGTGATCTGTATCACCTGAGGTATCCACCACATCTATCAGCGATCCTGAAAAGCCATTCTCTTCCTTGCTCCACAAGGATGCTTTTATTACATTATTATCTGTGTCGTGCCAGAGAACATCCAAGGAAGGTCTGCACAACCTCTCCCTTTTATAAAATATCGCCAAATTTCCGCGTCAACGGCGTAAAACGCAGCAATCCTCAGTTCATCTCAGCCTGTAGGC
>Ga0208568_1000479_pt1 | contig 15058 bp, 14 predicted proteins | sample DeeseametaMP2969_FD_184165 | JGI IMG/M metagenome (GOLD analysis project Ga0208568, IMG submission 184165) | Marine microbial communities from the Deep Atlantic Ocean - MP2969 (SPAdes) | ecosystem: Environmental > Aquatic > Marine > Oceanic | place: South of Funchal, North Atlantic Ocean... | reverse complement strand
CGGCTCACCCATGTTACACTACACCGCATTAGATTACATGAGACCCCTACTATCTTTACCGACTATTATGGATAAATTACACCATGACCGAATATTGGGAATCCAGGAATTCAGAGATAGCCAAACGCCGGGAAAGAGTCTTCTTAATTTTGGCAGGTATATTTCTGGGAACGCTAGCGATGTTGAATATCCTGGGTATTTCCCGTTTTATCAATCTATTCAGTATCGGGGAAACAACATTTTCTGTGGCAGTAGGCGTCCTGCCTTATCCAGTTACTTTCCTGTGCACGGACCTGATAAGTGAATTGTACGGAAAAAAACGGGCGCAGTTTGTGGTATGGGTTGGCGTCTTACTGAATTTTTGGGTAGTGTTTATCCTGTGGCTGGGTGGGGTGTTGCCGGGATCTGATGCGCCTGAATTCTTTTATATTCGTTCCCTGACTTTTGGAGCGGTGACAGCTTCCATGATCGCATATATTACGGCACAGTTTACGGATGTTTACATGTTTCATTTCTGGAAAAGACTTACCAAAGGTAAACATCTATGGCTCCGGAATAATGGTTCAACGCTGGTCAGTCAAATGGTTGATACCGTAGCCGTTATTTTAATTACACATTATTTTGCTGGTGCATTGCCCGTTGAGGAAGGAAGGCCGATCATACCACAACTATTGACCTTTATAGGTTCTGGCTATGTATTCAAGCTTGTAGTTGCTTTACTGGATACTGGACCGGTTTATTTAGCGGTTCACTATTTATCAAATTATTTAGAATTGGACCCCATGGAGGGTTATAATGATGATAATGTAACAGATTAGTAATGGAGAGCTGAAATGACCACTGATAATAACAAAAAAATTACAAAATTGATCGAAAAGCTGCTGCAGGAACTAGGCGAAGATCCAACAAGGGAAGGATTGCTCAGAACACCAGCACGAGTGGCCAAGTCCTGGGAATATTTTTCCCGTGGTTATAATCAGGATTTGGATGATGTAGTAAATAACGCTATTTTTCATGAACCATCCAAAGACATGATCGTTGTTAGAGATGTGGAATTTTTTAGTCTTTGCGAACACCATTTGCTACCCTTTTTCGGCAAGGTACATGTAGGGTATATCCCCAATGGAAAGGTGATCGGGTTATCAAAGATACCGCGGATCATTGATATGTATGCGCGCCGCCTCCAGGTTCAGGAACGTCTCACCCGTCAGGTCGCAGATGCAATTCAGGATGTTCTGAAACCCAATGGTGTGGCAGTTGTAATGGAAGGTCGGCATATGTGCATGCAAATGCGTGGTGTGGAAAAACAGAACAGTTTGGCCACTACGTCTACCATGCTGGGCAGGTTTCGTGAATCAGTACGGACCAGGAATGAATTTATGTATTTAATAAACAGACCTAATATTTGAGCAATCCATTGGCAAAGAAAAAATTAATATTCCTATATATGGTATAATGAGTTTTACACTTATACCGGAGCCACCCTATTATGCCGTTATTTTCACCACAATGCGTGTAAATGATCCCAATGATGGTTACGCTGAAATGAGCGAAGGACTGGAAAAGATAGTTTGCGATCAACCTGGTTATATTGGCATGGAATCTGTTAGGGAGACGGGTTTGGAATTACAGTATGTTACTGAATAGATAAAGCGTCAATAACAAATTGGAAAAACAATCTGGAACACCAGGATGCACAAGAGAAGGGTATGGCCGATTGGTATAAAAATTATTTTTTACGTGTAGCCAAAGTGGAGCAAGACAATGAAACAATATGATCTGGCAATATTGGGTGGGGGCCCTGGCGGTTACGTGGCTGCGATTCGTGCGGCACAGCTTGGTTTAACAACAGCCATAATTGATCAAGACAAGCTCGGGGGTATTTGCCTGAATTGGGGTTGCATTCCCACGAAAGCATTACTGAAGAATGCGGAGGTGTTGGATACCGTGAAGAATGCGAAAAACTTTGGAATCAACATCCCTTCTTACAAGGTAGATTTTGCAAAAACAATTAGACGTAGCCGACAGATCTCCGAACGGCTCTCCAAGGGGATTGATTTTTTGATGAAGAAAAACAATATTACCCATATAATTGGCAGAGGGTCGTTTATTGCGAAGAATAAAATTGAAGTAAAAAATGGTAGGAAATGGGTTGCGGTGCAGGCGAAACATTTCATTATTGCTACTGGTGGCAGACCAAAGGTTTATCCGGGCATGGATTTTGATGACAAACAGGTGATCAGTTCAAAGGAAGCGATGATCCTTAACCAGCCACCAGAAGAAATGGTTATTGTAGGTGCGGGAGCTATCGGTGCAGAATTCGCATATTTTTATAACAGTTATGGCACCAAAGTAACGTTGCTGGAAATGATGGATCGAGTTCTACCAATGGAGGATGAAGAAGTTTCCAAGGAATTAGAGAAGAATTTTATAAAAATTGGTATAGCAGTACACACCAATACAACGGTAGAAAGGATTGAAACTTTAAAGACCAAGGTAAAGGTCCATATTAAGCACGGTAACAAAAAAGAATTAATAGAAGGCAGTGTAGCACTTTTGGCTGTGGGTATTACGGGAAATACTGAAGATCTAGGTCTTGAAAAAATTGGTATCAACACAGAAAAAGGTGCTGTTTTGATTGATGATTATGGAAAAACGACTGTACCGAATATTTTTGCCATCGGTGATGTCACTGGTCCTCCGTGGTTAGCCCATGTAGCTTCTGCCCAGGGACATATAGCAGCAGAAAAAATTGCAGGTCATCCTACATTTCCGGTTGATTACAGCAACATACCTGCCTGTACTTATTGCCAGCCGCAAGTGGCTTCACTGGGCTTAACAGAGGCTCAAGCGCGGGATGCAGGACATGATGTAAAGGTTGGAAAATTCAATTTCCGATCCAGTGGCAAGGCCATGGCTATGGGTTCCATATCTGGTTTTGTAAAGATCGTTTTTGATGCTAAATATGGCGAATTACTGGGCTGTCATATTATCGGTGCTGAAGCTACAGAACTGATCGCAGAATTTGCCATGGCAAAAGGACTTGAAGCCACTTGGCAAGACCTGGCTAGAACCGTACATGCCCACCCAACGCTATCAGAAGCCATTATGGAAGCGGCCCTGGATGCTTTTGGTAGGGCGATTCATCAATGATCACGGAACCAGATAATATAGCGATGAGAAAAATAGACATCCTGGATCTCGGTGCTAGACCTTATAAAGAAGTATGGGACCTGCAAAAAGAATTGGTGGAAAAGAGAAGGAACGGTCAAATAAACGACACATTGATTCTGGTAGAGCATGAACCGGTTTATACCCTAGGAAAAAGTGCGGATGAAAATCATATTCTGCAGCACACACCTAGGGAGGTGAAAACTTACCGTATTGAACGAGGCGGGGATGTAACCTTTCATGGTCCGGGACAATTGGTTGGGTATCCTATTTTGGATTTGCATAATTATAAAAAAAGTATTAGCGGGTACATGCGCAGTCTGGAGCAACTCATCATTGACACGCTGGCTGAATATGAGATTACAGCAGAGCGGAAAGATGGATTAACGGGTGTTTGGGTTGGTGATGAAAAAATCGCAGCTCTGGGTGTGCGTGTGACACGGTGGATAACAATGCATGGTTTTGCACTGAATGTAACACCTGACCTAACCTATTACAGCGGCATTATACCATGTGGAATATTTGAATACGGGGTAACCAGCATGTTTAAGCTGTTAACCGATGAGGTAGCAGTCGATTCAGTAAAGCAGGTGCTTATTGAAAAATTTATGAACCAGTTTCAGACTGCTGAATCAATGATTGGATAAAGATGGCCCGCCTATATGGATTTCAAAAAAAGGACCTGATCCATGTCTATGAGAATATGGTTTTGGCACGTAAGTTGGATGAAAAAATGATGATCCTTTTGCGGCAGGGAAAAGGGTACTTTCACACGGCCTGTTCTGGTCACGAAGCGGCACAGACAGCTGCCGCACATACGTTAAAACCTGGCAAAGATTGGTTCTATCCTTATTATCGTGATGGTGCGTTTACTACTGGATTGGGTATGACAGCAAAGGATCAACTACTGGCCTTCTTTGCAAAAGCAGATGATCCTTCTTCTGGAGGTCGGCAAATGCCGCATCACTTTGGCAAACGTGAACTGAATATTGTAACACAATCTAGTCCTACTGGAACCCAGTTTTTGCAAGCAGTTGGTTGTGGCATGGCCTGTAAGCTAAATAAGGAAAAAGAAGTGGTATATGTTTCATCGGGAGAAGGGACAACAAGCCAGGGTGATTTTCATGAAGCACTTAATTGGGCCAGCAGGGAAAAATTACCGGTCATATTTCACATCCAGGATAACGAATATGCCATCAGTGTACATATTTCAGAACAAACCTCTGGCGGGTCTGTCTTTTCAATGGTATCCGGCTACCAGAATCTTGGGCGATTCGATGTGGATGGTTCTGATTATTTTGAGACACACCTGGCGTTTAAAAAGGCTGTAGATAGAGCGCGGAAAGGGAAAGGACCTGCAGTTATAGTTTCCCATGTGGATCGATTAAAACCACACTCATCATCGGATGATCATTTAAAATACCGTACGAAAGATGAAATAGAAGAAATGGAAAAAAATGATCCAATTCTGAAATTTAGAGATGAGTGTATTGCCAACAAGGTCATCAAAAAGGAAGAATTTGAAAAGATAGAAATTAAGCTTAAAGACCAAGTGGACCAGGATGCTGATTGGGCGGAAGCGCAAGATCATCCTGAATCATCCACAGCTACTGATCATGTTTACAGTGGCAAACTTCCTGATGGTAGCCTAACAATGAAAACGATCAATGAAAAGATTGTAATTGTTGACGCGATAAATCACGCTCTTGCAGAAGAAATGGAGCGAAATGATAAAATGATTATTTATGGACAGGATATTGCTGATCCTAAAGGGGGAGTATTTACCGCTACAAAAGGATTAACAGATAAATACGGGCATGACCGTGTATTTAACGGTCCTTTAGCCGAATCTTCAATAGTTGGGTCAGCAATCGGTTTAGCAACTGCTGGGTATAAGCCGGTAGTGGAAATACAGTTTGGAGATTATATCTGGACCGCAATGATGCAAATCCGCAATGAATTAGCTACAATACGGTACCGTTCTAACAATGCCTGGTCATGCCCTGCCGTCATCCGCGTTCCAGTTGGTGGTTATATTCATGGTGGTTTATGCCATAGCCAATCAATTGATGGTTATTTTATCCATATGCCCGGGATTTACATTGCTTATCCATCCAACGCGGCAGATGCGAAGGGGCTATTAAAGATGGCCTGTCGGATGGACGATCCAGTGATATTTATGGAGCACAAAGGTATCTATCGCCAGGGTTATGCGGTAAGTCCAGAACCAGATGAAGATTATTTATTGCCTTTTGGGCAAGCAAATTTGGTACTAGAAGGTACAGACATCTCTATAATCACCTGGGGCGCGATGGTTCAGCAATCCATTGATGCAGTAAATTCCCTTTCCCTTGATGATGGTGTTGTAGAGATAATTGATTTACGTACATTGAATCCACTGGATTTTTCAACGATAAACAAATCTATTCAAAAGACGGGTAAAGCCCTTATCGTACACGAAGATAATCTAACCAATGGTCCCGGGGCTGAAATATCTGCGTTAATTAGTGATCGTTGTTTTGAAATGCTGGATGGTCCTATTCGCAGAGTTGCATCTAAAGATAGTCCGGTGCCCTATAACATGTATCTGGAAGCGAAGGTGTTACCACAGGTAAGTGATATTGAAGAAGCGTTAATCGAGCTATTGGAGTATTGATGTTAGTAGATATTATAATGCCCAAAATGGGAGAATCCATCACCGAAGGAACGATAATTGAGTGGCGCAAGAAAATTGGTGATAATGTGAAAAAAGACGAGGTATTCCTGGAGATTGGAACTGACAAGGTCGACTCCGAAATCCCAGCATCGGTGTCCGGTACCTTGGTTGAAATACTGGCCGAACCAAACGATGTGGTTGATGTGGGTAAAGTGATCGGCAGAATAAATACCGATACAGAAGCTGCAATAGAGACACCAGTTCAAGATCAACCTGAACCTATTGTACCAAAGGAAGCTGAAGCACTCCAAGTGGAAAAGCCGGTACGAAAATCTACTGCAAAAAAGTTGGCTGGTAAAAGAAAGTCATTTTTCACGCCAGTGGTTATGAAAATTGCCAATGAGAAAAACGTACCTATGACAGAACTGGATACGGTTCAAGGCACAGGTAGGGGTGGTCGTGTTACCAAAAAAGATTTACTGGCTTATCTGGATGATCGCAGTGAGCCCGTGACGTCATCTAAACTAAGCATGTCCGATAATATTGAAGAGATGGAATACATGCGCAAGAAGATAGCAGACCATATGCGTTCCAGTCTAGATACTGCTGCTCATGTTCATGTGATGACTGAAGTCGATATGACAACGATTGTAGATTATGTAACGGCGAAAGAAGAATCGTTTTCCAGTAGAGAAGGTTTTAGCCTGACCTATACTCCATTTATTGTAACTGCTGCGGTAAAAGCAATTCAGCGATTCCCATTGATGAATTGTTCGCTAGAGGGCGGTAATATTGTGCACAAGAAAAATATAAATATTGGTATGGCTGTTTCAATAGAGAATGGGTTGATGGTACCGGTGATTGAAAAATGCGAAGAGGCTAATTTTCTTGGTTTATGCCGCCGTGTCCGGGATATAACGGTAAGAACACGGGATAAAAAGCTAAGTCCTGATGAGTTGCAGGGATCCACATTCTCCATTTCAAATTTCGGTGTATTTAACGTAACCATGGGTACGCCTATTATCAATCAGCCAAATGTGGGTATCCTTGGTGTGGGCGCAATAAAAAAACGACCGGTTGTTATCGAAACAGAAGCCGGGGACACGATCGGTATCCGTAGCATGATGATACTCACCCTGGGTTTTGATCATCGAATCATTGATGGTGCCGGCGGCAGTCAGTTCATCGATACTGTGCGAAAAGAACTGGAAACCGTAGATCTGGAGCGACTCTTTTAATGGCAATTGACCACGTATTAAAACTGTATGCGGAAACGATCCGATCACCCTATCTGCATTATGGTTTCTGGGACGAACCGGAAAAAGTCAATGCGGATTCATTATCCATTGATGATATTGCTGAGGCCCAGGGGCGCTATATCGAACATTTAACCTCATTCATACCGGACGATGTGCGATCTATTCTGGACGTGGGCTGCGGCGTGGGTGGCAATGCAGCATATTTACAGGAGCGTGGCTTCGATATAGATGTGCTGTCCCCTGATCCTTATCAGGAGGAAGTGATCAAAAAAATATTTAACGGCGCATTGCAGTTCTTCAAATCAAAATTTGAGAATTTTAAAGCAGATCGCACCTATGACCTCATCCTAGAAAGTGAGAGTGCCTGTTATATTAAGATTGAACAGGGATTCACCTCAGCAAGACGGGCATTACGAGTTGGTGGGTATTTACTGGCAGCCGATTATTTTGTCTATTTTCGTGATGACAGAGGTAGTCCCCATTTAAAATCGTCCCACCTGATGAAAGCGTATCTGGAGGCTGCTGAAACAGCAGGTTTCAAATTATTGAAAGAATATGATCAAACTGAGAATACCATGCCTACTTTGGACGCGGCCCATCATTTTATCGAGCGATTTATCCTGCCTACAGCGGAATATGCTCAGGTTTCATTGCAACGCAAAAAACCGCTCACATACCGATTGATGAAATCACTATTTGGAAAGAACATATCCAGTAAAATGGATCAACTGGATTTAGTGAAGAGTCAAGAGTTTAGAAAATACCGTAAATACATGATCTATTTATTCCAGAAGGTATAACCGAAGTGACAACAGCATTAAAGAATCCCTATAAACCAAAGATCCGGCTGCAGATGGGTAGGGGATACCGTTTCGTAGATCAGGTCGTCAAAACAAATAATCTACATACAGTTTGTGAAGAAGCCCGTTGTCCCAATATCTATGAATGCTGGAATCGAGGTACGGCGACCATCATGATTCTGGGAGATGTGTGCACCAGGGCTTGCGGATTCTGTTCTGTGAAAACTGGGAAGCCGACTTTTGATGATCCGCTGGAACCGGTACGAACTGCCTTGGCGGTGAAGAAAATGGATCTGCGCCATGTGGTGATCACATCAGTGGATCGGGACGACATCAAAAACGACTATGGTGCGGCAATCTGGGCGGCTACAATTCGCCAAGTTCACCATCATGTTCCTGATTGTACAGTGGAAGTATTAACACCGGATTTCAAAGGATATCAGCCAGCACTATTAAAAGTTTTTGCAGCAGCACCTGAGATATTCAGCCATAATGTCGAATGTGTTGAAAGGATCAGTAAACAGGTTCGCAGTCAGGCCAATTGGCAGCGTAGCCTGGATGTACTGAAATTTTCAGTAAAAAATGGATTTCAGACAAAGACCGGGATGATGGTCGGTCTGGGGGAATCGACTACAGAAGTAATGGAAACAATGAAACAAGTGGTTGATACAGGTGTTTCAATATTTACAATCGGGCAATATTTACAACCGACTGGTGATCACCTGCCAGTAGAAAGATATGTTACTGATCAGGAATTTGAAGATTATAAATGTATCGGTTTGGAATTAGGATTTTCAGTAGTGGAAGCAGGGGCTCTGGTACGGAGTTCATACCACGCTGATGAACAAGCTAGGCAGGTACATGCCGCTGTGTAACTATAAAGATGAATAGCAGAAATACTGTTGTTATCATGACTCTCGTTGCTGGGGTAATCCTGGTACAATTGGTGTCACGCGGCCAGCCAGAACCTGGCACCGCAGAAGAAAAAAAGACCGTGATCAAAAATGAGGTCACCCCGAATAGTACCAGAATCGGAAATCTATCAGCCAATGTACCGGATAACTGGTCGGCTGTTAGGCCTTCCAGTTCCATGCGCTTAATGCAATTTCGTCTGGGTGCACCGGCAGATGATGCCACCCTGGCAATATTTAAAAATATTGGGGGAACAATAGATAATAACCTGGCAAGGTGGTCCAGTCAATTCGGTTATTCATTATCAGATTCTGAAGTAAACATACGGGCCGAGGTTATCAACGGAATGCAGGTCAATATTATAAGTATACTGGGGACCTACACAAATACGATGGCATTTCCCGGTGCTGCCCAGCCAAAGCTAAATTACCGTCTTTTGGCTGCCATCGCGAATACACCAGATGGTTTGTATTATTTCAAATTGACGGGACCAAATACCGTGATCACAGGTAGATTAGAGGAGTTTTCGCGTTTCATAAAATCATTGCGGTATGATGAAATTGGTAAAAAATCTTAAAAAGAACGTATTTATGGCAAATAATCTGGGAAAAAACTTGAAAAACATGACAGATATACATATTAATATTTATGGTACGTTATTTGCCTTGAATAGGTGAAAATTCATTGAGGAATTGTTATGCCTGAAAGATTTGACAAAGAATTAGAATCAACACCGCCTGCCGATGACCGTGATTATCCGGTAATGCCGTTGCGCAATACGGTACTTTTTCCGCAACAGGTTATCCCGATCTATATCGGTCGGAAAAAATCTCTGAAACTTATTGAAGATCTGGGTCCAGGTGATAAACACATTGTAGTTGTCGCCCAGGAGGATGGCTCCATTGAAGATCCCAAACCGGAAGACCTTTATGCATATGGCACCCTTGGTGTTGTGCTGAAAGTTTTTGATATGCCAGACAATAGCAAATCAGCTATTGTCCAGGGCGTAGAACGGGTCAAACTTCTCAGTTTTGGAGATGCCGAACCTTACTACACGGCAGTTGTTGACCGGGTCAAGGATAAACCCATCGGCGATGACCTGGAACTGGACGCACTAGCCAAAAATCTCAGGAATACCTTCACGGAACTCATCCAGGTAGCGCCAAACCTAACCGAGGAACATTCCGGAATGCTTTCCAATATCCAGAAACCCTCCCGTTTGGCGGATCGTGCTGTTTCCCTGCTCACCGTACCTAACCAGGAAAAACAAGAGGTCTTGGAAGAGCTGGATGTAAAGAAGCGGGTGGAAAAAACCATTACATTGCTGACCAGAGAGATACAACGAATTAAACTTGGTGAGGAGATACAAACTGAGGTACATGACGAGATTTCCAAGACACAGCGGGAATATTACCTGCGGGAACAGATGAAAGCCATTAAGCGAGAACTGGGCGAGGATGAGGAAACAGTAGAGATCAAGGAACTGGAGGATCGGATCAAAGCAGCTGGTTTATCTGAAGAGGCGGAGAAAGTGGCCATGAAGGAACTGGATCGTCTGACCCGAATCCCGACACAATCTCCCGAATATTCTGTATCAAGAACCTATATCGAATGGCTGGCCGACTTACCTTGGAGTAAATCAAGTGATGATCAGATCAATGTTAAAAAAGCGGAAAAGATCCTAGATAAGGATCACTATGGATTGGAAAAGGTCAAGGAGCGTATCGTGGAATATTTGGCTGTCCGGAACTTGAAGCAGGAACGCAATCCCGATGGTGTCGTGCGTGGTCCCATTTTGTGTTTTTCGGGGCCTCCAGGTGTGGGAAAAACATCTTTAGGTAAATCAATCGCCAGAGCTATCGGTCGCAAGTTCGTACGAATGTCCCTTGGCGGCGTCCGGGATGAAGCAGAGATTCGCGGCCATCGCAGGACCTATATCGGTGCCTTGCCTGGTAGGATCATTCAATCGATGAAAAAGGTCGGGACCAATAATCCTGTTTTTATGCTTGATGAGATTGATAAGCTGGGGTCAGATTTTCGTGGTGACCCATCATCAGCCATGCTGGAAGTTCTTGATCCGGAACAGAATGATTCCTTCAGTGATCATTACCTGGAAGTGAATTTCGACCTGAGTAAAGTGATGTTCATTACAACGGCAAATTACCAGGATGCCATACCACCGGCATTGCGGGATCGGATGGAGGTCCTTGATTTCAGCGGTTATATCGAAGATGAAAAGATCAAGATCGCCCAGCGTCATTTAATTCCAAAACAAATCGGGGAAAATGGTTTAACTAAAAAGGAAGTATCACTAGATAAGGCGGCTATTAGTGAATTGATACGTTCGTACACAAGGGAGTCAGGTGTACGTAACCTGGAACGGGAGATCGCAAATGTGCTGCGCAAGGTAGCACGTGGCATGATAGAGAAAACTTTTAAAACAATACGCGTGACCAAGACGAAGGTCCTGGAATATCTAGGCGCACCTCGCTTTTATTCGGAATTGGCGGAGCGCATTACAAAACCAGGTGTTGTTATAGGGTTAGCCTGGACGGCTGCCGGCGGTGACATTCTCTTTGTAGAATCATCGAAGATGAAGGGCAAGGGTATTCTGACCTTAACGGGCCAGTTGGGAGATGTAATGAAGGAATCAGCAACGGCAGCGCTGACGTACGTCCGTTCCCATACTGATATACTGGGCATAGCGGAAGATTTCCATGAAAAGACTGATGTGCATGTGCATGTGCCCGCTGGCGCAATACCAAAGGACGGCCCATCTGCCGGTGTCAGTATGTTTACGTCTTTTGTGTCATTACTAACCGGTAAACCGGTAAAAGATAAGCTAGCAATGACTGGTGAGATCACGCTGCGCGGCAACGTCCTTCCTATTGGTGGGGTTAAGGAAAAGGTTACCGCGGCCCACCGTTCTGGTATCAAGCATATTATTCTACCGGAACATAACAAGAAAGATCTAGAAGAGATACCGGAGCATATTAAAAAGGACCTGAATTTTTATTTTGCCAAAGAGATCATGGACGTGATCGATGTGGCAATACCAAGCCTGAACGGCAGAAAGCAAAAACCTGCGCCAAGAAAAACCAACTCAAAACTAAAAAAAGTTTCTTAATTTCGCGCGTTTATCGGGCGCTTAGCTCAGTTGGTCAGAGCGCCGCCCTTACAAGGCGGAAGTCATAAGTTCGAGTCTTATAGCGCCCACGCCTCGGAAGCCCTCGATTTATATCGGGGGCTTTCTCTTTAAAGTACTCATTCATTTAGTCAGCCTTAGTCGTACCTCTATGTCAAATATATACGTTTGAAGGTACCGTTTTTGAAGGTACCGCCTTGGTGTACCCATAGCGGTACTCATATTATATATAGGTAACTGTCTCTAAAAACATTACGTCATAATTGACCTTGGAATTCGTCAATAGCGGATGTGCCTGATGCACAAGGCAACAAAGTCACCTTCCCCTATACCCTCATATTGATATAGCGAAGATTTGTAAACGTCACTCATGGACAGTTCGCGGTATCCGAATCAACCTAAAAAAGACTAAGCGGATTTTTCAACCTAATTCGCACCCACCAACAGTTAATCAAGGGGGGTAGGGGGTCTGGTAAGAAAGGACTGCAGACATTCTAGGGTTATTTTTTGATATTTAGGCTGGCGGAGTGTAATATTGTCTTAATGAAGCACTTCCTACCACAATTAATCCTCACTGGCTTGTTGTTGGGACAAGATACTACACTTGTATTAATAGATGGTAGCACAGTATCAGGTACTATTATATCAGAGACTGATTCTACTTATAGAATAATGGGTGAAAGTTGGAGAGTGACAGATGGTGTTTATGAAGTATTTAATACTTTCATAAATATTTCCAAAAATGAAACTGAAGGGGAAGCCGCTGCTATAGTAGCCAAGGAAGAAGTGGAAAAGCAAGCAAGAGTGGATGCGAAGGAAGACTTTGGTCCAAATGTTATGTTATGGGGTGTAACTGGATTGTCCTTTTTATACGCAGTTCCATTTGCTTGGGTTCTTCCAGTTAAATTGCCAGAGAATCGACAAAAAGCATTGTTATCATTAGATGAAGATTATCAATCTGCTTATCGCTTATCGTATGAGAAAGCTGTAAAAAAACAGCGTTTTAATTCTATTGGAAAAGGTTGCTGCGTTATATATGGTAGTTTTTTTGTATACTCTCTAAAAGGTGGTAGCGGGGTTTAATGTTTGTAAAGATGATGATGGGTAGATAAATAAAACTAATCCAATTTTCTTTGTTTAATTCTCCTTTTAATTCATAACTTTATATATGATAAATACAATAATACTAACAACTGTTGGTGCTGCTGCTGGGTTTGCTTATGCGTCTGTTTTAGGTTGTGATACAGTATGCTCAATTGCGTCCTCATCACTTAATACTACTGTTTATGGTGCATTTGCAGGCTTAATAGTTGCATTACCAATTAACAAAAAATTTAAGAAAAAGTAATTTTTATAATCTCAGTATATTGAACGAGATTATTTTCTGCTAATCTTAAGTATTCAGCCCCACATTCGTGGGGTTTTTTGTTTATAGACATTTAGGGCGAGTGGGATGTAATATTGTCTTAATGAAACACTTCCTACCACTATTAATCCTCACTGGCTTGTTGTTTGGGCAGGATACTACACTTGTATTAAAAGATGGCAGGACAATAACGGGTACAATTGTATCAGAGACAGAATATGAGTATACGGTACGAATAGCAGCATTGGGTTATGATACTTATGGGTTTGAAAAAATTAAGATTCTTAAAAGTGATATAGTAACGATTGAATCTGAAGATGTAAATAAAATAGAAAAAGAATATTTAGGTATAAGTGAACTTTTATTTCCAAATGAGCAGATGAAAAAGTTTTTTGTTGGTGCTATGGCATGTATTGCGGTTTTAATACTCTTAGCTTCCATGGATTTCTGCATACCTTGTTAAAACAATTAACTATCCTGTTGAGTTAAAGAGCGATAAAGAAAAAGAATTATATAAAAAGGGATATATCAAAGAAGTAAAGCGTCTTCGGATTATTTCTATGTTCACAGGTCATTTAGCCTTCTATGGAATAATCATCATAGCCTTTGGTTTTTTATCTTTTGAAACTTTATGAAAGTTAGGTTACTTAATAATGATTTGAACAATAAGTAACTAATTAATTATCATGCCCCGCCTAGTAGCGGTTTTTTGTTTATAGACATTTAGGACTGGCGGTAAATTGATATATGGTAAATACCGTAAAAAACATTACTTTATTATTTTTCTTCATAGGAATACTAATAGCACAGGATAATTCAAGAATTAATTATTATAGTAAAGAGATACCATTATATCCTGTTCCTGAAGAAATGACGTTTGAAGAATATCAAGACTTGAATAGGGATATTGGTGTAGCATTTTTAAAAATGGCACTTATGCCAATTCCTGGCACGATACATAGCTATGCGAATGAACCAAAGACTGCAAAAAAATTACGAAGATTATTTGCAGGGGGATGGTTAAGTATTTTAGTTGGTGCCTCAATGATGGAAGAAGAAGATTGGAGAGAATCATCTTATCCAATTACAATTATCAATGAAAACACAAGTAATGAAATAAGATATGAGGTGATACCAGTAGAAATTACTGGGACAGACACCACCTACATATTGAAGGAATTAGATAAACATTATACAGGTGGTGGTAATATTCTTATGCCGCTTGGTATTGGAATGCTGATATATAGTTATTTTTATGATTTGCACAATGGAGTCAAAATAATTGAACAAAAAAGACATTCAGTAAGATTTAAATATGGAAAGCAATTAAAATTTTCATTAAGACCACAGGTTGATTTATTTTCACATAAGGCTGCAATAAATTTTTCATTGTATTTTTAGTTACTTGTATATCCCCGCCCAGTAGCGGGGTTTTTTGTTTATAGACATTTAGGATTGTTGGTGGTACTGAAGGATATTTAAACCCGCCTCACCAGTTTCTCTGCCCTAGCCTGTTAAGATATATCGCAGTAGTTTTTATACCCTGATGTCTATGGAAAAAAAGTTTTGTTAGATATAATATAAATTATGGTATATTCAGCGCCTTATTTAGAGGAAAGATATATTATATAGGCATTTTTAAGCGCTTTATTTTACATTATATAGCCTGCTATTTTTTGAGGGCTGTTTTCTTTTAAGTAAAGGATTAATAATCAAGTTAAATAAAACAAGTTAAGGAATAAAAATGAG
>Ga0208568_1000475_pt1 | contig 15109 bp, 8 predicted proteins | sample DeeseametaMP2969_FD_184165 | JGI IMG/M metagenome (GOLD analysis project Ga0208568, IMG submission 184165) | Marine microbial communities from the Deep Atlantic Ocean - MP2969 (SPAdes) | ecosystem: Environmental > Aquatic > Marine > Oceanic | place: South of Funchal, North Atlantic Ocean... | reverse complement strand
ACTGCAAGTTCGAGGAGTCGGGATTTCGCGTCGGCGAGCAAGCGGTCTCGATTCATCGTGACGCGGTCAGTCGGTCGCAAGAACCCCATCTCACGTGCTTGTTCGGCTGATTTGGCGACTTGGGCGGTTCCAATCATCTCGAAGGCTTTCATCACCGGCCCCATCGGTCCGCGGCTGGCTATTCCGAAATCACGCAGGCGGGCGAGCATCTCCTTGCAGCCGCCCCAGCCTGGTACGATACCGACGCCGACCTCGACAAGTCCGATGTAGGATTCTGAATGGGCTTGGACGGCGTCGCAGTGCAGGAGGATCTCACAGCCGCCGCCGACACAGATGCCTGTTGAGGCGGCTACGACTGGAACTTCGGCGTACTTGAGCGCTTGATAGGCCTCTTGGCCGAGAGCGATGAAATCCTCAACCTCCTTCCATGCGGCGAGGTTGGCGGCGAAGAGGGCGAGGCCGAGATTGGCGCCGGCGCTGAAATTCTTGGCATCGTTGGCGACCAGAATTCCTTTCCAACCAGCCATTTCAGCGAGGTCGACCGCTTCGAGGATGATTTCCAGAATCATCGGGTCCATGGCATTCATCTTCGAGTGGTATTCGATGAGCAGTACCCCATCTCCAGCGTCCCAGAGACTTGCTGAAGGGTTACGGGAGATCGCTTTGCCACGCCGCTTGAGATCTGCCACCGTCAGCGTCGAGGCTGGTCGAATTACCTGTACCGATTCTCCTTCGGGAGTAAGTCGGTGGATTTCACCGTCCTCGATATGATAGAATCCTCCTTCCTTCGCTGCGAGGGCGAGGAACGGTGGTATCTGTGTGCCTCGAGCTTCTAATCGCGCCACGACATCGACCGCTCCAAGTGAATCGATGATCTCGAATGGGCCGCGCTTCCAACTGTAGCCTACCTTCATCGCGCCATCGATGGCGGTGATATCATCGCTGACCTCAGGTACCAGATAGGCTGCGTAGGCGAGGGTGTCGAGTAGCACATCGGCGACGAATGCGGCGCCGGCATCGTGGTGGTCGAGCAAGCGGTCGAGGCCTTGTTTTGCCATCTTGGCTGAGGCGAATGCAGCCTTGCGATTGGCTTTCTGGTATTCGCCAGTATTGAGATTACGAGCCTCTTTGACCCGTCCACCGTCGTCGGTATTGAGTCGGTAGAATCCACCCTTGCCCTTGCGGCCAGTGTAGCCCTCCTCGATCATCGCCCGGATGACGTCGTCGCCTGCACCAGCTATCGAATGGAATGGGTCGTCTGGTTGCAGGTGTGCGAGCATGCTCTCCATGACATGAGGGATGAGATCGATTCCAACAAGATCCATCAGACCGAAGACAGCCGTCTTGGGCAGGCCAATCGGACGGCCGAGCATGGCATCTGCCTGCTCGACGCTGAAGCCATGATCCAGCGTAGCCACAATAGCTCGTTGCACGAAATACACACCGAGTCTGTTGCCGATGAAACCCGGCGTGTCATTACACATCGTCACCCGCTTGCCAAGACCCATGTCGGCGAATTCAGTGAAGCGGTTCAGCACATCATCGTCGACCTCGGGACCTGCTACGACTTCGAGCAAGGGGAGATAGCGAGGTGGGTTGAAGAAGTGGGTGATGAGGAATCGACTTGCGATGTCGTGAGGCATTCCGTGAGTCAGGGCCGAGCGCGGCAGCGTTGAGGTGTTCGAGGAGAGAATCGTCCTGGCTCCAAGATGTTCGGCGAGGTTCACGTAGAGATTCCTTTTGATTTCGAGGTTCTCGATGATGACTTCCACCACCCAATCGAATTCCTTCAGTCGAGGCAGGTCATCTTCGATGTTTCCAGCTGAAATGCGCTCGACTGAGTCCTTGTGCATCAGCATCTCAGGATTTGATTTCAGCATTCTATAGATTGCTCCAGAAGCCAGTTCGTCGCGATTCTCAGCACCTTTCGGGACGATGTCCAGCAGTAGAACCTCACATCCTGCGTTGGCGCAATGAGCTGCGATCCCAGCGCCCATCACTCCACTGCCGATTACCGCGACTCTCTCGATGCCCATCTTCTTCGATTCAGCAACGGCTGTCGCCGACTCGTCATTCTCAGAATCGACGGTTCGCTGAGCCATTGGCAATCCTCCTTCAATCGATCCTCTCGAGAATCGTCGCGATGCCTTGACCACCGCCCACACACATGGTCGCCAAAGCTCGCTTGGCTCCACTGCGCTGGAGTAAAGAGGCGGCTTTTCCCGTGATTCGAGCACCGCTCGCCCCCAATGGATGTCCCAGAGCGATGGCTCCTCCGTCGATGTTGACCTTGGATTGGTCCAAACCCAATTCCTCGATGACTGCGAGTGATTGGGCTGCGAAGGCTTCGTTGAGTTCGATGATGTCAATGTCATCGAGGGTCAGTCCGGCCCGCTCGAGGGCTTTGTTGGTCGCTTCGACGGGGCCGATGCCCATGATTTCGGGGGCGCAGCCGGAGACTGCCGTTGTGACGATGCGCGCTAGAGGTCTCAGCCCATGCTGCTTGGCGAATTCATCGCTGCAGACGAGGACGAAGGCTGCGCCATCGGTGAGTGGCGAAGCGGTGCCCGCTGTGACTGAGCCTGTTGAATCGAAGGCTGGTTTGAGTCCGGCTAGAGTCTCAGCATCGGTGTCGGGGCGGATGCAGCCGTCAGCATCGACGATGCCGTCTGAAGTTTCGATCGGCACTATCTCCTCTGAGAACGAACCGCCCTCGCGCGCAGCGCTCGCGCGCGCTTGGCTTTCGATTGCGAAAGCCTCCTGGGCTTCGCGATTAATCTCATATTTCACCGCCAGATTCTCAGCTGTGATTCCCATCGAAATCAGCGCCTCCGGCGCTTCTTCGGCCAACTTCGGGTTCGGCATCGGATTGAATCCGGTCATTGGAATCCGACTCATCGACTCGATGCCACCGGCGATGAAGGCCTCACCAGCCCCCATCGCAATCCGGCCAGCCGCATCGTGAATCGCCTGCATGCTCGAGCCGCAGAATCGATTGATTGTGACTCCCGGGACGGTTTCGGGTAATTCGGTCAGGAAGGTGATCATTCGAGCCATATTGAAGCCCTGTTCAGCCTCGGGAAACGCGGTCCCGACAATAATGTCCTCAACCAGAGCAGGGTCGATATCCAACTTCTGGAGAAGTCCGTTGACGACCGTTGCGGCGATGTCGTCAGGCCGTGTTCGGGCGAGTGCACCCCTGCCTGCGGGGGTGAAAGGCGAGCGTGCGTATCCAGCGATGACCGTACTCATGCAGTCAATCAACACCCCGTGCAATAATTAAACCGTGAAGTGATAATAATCACAACAACTTCCGTTTGAAGCAGCCAGTGCATTTCATCACACCGCTGCAATGCAACGATTTGTTGTGAATGCATGGTGATTTACTTCCACATTCCGGAAACCGGCAAGATGCCGCCGTTTGCCGTTGGAATCATGCGCTGGAACCGTACCTTGATGGTCATATGCCCCTCCTCCCTCACTGAGGTGATGTTTTGTCAGAGGATACAATAGGGCGCGTCGACCGATATTTCCGCAAAGTCGGTGTCGCGGCTCTCGAATTACAAGGGCCACTTTCAGTGGGTGATAGAATCAGGATAGTAGGTGCGACGACGGATCTTGAGATCGTCGTCGAATCGATGCAGATCGACTTGAAACCGGTCGAGGAGGCGGGTACCGGCGATGATATTGGAATCAAGGTCCCCGAGAGGGTGCGACCCAATGATCGGGTCATTCGCTTGGCAGCCGAATCCGGTGGCATCGATCTGCGAATCGTTCTGGGTATTGCGGCGGCGCTCGTCGCCGCCTATCTGTTGCTGGGCTTGTAGGGCTAAACGAACGAGTCGGGCGGACCGAACTCAGTAGCGGGTCTGGTGTTTGCGTTGTTTACGGCTTTGGCCACGGCCTGAACGCCGGCCATTGCGTGCACCATTGGACTGCTGATTTGATTTGCCATTCGAGCGGTTGCCATTGGATTTGCCATTGCGAGGCTGGCGGCGGCCACGGCCACGATTCTGCTGCTTCTTGGGCGCCTTGTTGCCCTTGCATGACCGAGCCTTTTCGGAGTGGAAAGGTTGGTCCTCATCAACAGGGATGTCCTGACGAATCGTCTTCTCGATGCCACGCAGATACTCACCTTCGTTCTCATCGCAGAAAGCAATGGCGATTCCCCCTTGACCTGCACGTCCCGTGCGTCCAATGCGGTGCACATAGACATCAGGCTCGTTGGGTAGATCCAGATTGATGACGTGGCTGATGTCGGAGACATCGATGCCGCGGCTCGCTACGTCGGTGGCGACTAGTACCTGAAGGGTACCGTTGCGGAAACGACCGAGGGCCTTCTCACGCGCTCCCTGACTCTTGTTTCCGTGGATAGCGAGGGCATCGATACCGTCTTGTCCGAGCTGCTTGACAATGCGATTGCAACCGTGCTTGGTGCGACTGAATACGAGCACCTTCTCGGGGCTCTCCTCCTCGATAATGTAGGTCAAGAGGCCACGCTTGTCGCCCTTCATGACGAACATCAGTGATTGTTCAATAGCTTCGACGGTGGCCGATTCAGGTGTGATTGAGACGCTTACCGGGTCGTAGAGCATATCACGGGACAATTCAACAATCGAGCGCGGCATGGTGGCACTGAACAGCAGACTCTGGCGATCCTCTGGAATTTGTGCGAGAATTTTGCGGATGTCCCGGATGAAACCCATGTCGAGCATTCGATCCGCCTCATCGAGAACGAGGAATTGCACGTGGGACAAGTCAACGTATCCCTGAGAGATGAGGTCAAGCAAGCGACCGGGAGTGGCGACCAGGATGTCAACGCCGCGGCGTAATTTGTTCACCTGTGGACGCTGCGATACTCCTCCAAACATGACCATCGAACGGATGTCGAGGTGTCGTGCGTATTGCTCGATATTGTCGTGAATCTGGGATGCGAGCTCGCGCGTCGGACATAGTATCAAAGCGTGGATGTGGCGTAAGCCCGCCTGCGGATCTTCGGCCATCGCATCGAGGATTGGTAAGGCGAAAGCGGCGGTCTTTCCCGTGCCCGTCTGGGCGCAACCAACCATGTCCCGGCCTACAATGAGGTCGGGGATGGCTTGGGCTTGAATCGGTGTTGGCGTGACGTAACCAATCTCGTCGAGGGCATCCAGCAGTGGCTGGCAGAGATTCAGAGAAGCGAAATCCATGCGAATCACTCCATATGTGCTATGATTGCAGCACCGAACTCACTGCACTTGAGCAGGGTCGCATCGTCCATCTGGCGTTCGAAGTCGTAGGTCACGGTCTTGGCCAAAATCGTACCTTCCATTCCCTTGACGATGAGGTCGGCGGCCTCTGTCCAGCCCATGTGTCGGAGCATCATCTCCGCCGACAGAATCAGGCTGCCAGGGTTGACCTTGTCTTGGCCTGCATACTTCGGGGCCGTTCCGTGTGTTGCTTCGAAAATTGAAATCCCGGTGTCGTAATTGATATTCGCGCCAGGCGCGATTCCGATTCCGCCAACCTGAGCCGCGAGCGCGTCGGAGATGTAATCGCCATTGAGATTCGTCGTCGTCAATACATCATATTCGCGCGGGCGCGTGAGAATCTGTTGCAACATCGCGTCGGCGATGACATCCTTGACGGTGATTGTATTGCCAGTCTCTGGATTCTCAAAAGTACACCAGGGGCCACCGTCGAGTTCGACTGCGCCGAATTCGTCTTTGGCGAGTTGGTAAGCCCAATCGCGGAATCCGCCCTCGGTGAATTTCATGATGTTGCCTTTGTGAACTAGAGTCACCGAATCCTTGTCATTGTCAATCGCGTACCGAAGAGCTGCACGGACGATTCTTGCAGTTCCCTCTTGGCTTATCGGTTTGATTCCGATGCCGCTGGTCGCTGGGAACCTGATCTTCTCGACACCCATCTCATTCTGCAGGAAATCTATCACCTTCTGCACTTCTGCGCTCCCCGCCTCCCATTCGATTCCTGCGTAGACATCCTCGGTGTTCTCGCGGAAGATAATCATGTCAACCGCACCAGGGTCGCGCACAGGACTTGGAGTTCCTTCGTACCAACGAATTGGCCGGACACATGCGAAGAGGTCGAGTTGTTGTCGCAGGGCAACGTTCAGTGAACGGATTCCGCCGCCGACGGGGGTAGTGAGTGGGCCTTTGATCGAGACCAATCCGATCCGCATCGCTTCCAGCGTCTCGGCTGGCATCCACTCGCCGGTCGCATCGAATGCCTTCTGACCGGCTAGGACCTCATTCCAGTGGATTCGACGAGTGCCGCCATAAGCGCGCTCGATAGCAGCGTCGACAACTTCGATCATCACAGGAGTGATATCGACGCCGATTCCATCCCCCTCGATGTAGTGGACGATGGGGTCATCGGGCACGCTCAGGCGGCCTTCCACCATCGATACTCGGGTACCCTCGACCATGTCTCTCAGCGCGCCGACCAACCCCCCCTTCATGAAGCCGACCCCCTTAGCATACGACGTAGAGGGGCGAGTATGAAGGGCGTAGTGCGGTGGACTGGTGGCGAAGAGATCGAAGGTATCGCAGAAACCGGAATCATCACTCCGATGCATGGAGAGGTATCTGCGAGTCCGATGCAGATCGTTCTGCAGGCGCATGGTGCATGTTCTCTCGTCGATATCATCGGCGGACTCAAGCAGAGGATGGCCAATGTCAGAGCGATGTGGATAGAACTGGATTCTGAGCGACGCGAAGAACCGCCCCGTTCATTCACTGCAGTTCGGATGCGATACATCATCGAGGGCGACGTCCCAGAGAAATTGGTCCGTCGGTTGATTGAACAGAGTCATGCGAAGTATTGTTCGGTCGGAGCTATGATTTCGGGGTCGGGCGCCAGTGTGGAATGGGAACTGGAAATCAGACCGTGACCTGTATTATTTAACCGATGATGATGACTCGGATTTCTCAAATCCCGAAGTAAATCCCCTCTCGGAGAGATGGTATCAAACTCAATTATTAAACACCCTCCATCAGCACAGAAGAATCCTTCGCGCGAAGGAAGCAGTAGAATCGAGACGGGTAATTGATTCAGAGGTGAATAGAATGCAGAGTAGAACCGATGATGAGATGGTCCACCAAGAGGGTGAGGCCGAGGTTGGACTCGTCATCGAGAGACGTTTCACCAACGTCGGTTCAGATCCTTTCGACCAATTCGACTGGATTGAGATGAGTGTCGAGATTCGCAATCCCGACGGCTCTCTGGCGCACGAGATAAATGGCGTCCAGCTACCCTCGGGCTTCACCGGCGTATCGGGCAAGATCTGCGCTCAGAAATATCTCCGAAAGGCCGGTGTTCCAGCTTCTCTACGCAAGGTGGCGGAGGACGGCGTGCCTGCCTGGTTGCAGCGCAGTGAGCCGGATCATGAGAAATTGCAGACCTTGGAAGCCGACGACCGATATGTTGGTGAGGTCGATGGTCGTCAGTTGTTCCGCCGACTTTCTGGCACCTGGACGTACTGGGGTTGGAAGCACGGCTATTTCGCCAGCGAGGCTGATGCTCGTGCTTTCTACGACGAGATGTGTTACCTCATCGCCAGCCAACGCTCGGCACCGAACAGCCCACAATGGTTCAACACTGGATTGAATTGGGCTTACGGCATCGAGGGACCCCCCCAAGGTCACCATTACATCGATGGGATGACCGGGGAATTGAAACTCTCTGAGGATGCTTACACACACCCACAACCCCATGCCTGTTTCATCCAATCTGTCAGTGATTCTCTGGTCGGTGGAACCGAGTCGATCATGGGGCTGTGGAACCGTGAGGCTCTGCTCTTCAAGTATGGTTCGGGAACCGGCTCCAATTTCTCGAGGATCCGTGGCGCTGGAGAGCCGCTTTCAGGCGGTGGAACCTCCAGTGGCCTGCTCTCTTTCCTGAAGATTGGCGACCGCGCGGCGGGCGCTATCAAGTCGGGCGGAACCACACGTCGAGCAGCCAAGATGGTGACTCTCGACCTCGACCATCCTGATATCGAGAATTTCATCGATTGGAAGCTCAGCGAAGAGGAGAAGGTCTCGGCTCTCGTCATCGGCTCGACGATTCTGCAGAAGCATTCAGACTCGATTATGAAGTCTGTCTGGGCGCACGATGAGGACGAGGGGCGTTTCGACCCAGCTGTGAATGGTGCACTCAAGATAGCTATGGTAAAGGCTGTCAGAGACAGTGTTCCTCAGCCACATATCAAGCGGATTCTGGATCTGGCGGGTCAAGGATGGAAGAATATCGATTTCGAGGTCTTCGATACCAATTGGCAGGGTGAGGGGTACACGACGGTATCCGGTCAGAACAGCAACAACTCGGTTCGTGTCCCGAATTCCTTCATGGATGCTCTACGTGACGATGGGGAATGGAATCTCTACCACCGAACCGAGTTGGAGCGGGCGCAGGAATCGGGTCGAGAACCAGAACCCTGCCGCTCGATGCCAGCCGCGGACCTGTGGAATAAAATCGCTTACACCGCCTGGGCTTGTGCCGACCCGGGAGTTCAATTCGATACCACGATCAACGAGTGGCACACCTGTCCAGAGGGTGGGCGTATCAACGGTTCCAACCCTTGTAGCGAGTACATGTTCCTCGATGATACCGCTTGCAATCTAGCGAGTATAAACCTCATCAAATACTACGACAAGCTGTCTCAGACTTTCGATGTTGAGGATTTCCGGCATAGCGTTCGACTGTGGACGACAACTCTGGAGATCAGTGTTCTGATGGCGCAATTCCCCTCCGCTGAAATCGCCCGAAAATCCTACCAGTACCGCACTCTCGGTCTTGGTTACTGCAATCTAGGTTCGCTGCTCACCCACATGGGAATTCCCTACGCCGATGAGCGCGGCTACGCGATCTGCGGCGCACTCACCTCAATCATGTCTGGAGAATCCTACGCGACGAGCGCTGAGATGGCTTCAATTCTCGGCGCCTTCCCTGGATATGCGGATAATTCCGAGCACATGCTGCGGGTGATGCGCAATCATCGCAGAGCCGCTTATGATGTTCCGTCCGATGAGTATGAAGGACTGACTGTCGCTCCAATGGGAATCAATTCCAAGAAATGTCCCAAGGATCTGCTCGAAGGAGCTCGCGCTGCTTGGGAGCGCGCTCTGCGAGAGGGGGAGGAGCATGGCTTCCGCAATGCTCAGACCACAGTCATCGCGCCGACCGGAACCATCGGTCTGGTGATGGGAGCAGATACCACTGGTGTCGAGCCGCAATTCTCGTTGATCCAGTACAAACAACTGGCTGGCGGCGGCTCGTTGAGGATCATCAACAGGGGTGTACCGAACGCCCTCAAGCGCCTTGGCTACACAAATAAACAAGCGCAGATGATCGAGGAGTACATCATGGGAACAGCCTCACTCCGCGACAGTCCGGTAGTCTCATCGAAGGCACTCAGAGAATTGGGCTTCGATGCACAGAAAATCAAGAACATCGAAAGCAGTTTCCCCGATGTCTTCGACCTGAAATCCGCCTTCTCGCCCTCAATCCTCGGCCAAGATTTCTGCACCTCCACCCTCAGCATGACCAATGAGCAATACGAAGACCCTTTCTTCGACACTCTGAGACATTTGGGATTCACCCCCTCCGATGTCGAACAGGCCAATGACCATGTCTTCGGATACGGCACCATCGAGGGTGCTCCCAACCTCAAAGAAGAGCACCTCGCTGTCTTCGACTGTGCTACGCCTTGCGGCAAACATGGTGTTCGCTCAATCGATTGGAAGGCTCACGTCCTGATGATGGCGGCCGCTCAACCATTCATCTCAGGAGCTATTTCAAAGACGATCAACATGCCTGCGGATGCCACCATCGAAGAGATTCGCGCCGCCTATGAATTGAGTCATGAAACCATGAACAAGGCTTGCGCTGTCTACCGCGATGGTTCCAAACTATCTCAGCCGTTGATGAATCAACTCATCGATGAAAGTTCGATCGGTGAGGATGATGAAGAGAATGAGGCCGTCACCGTGGTCCACAAGATGGTTGAGGAAACCGCAAAGGCGCTACCTATTCCTGCTCCTGCAGCCCGCAGCATCGCTGAGCAATTCGTCCATAATTACATCGCCACGCGCAGACCCCTCCCCGATGTTCGTTCGTCGACCACGATGAAGGCACACCTCGGAGGACACACAGTGTATCTCTCCTCGAGCACCTATGATGATGGACGACTCGGTGAGATCATGATCACGACCTCGAAGGAGGGCGCTGCTTGGCGCTCATTGCTCAACCAATTCGCCATCGCGATCTCGATCGGACTGCAGTACGGCGTGCCATTGGACGCTTTCGTCAAATCATTCACATTCCAGAAATTCGAACCGAGTGGAATGGTCAGTGGAGGCAGTGGTCGAGTGCGAATGGCCACCTCGATCGTCGACTACATATTCCGAGAATTGGCGATTCAATATCTCTCTCGCGAGGACCTTGCTCATGTCTCGGAAGAGGACCTCGATACAACATCGATCAGTCGCCCTGAGGTGACTGAAGACGGTGTTGCTCGTAATCAGGGTGAGCGTCGTGATGTTCAATTGACTCTCAATGCTGTTGCGCCGGTTATCGAAGCTGGAGAAGAGAGGACTCGCAGGCTGGCACGCGAACGTGGATTCACCGGAGACATCTGTGACGATTGTGGCAGCAGTCAGATGGTGCGTAACGGAACCTGCCTCAAATGCAATGCCTGCGGCGCAACGACCGGTTGCTCTTGATCACGGCATCTCAGATGCGGCTTCCTCGCTGCGCATCCTGACCATCCGAATGAGTTCGACGTAAGCCGATTCTTCAACAGATTGTATCATATGACAAGTCTGAAGGAATGCCTCGGGAGCGACTCTGTACTGCTCGACGATGAGATTCGCCAAACGCGAGCGGCCGATTTCAGATGACTTGACCCAAGCGGAGGGAAGAAGCTCTGAGGGGTCACTCGATTGTGCTCCGAGGTAATCCCTGAATCCGGATTCTACGATTCGGTGGAGTGCTCGTTGATTGCCAGAATCGATGATGAGAATGGCGCGAGGAGAGAATTCCTCGGGAGCCAGTCGAGCCAAAAGACCGACGAAAGTGGCAGCCATTCTCACAGTGCTCTCATCCTCACCCTCAAGAAGGCGGTCGAGGAGAACCAGAGCGAGGCCGTCGTCTTCGGTGAAGATTCTAGGTAAAGCCTCTGCAACGGCTCGCCGTGCGGCGGGGATTCTGTGTTCTGCACAAGCAACGAGTACATCCTCAGCCTGAGGGCCAGATGACGAAAGCAACTGAACACCAGCCCTCACGAAGATAGGGGCGGATTCGGCGTCGGCTGAATTGAGACCTCCGAGAACTCGCAGTGGGACCTCGAGAGTGTTGCACAAGTACGTGGAGACAGAGAGATTCTCCAACCAGACTGCGAACAGAGATTGGACATCCGCCTCACCCAGAGCGAGGATGTCGAGTATCACTCCCGCAGCCATCGCGCCTGCTGGATGAGGAGGGAGGGGCGAGACTGTCGTCTGCTGAGGGCTCCAAGCAATCTGATGACGCCCTATCGTATTCGAATGAGGCAGAGCGGATGGCCTCACAGCGAAGGCGATCGCCTCGAGCAGAGAATAGCAGCCATCGCGAGCGATCTCTGTTCCGGTGAGGCCGAGGCCGATGAGAACTGAAACTCCCAGATACCATCGATCGGTATTAGGAGAGTCCTCATCGAGTGCTGCTGTCAGCCAGTCTCTCGCCTGCAGCACCAAGACCCTCTGTGCGATGGTCTCTGCGTTCTTCTCGAGCCATCGGGCTTTCGCCGCCTCAGAATCGATGGCCCGCTTCACATGATCAGGAAGCATTTTCTCCTCGATCTCTGAAAGTCGCATCTCGAAACCATTCCGATCGATGGCGTAAATCCCCGACGCCTGACGAATCAAAGACTCAGCATCCTTCGGTGGATTAGCTGGGAATTCGGGAAGTTCGAGTGGTGGATTCGGAAGTGGGCCTGCTGCGTAGGCTTCTGCCACGGCCTCGACCAACTGCTCGTTGACTCGCTGCCAGACGAGGGCTGAGCCGATTCGGCTGGCCATTACGAGGCCGCCCGAATCAGATCTCGAGTTCGATGTTCAGGTTCTGAATCAGTTCCTTGTACCTGTTTCGAATCGTGACCTCGGTCACACCAGCGACTTCTGCAACCTCGCGCTGAGTTCGGCGCTTACCGCACAGAACACTGGCGATGTAGATGATTGAAGCTGCGATGCCCGTGGGTCCGCGCCCACTGGTCAACTCCTTATCCTGTGCCTTCTGAATCAACTCGTAAGCCTTGGCTCGGACTTCGGCATCGAGGTCCAATCCTGAACAAAACCGTGGGATGTAATCCTCGGGCTTGGTCGGAGGGATCTTCATCTTCAACTCGCGAACCATGAATCGGTATGTGCGTCCAATCTCCTTGCGACCGGTTCGGCTCGCTTCGCCTATCTCATCGAGAGTGCGAGGATTGTTGCATTGACGGCAGGCCGCGTACAGCGAGGCTGCTGCGACACCCTCGATCGAGCGGCCGCGGATGAGTCTCTTCTCGACCGCTTTCTTGTAATTCACTGCGGCCGTCTCGCGGATCGACTTAGGGAGATCGAGGCGGCTCGCCATGCGGTCGAGCTCGGCTAGAGCCATGGCGAGATTGCGCTCGGTCGCGTTGCTCACACGCGAGCGCTTCTGCCACTTCCTCATGCGATAGAATTGAGAACGGTAACGACTGGAAATCGTCTTGCCGGAGTAATCCTTGTTCTGCCAATCGATATCGGTGGACAGTCCCTTGTCATGCAGCATCACAGTCATCGGCGCACCGGTTCGAGCGCGCTGGTCTCCCTGCTCGGGGCTGAAGACGCGCCACTCAGCGCCTTGGTCGATGACATTGTCTTCAAGGACGAGTCCGCAATCGTCGCAGACGACCTCTCCGCGAGTCTCGTCGCGGGTAAGGTTGCGGCTGCTACATTCATTGCATTTCACTATGTCTTCAACTAGATAATCAGCCATCCCATCACCTCTATTCCATAAGGAAAGATAAAATATCCCGACTCGACTACCTATTTAAACACTACAGGTTGAGAGAATCACTTCGATACAGGCTCCTGCTAGCCTGTGTCGAGCCTCGCCAATGGTGAAATAGCAACGTATTCTCGACAATCTCGTAGGAGGTGTGTTGGATGAGTGCTTCGTGGCCCCCAACGGAAATCGAACTGGACCCTGACAAAAGGGTGCTGTTCCTCACAAAAGATCTCAATCTGATCCGTCAGCAACTCTACGAAGGTCTCGATCTGCGAATGGAGGATCTCTCCGTCGGCGATCTGCTCGACGACATCAACACCGATGTCATGACGCCTGCTTGGGTCTGCTTCGACCACGACCCCGCGATTCTCGCAGAAAACGCATACGCAGGTCTGCTGCACGACGGGCGGCGTGTCTTCGAGCCATTGGCGCTGATGGATGGTGGCTTCGAGGTAATCGTCAGCGGTCATCGCAAGGGAACAGGCAGCAGTCGCGAGACCGCAGCCCAATGCGAGCGATGGTCTGGAATTCGAATCGTCATCGCCGCATCATTCGCACCCATCCACGAGCGCAACAACATCAATCTCGGTCAGTTGATGGGTGACCACTCGATGCTTCAACGTCTTCAGGACGGTGAGGTCATCACCCTCTCGGAATTCACCGGAAAATTCGACCCGGTAACCCGCCTCATCGTCGAGAACGGAGGCATTCTGCCATTCGCTCGGAAACTCAAGGCCGGTGCGATTGAGTTGCCGGCAGTCAGTATCGAGCAGTGCCCGATGACGATGGTAGAGAAGATGATCTCCAACAAATTGCTCGGACAGCGAGGACAGCGAGGCTATGTCCGACCTGGCGATGCGGTACTGGCTCAGGTCGACGGTGGTTATAGCCACGAGTTCACCACCGCTCAGGTTCACACTTTTCTGGCGGAAGAATATGGTGAGGATTACATCCTTCCGAACCCGCTGAAATTCGCCGTCTTCGAAGACCATCTTCTGTATGCGACCGGCGTGCCGAGATTCGGGCGCTTCGTCGACAAGATCCAACGTCTGAGGGACCTGCAAGTGGCCTTCCAGCAGCACACTGGCGTGCGTGACTACTCGGCTGTCGACGGTGTGAGCCCGGGTATCTGTCATCAGGTCGCGCGTGAGGAATTCATCGATGTCGGCGACTTCATTCAAGCTACTGACAGCCACACCTGCATGGGTGGCGCCTCCAACGCATTGACCTACGGAGTGGGTTCGACGGAATACGCCAATCTGATCTACAATCAATTTGCTTTCGTCAACGTGCCCGAGAGCATTCGCTTCGAGTTGGTGGGCACGCTTGATCCGGGCTGCACGGCTAAGGATGTGATTCTGCACATCCTCTGGAAGTATGCCGCGCAGTCCGACACTCTGGACCGCTCGATGGAATTCGGGGGAACAGGGTTGGCATCGCTGTCGATGGACGAGCGGGCCACGCTTTGCAACATGGCTACAGAATGTTCTGCGAAAACCGGCATCTGCGAGCCGGATGATCTGACTGTCGAGTGGTTGCTCGAAAGGCGAGCAGGGGCTACGGAGCAAGAGATACGCTCGGCCTTCGTGCTTCCCGATGAAGGCGCGAACTACGATGGCGGAGTTCACACCATCGATATGGATACGATTCGTCCGATGGTAGCTCATCCTGGTAACCCCGACGAAGGGGTGCCCTCCGACCCGACGAATGGTGCCTACATCGATGACCTTGGCAAGATTTCAATCGACATCGCTTACGCTGGCTCGTGCACCGCTGGCAAGGAGGACGACTTCTCCTATTACGCGATGGTGACCGAAGCGGCTCTGGAGGCCGGATTGACAGTTGCTGAGGGTGTCGAGTGCTACATTCAATTCGGCTCGAAGACGGTTAAGGAACTCTCCGAGCAGAATGGCTGGTCCGAGATGTTCGAGAGAGCTGGTGTGCAACTCATCGATCCGGGGTGCGGGGCTTGCATCGGTGCTGGACCGGGCATCTCTGAGGACTCTGAACAGGTGACTGTCTCGGCGATAAACCGTAATTACCAAGGTCGCTCAGGCCCCGGCAAGTTGTATCTCGCGAGTCCGTTGACGGTGATGGC
>Ga0208568_1000473_pt1 | contig 15173 bp, 15 predicted proteins | sample DeeseametaMP2969_FD_184165 | JGI IMG/M metagenome (GOLD analysis project Ga0208568, IMG submission 184165) | Marine microbial communities from the Deep Atlantic Ocean - MP2969 (SPAdes) | ecosystem: Environmental > Aquatic > Marine > Oceanic | place: South of Funchal, North Atlantic Ocean... | reverse complement strand
GGCCAAAGAGCAGAACTAGGTGCAATTCAAAACAGATTATCTTCTACAAGCAACAACTTGCAGACAACTGTTGAAAACTTGAGTGCAGCAAATAGCCGAATCAGAGACGTTGATTACGCAGCTGCAACAGCTAAGAATGCTAAAAACAACATTCTTGCTCAAGCAGGTACTTCAGTTCTTTCTCAAGCTAACGCTCAAGGACAAAATGCACTAAGACTGATTGGTTAATAAATAACAATCCTGCATTAGACATAAAAGGTCTGTCCCCCTTAAATAGGGGGACTTTTAATTAGATTAAGGAATAAAAACAATATGATTAAAGCACTTGCTATCATCTTGTCTTTACATTTCAAATTAGCCTACGCTCAGATAATCTGTGAGTCTTCTTTTCTTCCTGAAGATTTTAGATTTGAAAATAACCTCGCAGATGCCCAGGCTTCCAGAAAAATTGATTATGATAAAGAAATTGAGAGACTATTAAGTGAAGACTATACCTTTTCATTAAAGTACAACAATTTAGCAAATGGATATGTCTTTAGGGGCTCTATTGATCGAATAGAAGATCTTCCCTTTGAAGTAAGTCAGTTTTACCGTAAAGATGTGAAAAAAGTCGAAATGATACGAAGGTTCTATGACCTAGACACCAAACTGCAAGATTCTATTTTAAGCGTTTATAACACGCTCAATGATAAGTTTTACGTAAAAAATTATTTAAAAAGGCTCTACGCCGAGTCGTATATTTATGCAACTGAGAAAAATCTTGTGAAGGACGACGGCTACATCGATGGCAGGGCCATAGTGGTAACCTTAATAAGACGGTTTAAAAGCAGGGATGATGCAAACTTTACAAAAATGATATACCCTCCTAAAAATGGGAAGCATATCATCACTGGAAAGCATAACTACGATGACCTTAATCCGCTTAATAAGAACCAGGCCTTTAGGAAAGCAGTAGCCACAGGACCATTTATTGATGGAGAGTTTTTTGGATTCGTAGGACATGGTGCGTATTCGCATATGGTTCAAAGAGATTTGGTCCATGAATCTTTAAAGTCTGTTCTAGGTGAAAATACCGATGACTTTTATGCTTATCTTGGTACTACTAAAGGTATAAACTTTTGGGTTGATCTATTTGACGCTAGTTCTACAAATAGAATCTCATTTTCTGCTCCGCAAGACCTTACAGAAGTCATAAGACAATCCATTATCGGGCCAGAGTAAATTTAGTTTTTTAATAGTTTCGATTCATAAAAAGGTATATATTGGATCCTATGAAGCGAATTCCAGAGTCTGTTTTAGTTATTTTTAAATATCAAAGAGAATTGTACTTTATTACTAGGCAAAACCATCTTCGTGTTTTTCCTGGTTATACATCCTTTCCAGGCGGAAAAGTTGAGAAAAGTGATGGCGCTAGTTCCTATAAAAATATACCTGGCAACATTATGGCAACGGCACAAAGGGAACTTGAAGAGGAGCTTCACTATGACCTCAGAAATGAAGTTGAGCAAGGTACGGTTAAAGACCTTAGACTTATAGGCCAAGCTACAACCCCTGACTTTAACCCTTATAGGTTTCTTGCGTACTACATATTAGTCGAAGTCTCAGAAAAGCCCCCATTTGTTTTAGACTACACTGAAATAAAGGAAGGGCACTGGCTTAATTTTGAACAATTTCAGGCAAGGTACAGAAAGGGAGAGGCCATCGTTATTCCTCCCATTTGGAAAATTCTTGATTACATTGAAAGAAATGCTTACGAAGAAGAACTTTTTGATTTAGATCGCGAGGATAAAAAAGTTCCTTGGCTAGAGTCGTTTTTTGGTGTGAAACAATTCATGCCATTATCAAATACTCTACCACCTGCTGAACGAACAAATGCTTTTCTTATTGGAGACACACTTGTTGATCCTTCTCCGAAAGATGAGGTTGAGCTTGGGAAGCTGATAAGCTCAATCCCAGTCAGTAGTGTAAACAAAATCTTTATTACACACCACCATGGGGATCATCATAATCTTTCAACTAAACTTGCTAGAGAAATCAGTTCTCCTATTTATTTGAGTGAATATACCTACAAGCGAATCGTTGAAGTTGGTGGCCTAGATCACTTTAAAGACATAGATGTACAATTTTTAGAAGAAGGTGATTGCATCACGGAATGGTTAGGTAAAAAAGTTATTGTTCATGAAATACCTGGGCACGATGAAGGCCATCTTGGTCTTGCACCTGAGACTCTCGAGTGGTTTATAGTTGGAGACTTATTTCAAGGGGTGGGGACTGTGGTTATTGGAGGAAAGGAAGGGAACATGTCCAAGTACTTCCAAAGCTTAAAAAGAGTTATTAAACTTTCTCCAAAAGCTGTATATCCAAGTCATGGCATCGTTCTTGGTGGAACTCATATCCTTGAAAAAACTTTAAAGCATAGAGAGCTTAGAGAGGCACAAATTAAAAAGATGCACGAATCGGGGCTTAACGAACAACAAATGCTTGAAAGAATCTACTTTGATCTACCGCAAAAGCTTCATAAATATGCCCTTGCTAATATCAATTCACACCTCCTAAAGCTTAAAGGTGAGAACAAACTCTAATAGGACTATGTAATTAATACATAGTTCAACACTTTAGACTTTGAACTTCTTACAGGGTGGCTCAATTCTGATCCGCTTTGTACTCATGATTCTTGAGCGAAGTTTAGAGGCACTGTATAACTCGTTCATACGAAAACTTAACTTAAAGGTTTTATTTTGAACGCATACATGTACCTACAAACAAGTACTTTATTGAACGATAAGTTCAAGGAGAAGAAAAGGAGAAATCCATCCTTTTCTATTCGTTCGTGGGCTACTCAATTAGGGCTTAAATCTCATGGTGCCCTTCAACAGATGCTTGCTGGCAAAAGAGGCATACCTAAAAAGTACATTCATAGTATGGCAAAGTCCCTTGATCTTTCCGTAGGGGAGACAATGTACTTTGAAACCCTTGTCGACTTTGAGAAGGCCAAAACTCAAGATGAAAAGAATATTTATTATGAAAGACTAAACCATCTAAGACCTCAAAAAAGAGAAGTTAAGTTTCTAGATGTAGAGCACTATAAGTACTTTCAAAACCCTCTTCACTCAATAATTAGAACACTTATTGAAAGAGAAGATTTTGTTAATGATCCTACATGGATTCAAAAAACACTTAGGTTTAAAACCACTATAAGAGAAATTGAAGAAGTAATTAAAAGGCTTAAGACTCTTGATCTATTAGATGAAAAAGATGGAAAGCTTATTAAGAAGTATAAGGCCATACAAAATAAAACTGATGTCCCAAGTAAGGCAGTTCAAGAGTTTCATAAAAAAATGAGTACAGTTGCTCAAGAAGAAGTCTCAAAACAAAGTGTATCTGAGCGTGAGTACAATAGCTTTTGTTTCAATATTAAAAAGGGGCAGCTTCAAAATGCAAAGAAAAGATTAAGAGAGTTTACGCAGGAATTCATGGATGAATTTGAAGCAAATAGTAAACAATCTGATGATACCTATCATCTTAATATTCAACTATTTTCATTAACCAATAAATTAGACAAAAAAGACCAAGGAGTAACGAAATGAAAAGACTATTGCTTTCGAGCATGATGGCCGCAGGAATGACTCTTTCTGCAATCGCTGGCGAAGGTGCAGGTAACGGTGGGGGAGCATGGGTTTGTCAAAACGACGATCAACTAAAAACAATTCGTTGGGCAAAACTAGTAGATCTGTATGAAGCAGAAAAAGAGTTTCAATTGCCACTTAAATCTTTTGGAAACCATAACTTTCATGAAATCATAGATATTCAAAAGGTAAGGCTTTTTTCCCTAAATAAAAATCTTTATGAAGTTTTAACGAGTTACTTTGAGGATGTGGAATCAAATTTGCGTGAAATTGATGCTGATCTTGAACTTATTGATGACTCTCTCTATAGAGTAAGACCTCCAGTAAGAGACTGTCTTGATGGGGAAGTTAAATATATTCAAGTTGCAAACTACACCCATTACGGAAGTGTACTAATCAATAAATACCAATTTAACAACGAAAAGTTCAGTGAAATAGACAAGGCAGCACTCATGTTTCATGAGGCAATCTACGCCTATCTTCGTGACCGTTATGGAGACTCGGACTCTGTTCGTGCGAGAGAGATCGTAGGATATCTTTTTTCTAACCTCAAAGATGTTGAAATCTCTGAAAAAATAGAAGAAGTAATTGGATATGTTGCTGGAGGAGCCCCTAGTATGGAATTTGTAAAAATTCCGGCCGGAAGCTTTACGATGGGATCTCCAAGTGATGAAAAAGGCAGAGACAACGATGAACAACAGCGGTACGTAACAATCACTCGAGACTTCGAAATGATGACAACAGAAGTTACACAGTCAATGTATTTTGAAGTGACAGGAAAAAATCCTTCTTATTTCAAAAAACAAGAGCATTGCCCTGATAGCTTTGAGACTAGAGTAAGCCACATTACGGGAGATACTGAACCTTTATGTCCTAACAATCCTGTTGAGTATGTAAGTTATTATGATGTCCAGAGTTTTATTAGTAGTTTAAATGCTAAGACTGGTATGAGCTATCGTCTTCCTACGGAAGCAGAGTGGGAATATGCCGCTAGAGCTGGCTCAGGGGCTGCCTACTCTTTTGGTGATCTTGCTGAATATCTTTCCGAACATGCTATCTATGAAAAAAATTCAGAAGGTAGAACTCATGAGGTGGGATCTATTAGAACTTATTCAAACCTGCCAAACGCTTTTGGTCTTTACGATACACATGGCAATGTCTGGGAGTATACTCTAGATTTGTATGTAGAAAAACCAAAAGATGTCGTTGATCCACTAAGTCAGCGCTCCGTCTTCGGCAGCCCAAGGGTTATACGTGGCGGTGGCTGGGGCAATAATAGTGCTAATGACCTGCGCTCAGCCAACCGTAGCTTGAACTGGGGCGGCTTCGGTACCCGTGATATCGGCTTCCGCCTTGTGAGGTCATTAGAATAAGCACTTTTACCTTCTTAGTCTTTCATATGTCGCCCCCAGGTAGTGAAACGAAAACTGAGGGGCGGATTCTTTATGTAGGAAACTAAATTTAGATCATGGATCAATACTTAAAAACCATCACAGAGATGGTTTTTAAGTATTGTAGGTGCTTGGGAGTAGGGTCGCTTTATACGACCCTATGATGTTAAAAGTCCAAGTCTTTAAGCACTTCTTTTTCAAATTGATTTGGCCTATAGGCCTTACCTTTAGTTCTAATAATTTTATCTAAAGCTTCTTCAATTCTAGCAGGACTGAACTCAACAAATTTTAGGTGGGCCTTGTTGTCCTTTTCAACGAAAAACTTTTGAAGTCTTAATTTGTCCACTAAATTTACCACTCTCATTGTAAGTGTCATGTTGTCCTCCTTATAAATAAGAACTATATACTTGAGCGCTCTAAAATCGCTTGAAAATTATTTTCAAACATATCTTGAGACGCCTTATTTTTTAATAATCGGTTGTAAATATGAAATCCAATCATATTTGAGTAGATCTCATATGCGATTTGTTCAGTGTTTACCTCTGGGTTCAGTTGGTTCTCTTCTTGGGCAATGGCTACTGCTCTTTCAAATGTTCCAATCATTGTGCTCTGGAGTTTTAAAATGTGATCTCTAACTTTCCCTGGCCTGTCATCAAACTCTACAATTGCTGATAGAAAAGGACATCCGCCCGGCAGGTAAGAGCTAGACCATTTTTTCCAATTGTCCATCAAGGCCCTAATTCTAGGGATTCCTCTTTCCTTTTCAACAGCTGGTTTTACGACCTGACCAACAAAGTTAGAAGAGGCGTAATCCATTACCATTATTTGTAGTTTCTCTTTTGATTTAAAATGACTGAACAGTCCGGACTTGCTCATTCCAACATTTTTTGCCAGCTCACCTATGGATAGTGATTCAAGTCCAAACTTGCTGGTGAGTTCAAATGCGCACTTGAGAATGTTTTCTTTTGTATTAAAACCTTTACTCATGCATATATAATAGCACGATCGTTCGGACAGTCAAGTGGTCTTAAGTTGTCGAAATTATGGAGAATCCTCTACAAAGTCATTTGATCTTATATTTAGTGGGGCACCATGGGAGTTACCAAGCTGATCATTTAGGCCATCCTCAGAGTCTTTGATATCATCGCCAAAGCGATGCCAAACTAGCAATGAGTTATGCCTTGGGTGTGTCATTAAATTGTTTGAAACTCTGTCGTTATAGACCCGATTCACACTTAAGGAACTCATCGCAGTGGACCAAATGGACACCTCATCTATAAGCCCTTTATAGCCTTTTTTATTTCCTGTATAGCTGCCAACAGAAATTGGGTGAGATCCAAATTTAGAAATTTTGATTTCATTTAAATTCACTCTTGTTGAATCAACATAAAAAGCAAGATACTTTCCATTGTAAGTTACACTGGTGTGATGCCAAGTGCTGTCATCATAGCTCATTTGATATTCTACTTTGCTTGTGTTGCCTAAGCTGTCTTCAACTTGGAGAAAAATATGGTCTTTTTTGAGCCCTATTGCCAATGCCGTTCCAGCGTAGGAGCCCTTGTGTAAGGTGATCAGCCTTGAATCCATTGATGCCTTAGTTGCTGTTTTAAACCACATTGATATTGTGAAGTTTTGATCTTTAATTAATTCACTTGCCCCTTTTAGGCCAACTCTGGCCATTCCATTGAAAAGAAGGGATTTTTCATTAATGTAGGTCGGGGAGCTTTTAGTTGATACACTTATTTGTTTTTCATTCAGATCATACAGTCCTCTTTCATCAAGAACCTTTACCATTATGTTATATGTAGTATTTGGAGTTAGGCCTTCAAGCCAGGTCGAAGTCTTATCTGACGATGTTGTTTTAAATAGTTTCATCCTTTGGCCATCAGGTGCCAAAAATACTAAGTATGCTTTTGCAAGATCATTGGCCTCCCAAGATATCTCCAGCCTGGTTTGTTCGACTGTTATCACCTCACTTACTCCACTAAATTGGACTGATGGTGGGCTTGGGTATGGATTTTTTGCACAGATTGATGGAGTTGTAACACTTTTTGAAGAGTTCTCTTTTACCACTTGATCTTTACAAGCAGTAAAAGCGATGAGACTGCTCATCAGAAATGTTTTAGATATTACTTTCATTTAATCCTCATTTAATTAAATACGTGAACCCTGCACCTGTGCTCAACCTAGTGTCAAGGTTTGCATTTTCATACACCTCATACTGAGAAAATATATGTGCTTCGGTGTGAGTTGTAATTAGAGTGCTAAGCTTGAGATCGGCTCTAATAGCGTTCAAGGAATTAAGGTTTTCGGAGTTCGTTTCAACTACTGTTCTCTGTAAAGTTGTATCCATATTGAGCTCAATCTCTTCAACAGGATTAAAACGATAACTTGCAAAGGCTCCAATGAAGGTTGTGGTATCTCTTCTTATTGTAAGCTCATTATCACTCTGAGTTGACCTGGATGCCTGCTCAAGGCTAATCGTTGGGCCATAGTCTAGACCTTTTTCTGATTTAAAACCAAGCCTAGAGTTAAAACGATAAGTGTTCTCATAGGTTGCAATTGTTTCTCTGTCCGATTGATTTGCGCCATGTCCTTGAAAGGTAAATGCGTATGTTGGAGTGAAATTTGCTCCATTCCAAGAATGGGATTGATTGTCTGTGTACGAGAGTGTTATTCCAAAGTTTTCATTCGAAATAACCTTTTGGGTGTCAACGGATGATTGGGCATGGTGGATGGCGAATCCAATTTTAAATACATGGTTTTCAGGTATTTTGTTGGTAAGAATTCCACTCTTCAGAACTGAAGACTGCTTTATTTTAATAGAGTCCACATTTCTGGTTGGAACAATCAGAAGAGTTTCTGGATCAAGGTTTTTGGCCTGTGTCTCAGTTAGACGGTTGAGCTTTAAAACTTTCTCAACCCACTCATTCTCACCATAAAGTGGTTTGTAATTATCATTGTATAAAATATCGGAGATAGTTTCGCCTTTAGCGAGTGGGCGGACCTTGTAAGAGTCGGCCCATAGAATTTGGGGCGCAAGTAATAGTGGCAGCAACAACTTCATGTTATTATCTCCTTAATGGTGAAAAAGATATTTTACCACTATCTAAAGGCATTCTGTCATTGCGCACTGTTGTATGAATTTAAGCTATTAGTTTAATTATTTTAAGGCCTGCAAATGCAAAGCAAACACCGATGATAGGTGAGGTGACCAAGTAGATTATGGCCTTCAATTCAAGACCATTTGAGAGATCGTTCATTGCTCCAAGAGCATATCCTGAAAATGTTGTAAGTCCGCCACAGAATCCAACAAGGAGAATAGTATTGAAGCTTTGGTCGATAAGTTTAGATTGGAAAGCTTGAAAAATAGCTCCGGCAATAAAGCAGCCGAGCATATTGGCACCAAATGTACCTAAGGGAATCCAATTGCCGTGTTTTCCAAAATTTAATTCTAGAAAGTGTCTTGAGAGAATCCCCAAGACACCAGCAATTGATATTAAAAAATAACTTTTCACTTTTTAGTGATAGCGAGAACTATGACAGTACAACCTAAAGATCTTGTCTTTGGATCTTTTGATTGCAAAGTTTCCTTTTTCTCTTTGTTCAACAAGATAATGATAGTAAGTGGGATGAGTGTCAGAGACCTCAAGCACACTCTTACCTTCGTGCTCTCCAAAGTCGATTACTACAGACTCTTCAGCGATGATGCCAGTTAAAGGACTAGATTCTTTTATAGCTGCTGCCATTTATTCCCTCCTTAGAATAAGTAGCTGGTTAATGAAATTCATTAGAAAGCGTTCCTTCGCTTTGTGAATATAATTTTTCAATAATTTTTATAACTTGAAAAGGAAAAAATCATTTACCAAAGAAATGCTTTAAAAAATGAACTAAACTTTTAAATTCCTGAGGGTGCTCGTCGGCCAAGACTCTTTTTAATAGTTCAAGTGATTTAAAAACACTGGCACCTTGTCTATAAGGCCTGTCGGAGGTCATCGCGACCAAAATATCTAATGCACTTAATAGTGCCGACTCGACTCCAGTAATAAGTCCCTGTGGATGGTATTTTTCATTATTCGCAAGGGCCTGAATTTTGTAATTTAGGTAGTGGTGGTTTTTTATAAGCTCTAACTGATTGGCACCCAAAGGAACTCTGCCGTTTAATATTTTCATCGAGTTGTCAGCATGATCTGAAAAAATCTTTTTATCAAAATCATTCAAGTGTGCGAGATCAAACTTCTCTCTTGGTATAAAACTCATACCGATGTCCTTGAAGTAAGATGTCATAAATAACGTCTGTGTTTCTTTTTCTGAAAAAAGACCTGTGCTTTGGAGAAAAGAAAGAAGAAGAATAGATGACAACAACGGTTGAGTGACAGTGTAGTGATGGCCTTGCTTAGAAATGTTACGATATAAATGTTTATGAGTATGCTTATTTTTGATTAGCAAATTACTTAAGTTCTGACCACTTTGGAATTGGCTGTTTAAAAGCTCATCATTGAAGGGATCTTCGTAAAGATTTGCCATTTGAAGGCTCAGCAGGTGGGTGTGCCTAGTTGCATTTTTTAGGGGATCACCAATAGAAAGTGATCGAGTTAACTTAACAAGCTTTTGACTCAAGTTATCGTGGAGATATTCATAATCCTCTTCGTGAATATAGATCTCTGAACTTTCTTCTCCTGCATACTGCTTGATGAAGTCAGGAGTTATTCCTTCGTGGGCCTTGAGGACTTCTTCAAAAACTCCATTTTTAAAAGCGTAAGCGCTGTGGCCTAGACCATCAATTATTGAAAGCTGTCCCACAAAGATGGGTTTTAGCTTCAAAGGGAGTCGATGTCTTTCCAAGTAGTTCACTCTCATAGGTACAATTATACCATAGTTTTATTTTGAAAGTGACTCAAGCTGGTCATTTAAGACCTGTGGGTAAGACAGCCCATAGTTCTCAATCATCTTTGGGAAAAGAGAAATTGGTGTCATTCCTGGAAAGGTATTGATTTCGTTAAGATAGACCTGCTCTCCAACTACAAAAAAGTCCATTCTGCAGAATTGGGCCAACTTGAGGTTTATGAAGGCCATCCTTGCAAACTCTTGAATAGTTTTTGTAATTTGTGGATCCAAGTCTGGATTTAAATTGGTTTGAGTCTTAGACTTTTGAGAGTACTTTTCCTCGTAACTGTAAAACTTATCAGGACAAATTATTTCGCTGGGAGAAGTTGCTATCACTTCACCTTTATGTTCAAAAACTGATATTTCTAGTTCTCGTGGAACAATCTTTTTTTCGACGATTACAAAGTTTGAGAAATTGAAGGCTTCTTTTAAAAACTTTTTTATCTCTGACTTTTTATCTACTGGGTAACAGCCAACGGAAGAGCCTTGATTGGATGCCTTTATGAAGATTGAACCCTGCTCATCAAAAAATGAAGAAACCTTTTCAAGAGTTTCCTCGGAACTGTCATTTGCAATGATAAATGGAGTAACAGGTATTGATGCCTTCTCAAGCCACAGTTTCGTCAAAACTTTGTTGAAACAAATCGCACTGGCCTCATAGCCACAACCTAGATAAGGAAGCTTTATCATCTCAAAAAAAGCTTGAATGTGTCCCGTCTCTCCTGGGTAGCCGTGAAAGCAGGGAACACACACGTCTATTTTTTCTTTCTTCCCTGAGTTACTAAAAAGTAGTTCTTTATGGAAGTTTAGTTCAACTTTTTCGCCATCCACACTCCAGGTGAATTCTTGATCAACCTCGACCTCAAAGATGCGAAACCTGGTGTTGTCTATCACACTTCCCAGATAATTTGCCGTAACCAGAGAGACATCGTGCTCTTGGCCGCCGCCACCTTTAAGTAACAAAAGGTTTTTCATTAGAGTTCTCTTAGTTGCTTAGGAAAGCGTTGATTGCTTAGCTCTCTAAACTTATCCATGGCCTCTTCTAGTGAATAAACATTTGTCTCTTTAGAGCCATACGCTCTAAGTGCCAGTGATTTTTGTTCGATTTCTTTATCTCCAATTACCGCCATGAAAGGAACTTTGGCTTTTTGAAGAGTTCTGGTTTTCTTACCCATGGTTTCGTTGGAATCGTCGACTCTTGCTCTTAGTCCTTGATGTCTGAGTTGAGCTGCAAGTTCTTGGCAGTATTCACCATGAATTTCGTTGTTCACCGGAACAAACACAACTTGTTCTGGTGCTAACCAGAATGGGAATGCCCCAGCAACGTGCTCAAGGTAAACTCCAAAAAATCTTTCAAGCGACCCAAGTAGAGCTCTGTGAATAACTACTGGCCTTTCGTCTTCTCCATTTGAGTTTGTAAACTTAAGGTCAAATCTTTCCGGAAGTTGGAAGTCTAGCTGTACAGTTCCAAGTTGATGGTATCTTCCGATTGCGTCGGAAATCTGAATATCTATTTTTGGACCGTAAAAAGCACCATCGCCTTCATTAATAAAATAGTCGTACTTGGACGCGTCAAGAGCCGCTTTTAAAGCAGCCTCTGCAGTATCCCAAGTCTCATCATCTCCAACCTTCTTTTCAGGTCTGGTTGATAATCCAATTTTGATATTTTCAAAGCCAAAGTGGTCATAACAGACATTGAACATGTCCAATAGACTAGTTACTTCCTTTTGGATGTCTTCTTTAGAAAGGAAAACGTGAGCATCATCTTGGCAGAAGGTTCTTACTCTCGTTACACCCGCCAATGCCCCAGATCTTTCGTTTCTGTGAAGTCTGCCAAAGTCAGCAAACCTAAGTGGAAGATCTCTATAGCTGTACTTCTTATGCTTAAACATAAGCATGTGACACGGACAATTCATCGGCTTAACAGCCATTTCTCTATGATCATCTTTTGTGAAGAACATATCGTCTTTATAGTTGTCCCAGTGTCCAGAAGTCTTCCACAGCTCAACGTCGAGCACCTGAGGTGTGATAACTTCTTTATAATCATAGATTTGATAAATTCTTCTAATGAAAGCAATTAGTTCATTATAAACAATAGTGCCCTTTGGCTCAAAGAAGGGCGAGCCTGGAGCAGCTTGATCAAAAAGGAATAGGCCAAGCTCCTTTCCTAGTTTCCTGTGATCTCTCTTTTTCGCTTCTTCCAAGAAGTTTAGATGCTCCTTGAGCTTCTTTTTATCGTCGAAACATGCAGCATATACCCTCTGAAGCATTGGCCGAGTTTCATCACCTCTCCAATAGGCCCCAGCAGTGTGAAGTAGTTTAAAAAACATCGGTAGCTGTCTAGTCGTCTCAACATGGGGACCACGACAAAGGTCAATGAACGTTTCGCCTTGGGTGTAGTATGAAATAGTCTCACCATCAGGCAGGTCTTTAATTAATTCAACCTTATACTCTTGTCCGGCCTCTTCAAAAATCTCAAGAGCTTTCTCTCTGGAAACTTCATATCTAGTTATCTCGTCAGATCTTTTAATGATCTCTTTCATCTTGGCTTCAATCGTTTTAAGATCCTCATCATGGATCTTTTTATCCATATCAATGTCGTAGTAGAAACCGTGTTCAATTGTTGGTCCAATTCCTAGTTTCACATTTTCATCTGGATATAGTTCCTGAATGGCCTGTGCCATGAGGTGAGCGGTTGAGTGTCTGATTACTTCTAAATCGAATTTTGCCATTTTATTCTCGACTTTTTATAGGTGCCAATAATGATTCAGGTAATTTAGCAAACTCGTTATAAGTTGACTAGTGGTGATAAGCACCAGTTTTAGGTTTGAGTGCTAAGATTGTGAGAAAAATTTACAGACCAGAAACCATTGAAAATATTTGTATGGAAATATTCATTATATTACAAAGTCTTACACCTAAGCCCCTGTAATTTTTAAGAAACCATCCGTCATATGGCCTTGATATTTGTAAGAAAAAAAATTGAAAAAGGCCTAAGAGACCTAAATTACAGGAATAACTGATTTTACAACTAGGATTTGTTGATGTAAGTTTCCCGCAGCAAATCTATATTGTTGGACGGTAGGAAGAATATGGAAACACAAACTCAAGAAGAAACGGCCTTAAGAAACGAACTTCAAGAAAGGTACATGGCCAAATCATCTTTACTTAAAGAAGTGGATGAGAAGTTCGCTGAACTTGAAGGTGACCAAGAAAGAGCGTTAGGTCAGGGCTTTTATAGGCTTGGAAAAGTTTATTACGACAAAGCAGATTTAAATACTGCCGAAGATTACTTCTTGAGAGCATTGGACAAGACTATCTATCCTAAAGACGCATTTGCCATGTTTAAGTGCTATGGTTTTCTAATCAGAATTTATTCTGAAAACGAAAGAGAGAAAGATGCCGACAGGTTTATAGACCTTGCCTACGACCTTGTTGAAAAGCTTGGAAGTGAGCTTGGAACTCTCGGAGCAGAGTACTTTTATAACGTTGGAATGGTTTACACATATAAGGGAGAGTTTGAGAAAGCTCTTGAGAACTTTAAGCTTGCTTACAAAAAAGCACAAACTGAAAATGAACCAGAGCTAATAGCAAAGTCTCTATATTCCACGGCCACAGCTTCTTATCACCTAAAACTTCATAAAGAGACTCTCAGTTATCTATCTCAATTGAGTGAACTTTTAAATATTCTTAGAAAAGGATACTTGAAGGGAAGTATGCATCTTCTATATGGAAACCTTTATAAGGACATGGGCAACTTTTCTGAGTCCCTAAAGAACTTTGATCTTGCAATAGCCTATCTTCAGCAAAAGAACTGCTGGAACCTGTATGGTTACATCCTTTTAGGTAAAGGTATTACTTATAAAAAAATGGGTGAGTACAATCAGTCGCTAATGTACTTTAAGTTGGCCCTAAATACGATCAACTCACAATATAAGAGACTTCGTGACCTTGTTGCAACTCAAGTTGAAGATGTTAATGATTCTAGTGTTGATCTATATCTAGATCGACATAATAGAGTCATTCATGAAAAGAACCTTGGTTCTATCGATTTCAAGCATAGATTTGTGCTTCTTGAAATCCTATTCCTTTTAGCTAAGAACCCTGGATCCCATTTTAATAAAGAAGATCTTGCACAGTCCATTTGGAAAGATGAATATAATCCGTTAATTCATGACAAGTTAATCTATACCAGCATTTCAAGATTAAGAAAGCTGATTGAACCGAAGGGCTCAAACAGAAAATACATCTTGAGAGGAAAAGACGGCTACACCTTTAACCCAAGAGTCAAGGCCAGATTTCATAAAGAGGATGATCCGAAGACCAAAAAGGTTATTGGAAATATTGAAATAAGCTCTCCAGTTTAATACAATTTCCTAATGAGAAAGCTTTGTGCCTCAATGGCTGCTTTAGTCTTGTTTGGCAGTGGGGCCATTGCTAACAAGGTTGTATTTTCGGACTTGTTTGTATTTCGCATGGATAATTCCGTCTACTCTTTGGACACCCTCCAAACTTACCACTCTTTTTTGAAAGACTTCAAATGCTTCTATCCTGAATCTATTGTAGTAGCTGCGTTTTCTGAATTACTGAATATTGAAAAAGACTATTTTGATATTTCTCACTTTAAAACTGAAACCCACAACTCTCACCATCAGCTAGTGACTCAAAAATTTATTACTGTTCTGAAATTGAATAAGTATGCATCCTTGCAAGGGGTGAGTGTAAGCTCAAGTCTCCCAAATGCAATGAAGCTTTCCGCCAAGAAAAACAAATGCTCGCTAAATGGATTCAGTGCGAAGGGGTTTAAAAAAGAATTGGCAGACATTGTCCTATTGGAGGTGTTTCTTCGTTCCAGATTTATGCCTAAAACGGGAGAGAAACTAACTTCTGATCAAGCGAAGTCGGTTCTTAAGAATATTTCTTCGCTGGCAGAGTCGGTAAGAAGCCAGGTGGACCATGAACTCTTTGACAATTAAGGACCTCTCTAGAAGAGAGCACAATAAAACTTTTGAAGAGGATATTTTAAGTATCGACTCCAAGCACTTGGCCTACCCATGGAAGAAAGAGCTTTGGCACGATGTGTTTATTAATCAGGATTCAAGATTTTTACTATGTGCTGCACTGCAGGAGGGAGGACTAGCTGGTTTTTCACTCTTTGAGCTTAACAACTGGTCACTTCAGGCACATCTTTTGAAAATCGTTATTTGTCCCGAAGTGCGTGGATCTGGTTTGGCCTCTAGACTGTTCTTATTTTGTAAAGATCATATCG
>Ga0208568_1000469_pt1 | contig 15195 bp, 15 predicted proteins | sample DeeseametaMP2969_FD_184165 | JGI IMG/M metagenome (GOLD analysis project Ga0208568, IMG submission 184165) | Marine microbial communities from the Deep Atlantic Ocean - MP2969 (SPAdes) | ecosystem: Environmental > Aquatic > Marine > Oceanic | place: South of Funchal, North Atlantic Ocean... | reverse complement strand
AGATAAACCAATGGTTGCCAAAGACTTGCTGTGTGCTGGTCTTTGGCCTTATCCCACGTTGAGATTGAGAGATCTTTTTCAAAGATTCTTAAATAAATGAGAATCGCATTGTATCCCTTAAGGCTTTCTGGGCCAAGAACGTAGCTGTCCTTCATTGCAAAGTCACTATTTAGATCAATTGAAAATAGAGTATAAATCTTATCTGAGTAATCCTTTAATTTGGACTGTTGCAGTCTAATGAGATTGTTCGCAAAAAAACGATCCCATGAACTTACATTTATGTCAGGGCTTCTTTCTCTAAATTGTTGATTGTAGACCAAGTTTACTGGAACTGCATTTAATTCAAAATTTCCAGGAAGGATCTTGCCTGTGGGTTTTAGAAACCTTTTTGCATTCTTAACTGTAGAGAGGATGTTCTCGCCAAAACCATTATTAGGCCAAAGTTCCTGGATGATGTAGTCGACTTTTTGTACATCCTTATTAAGGCGAAGTTCATATGAGCTTTTATTGACTATTGATACTTTATTGTAAATTCCATTGTCTTTTAAAAAGCTTTTGGCCACATTAAAGTTGTGTGGGTTTATCTCACAAGTCGTCAATGAGGAGCAATTTGAGTCGACTAGGTATTTACATAAAAGACCTAGGCCACACCCAATCTCTAAAATATCTTTTCCTGTTGCGTATTTTTCGATTAGTTTTTTATAAAACTCATTTCGATCAATATCATTGAGCATCTCCAACATATATGTTGTTGGCGCTTTCATTTTCGATATATTCTTCTTTTGTGACTTTTCAATAAGATTAAGCAGGAACTCATTTTCAGGATCTTCAAGAAGCTTATTTTCAAAATCTTCGATAAGTGGATTCATAAAAAAATATTAGGAATGAAAGGGAAATAGGTAAAGACAGATGGCGTTAGGGGGAACGCCATCCATTGTTTGTCATGTTAATTTAAATATCCACAATTAAGTGGGTAAGTCATCTTGTGACCTTTAGGCGATGTTACCGCCAAATAGTCCTTGGATGCATCGAATTCTTTGAAGTTTTCAATGTGAATAAGGTGTTTGTCACCATTTAAGTAAAGCGACTTTCTTATTCCTTTGTGGGTCCTTTGAGTTCTTGCTTCGTATACAGATGATACACTTCTGCCTATTTTTTCTTGAACCTGATGAAAGGCAACTGATTCATCTTCAATGGTAAAACTCTTCTCTCCAAAATTAGTTTTACACTCAATTGGCTTTACCGCTGCGTTGGCACTTCCCATAAAGGCCACAAAAAATAGTGTTGCCAATGAACCCAAAAATAGTTGAATTGTTTCTCTTTGTCTCTCTCTCATCATAACCCCCTGTTGATTGTTACGCCTTTTATAGTTTCAACATTGGTGCCAAAAAATAGATTGTTATTTCAGGTATTTAAGGGGGCGAAAGTGTGTAAAAAGTTTTTACTGTCAAAGGTTTAGACAGTTCTCTAGATGTAGAAGCAAGGTGAGGGCCCTATGTTTATGGTCTCAATTTTGACAAGTAATCCTTAATGAAGGTCAATGCAGATTGCTTTGTAGGAGTTTTTCCCAATGAAATCTGTTCATCTTCCCATTCAAGTAGTTTCTTTTTTATTTCTCCAATCCTTGGGCCTTCATTGAGTACTAGTGCTTCAATGATCTCTTTTCCAGAAAGTATAGGGCTTAATTTTATTGTGGATTGTTGCTTTTTTATTTCTTTTCTAATCTTTGGAATCGGATTATTCCTAAGCTGTCCATCCTTATTAAAGCTGCTAAGAATGTCAGCTTCTGCGAGGTCAAGGCAAGCATTAGTTTCTTCTCCTAGATCCCTACAAAATTTTCGAACGGCCTTTAGGCTCCATTTTTCTGCACTCAAGGGGCGAAGATGGTTTTTTACAAGTGTTCTTACCTTTATTGTGGTTCTGTTATCGAAACGAAGTCGTTTGAGAATATTTTCCGATAGTTCAGCACCTATGAGCTCGTGCCTGAGAAATCTGATTCTGGGAGATGCTCCTCCCTCATTGGGAAAAAATTCCTGGGTTTGAGGTTTGCCTACGTCGTGGAAGAGAGCTGCAAGTTGGGGGATAACTCCTTTTGGTGAGTTCTTCACCACCATAAGGGTGTGAGTGAATACGTCGCCTTCACTGTGGTAATATACATCTTGCTCAACTCCTTTAAGAGATGAGACCTCAGGCAAAAAATACTTAAGCGTAGAATACCTATCCGCAAGATCGATGAACTGGGAGAGTTTCCCAACTATACACACTTTCTCCAATTCAGTTCGGATTCTTTCTGGGGATACTTCTTTTAATAGTCTAGAGCAACTTGTTAAGACTTTTTCCACCTTGGGAGCTATTGAAAAATCATAAATACAACTAAAGCGAAACAACCTAAGGATTCTAATTGGATCTTCTTTAAAGACGTTTTCTGAAGACACATTTGGAAAAGTATTGAGAGTTTTATTTTGGATGTTTTTAAGGGCCAATCCTGATAGGTCCAAAAGTTCTTTGCCAACCAAGTCAAATGCCAGCATGTTTATCGTGAAATCTCTTCTTCTTATATCTTCAATTAGACTGCCCTTGGCCTGTCCGATATCTAATTCAACATTTTTGCAGTGATAGAAGCTTCCTTTAAATTCAACATCTTCTTTAAAGCGCATCTTTGTTATTGGGTGAGCTCCAACAGTAAATGGGGAGCTGATTTTATCCTTAAAGAGCTGCTTTAATTGTTTTGTAACATTTGTTATTGATCCACTTGATAAACACAGCAGATCAATATCCTTGCTTTCAAGCCCTAGAATATTATCCCTAAGGGCCCCACCTACGATATAAACTGATTCATTGAAGTGGAGAGACTTTAAAAGTTGGAGTGTGGATAGTTTGCCTTGCATATATCAGGGGATAGCGATGTACTCTATAGAGACTATTTCCAACTCTCTGTCACCACTGGGAGTTTTTATCTCTACTAAGTCGCCTTCCTCCTTTCCTAGTAGAGATTTTCCGATGGGACTTTTCCAGCTTATTTTACTTTTCGATAAATCTATCTCGTCTTGCCCAACAATATGGTAGGTTTTTGAGACCTCGCCTTCCAAGATAGTAACTGTCGCTCCAAATTTTATTGTTTCAGATTTAACTTGTTCAGGATTCACAATCACCGCCTCTCCAAGTCGCTTGCCCAAAAAACGCAGGCGGGAGTCTATTTCTCTTAAGCGTCTCTTACCGTAGATGTAGTCGGCGTTCTCTGAGCGATCGCCATTGCCAGCGGCCCATTGAATTACTTTTGTAATCTCTGGACGCTCTAAATTTCTAAGTCTATCGTACTCTTCACTTAGCTTTTGGTGGCATTGGGGCGTCATGTAATTTTTCAATTTATTTTACCGCCGCATTTTTTATAGCGTCAGAGCTCCATGCTGGAGCGTCATCAAGTACCTTTACTAGATCTTCAATTCCATTTGCAACTGACCACATATCCTCGTGGTGAGGGGCATGAAATCTTTCTCGTTGCATGTTTTCTAGAAGTTTAATAAGTGGATCGTAATATCCCTTGTGGTTAATAATCACTAAAGGGCCTGTGTATTGTCCCAGTCGCTTACAACTTAACCATTCAAAGAACTCTTCCATTGTTCCGCACCCACCTGGTAGAAAAATTGTGGCATCTGTGAATTTTCTCATCTTATCTTTTCTGTCGGCCATATCTTTTGTTACATGCAGGTGTGTCAGTTCTTTATGTTCCCATTCCACTTGAATCATAAAGTCTGGTATATACCCATCAACTCTGGCACCCTGCTCTAAGGCTCCATCAGCAACTCTTCTCATTAATCCTTTGGCTCCGCCTCCATATACAATTTCATGACCAAAGCTACCCAGTGCCTTTCCTACATTTGTTGCCAACTCAAGAAAGTGTTGTTCGCACGCCTCGCTTGAACCGCACATAACTCCAATTCTTTTATATTTCATAGTAAATCCTTCAAATTTAGCCGCCTATGCAGCGGGGAAAGTAATCGTTATACTATTTAGATCATATCGAAAAGGAGTTCAAGGTGCTTGATAAAAATATTGCCGCGGACGTTTTGCATGAGGCCATCTCACTGGGTGCTGACTTTGCTGACGTTTTCGTAGAAAGAAAGAATGTTCAAAACCTTTCATTTAATAGTTCAAAAGTAAAAGATATACAGTCAGGAACAGACTTTGGTATTGGAGTCCGACTTATCTATGGAAAGCAGTACCTTTATGGATACACCAACTCGGCAAAAAAGGAAGATTTAATTGAACTTACCCGAAATTTAGCCGCTCAAATTAAGAATAGCTCTAATGGAGCTTTTAAATCTAATTTTGCCACCACTGAATATCCTTTGATAGGATCTTTTGGAGATAAGAGTGCAAGCCTTGATCAGAAGGTAGCAAAGCTAAAGGAACTTGATACCCTTGTAAGGGCCCAAGGCGAGCACATCGCCCAAGTGAATATTTCTCTTATTCAATATAATCAGCAAGTAGAAATCTTTGATAGTGAAGGATTGTATGCCAGCGAATCCAGGCCATATTGCAGGATGGCAGCAAACGCGGTCGCTAAAGATGGGCAAGCTCAAACATCTGGTTCGTGGAATCCTGGTGCTAGAGGTGGGTACTCTTTTGTAGAAGGTTTAGATATGAAGTGGATCGCTGAGTATCTTGGAAAAAAAACTCATACAATTCTCTATGCAGACCCATGCCCTGCGGGAAATAAACCAGTAGTCATAGACAATGGATTTGGCGGGGTTATTTTCCATGAAGCATGTGGACATCTTTTAGAAACAACTTCAGTTCAAAAAAAGGCATCAGTTTTTTGGGATAAGAAAGAGCAGATGATTGCTCATGAGGCCTTGAGTGCAGTGGATGATGGTACCATAGACAATCTTTGGGGAAGTCTCTCCATAGACGATGAGGGCATGTCCACTCAAAAAACACAGTTGATCAAAGATGGAAAGTTGGAGAACTTCTTAAGTGACAGGATGGGGGAGCTGAAGTCTGGGCATAAGAGAACTGGCTCAGCTAGAAGACAATCATACAAATTTGCACCAGCATCGAGAATGAGAAACACCTTTATAGAGCCTGGACCTCACAAGTTGGAAGAGCTCATTGCTTCTATGGATGATGGCATTTATGCCAAGTCAATGGGAGGTGGCTCTGTTAATCCTGGAACTGGGGAATTTAATTTTGCAGTTGAAGAGGGATACCTCGTTAAAAACGGAAAAATTCAAAAACCTGTCAAAGGTGCCACATTGATTGGAAAAGGTGAGGACATTATGAAAAGGATGTCTATGGTGGGGGATACCCTTGATTATGCTGCAGGTATGTGCGGATCGGTAAGTGGTTCGATTCCTGTTACTGTTGGTCAGCCACCAGTTAAGGTTGATGAAATTTTGGTGGGAGGTAATGCTTAATGAATTTAGAAAATAAAAAATTAATGGAAAAGCTTGTTGATATGGCCACATCAAACGGTGCTGACAGCTGTGATGTGATTTTTAATACAGGGAAGTCCCTTTCAATGAGCGCCCAAGAAGGTGAGCTAGACTCATACAAAGTGAGTGGTTCAAAAATTGCGGGAATCAGGATCATTAAAGACTCTAGAGTTGGTATTTCTTATACTGAGGCTTTTGATGAGGAGGCCTTGGCCGATACGGCGAAGAAGGCAATTGAGAATTCCAAGTTTGGAGAAGTTAATGAATACGAAAAAATAGAACACTTTGTTGAAGAGGATCTTGTTCACAAAGGTGACTTGGAGCCAATTGAAGATGAAATAACGCCGCAGGACAAAATTGATTTGTGCTTAAAGCTTGAGTCTGAAGTCAGAAAGAAAGATGAAAGAGTCAAGGGTGTTCCCTATAATGGGCTTTCAGAGTCATCAACTGAAGGACACTATTTAAACTCACTTGGAACTTTTGCATACGATTATGAAAGTTATGTGAGTTGTTATACGTCTTCTCTTTTAAAGGAGGGGGACAAGAATTCCATGTTTTACTATGGAACTGTTGATAAACACTATAAGAGCTTGGACTGGAAAAAATGTGTAGAACAGGCCTATGAGCATTCAAGAAATTGGCTCGATGCTTCCGCATTAAAAACTGGCAAATATGACGTTATCTTCTCCATAGATCAATTTGAAAGTCTTTTTGGGGCATTCAGGGGAATGTTCTCTGGAAAGAGAGCACAGGAGAAGAGTAATCCCATGATTGAACAATTTGGGAAGAAAATTGCCAGTGATCGATTAAATGTCATGGATATGCCAATGTATGCAGACAGCTTTTTTAAAAGCCCATTCGATTCCGAAGGCTATGTAAGGGCCGATTTGGGTCTAATTGAAAATGGGGTTTTTAAGAATATGCTTCACAATTCTGCAACTTCTAAATTTTTCAAAGTTGAGAATACATTTAGGGCCGCGCGAGGGGCAAGAGGTCCTCTTGGGGTTTCTGGAACCACTACGGTCATAAAGGAAGGAAGTGATGCTGTTGAAACCGTTACTTCTGGTAGATACTTTGAAGTATGCAATATGCAAGGTCTTCACTCTGGCCTGAATTTCATGTCAGGAGACTTTTCATTTGGTGCGTCAGGTTATTTAGTTGAAAATGGAAAAAGGATTCAGGCCGTAAATGGAGTGACTGTTGCTGGAAATTTTTATAAGATGCTGAACAACATTAACTCCCTGGGAAATGAAATTCTTGCTTCTTCTGGAAGAAGCTTTTTTGCTCCTTTAGTGAGATTTGAGGCGTTAACTGTCGCAGGAAACTAAAATGAAAAGTTTAAAGTTTAAAATTATATTTCCAATAGTTCTTTTAACTATAGCTTTTGCTGGCAAGTATATTTTGTGGGATTTTCCCATCTCTACTGGTAAGCGAACCGGAAACTTAGTTAAGCTTAGCAAGAAAGGGAAAATCATAAAGACTTGGGAAGGTACGATGGACTTAGGTTCAGGTGACCTTCTTACTTTTGATTTTTCCGTTCGAGATGATGTACTGGCAAACCAGATGTATAATTTTGAAGGAAAAACTGTAAGTATATTTTACGAAGAGTACTTAGCGGCCTGGCCCTGGGAAACAAAGTATAATGTTGTGGACTGGAGTCAGAAAAATAAAAAAAGCCCCTCTGAAAAAATTGGAAAATCAAGTGCAGATACATCAGAGGCTTTGAATCTACTCAATAAAACGATGTTTTGCTCAACTATAGGAACGTTGTACTCCAATCAAGAGCTTTACAAGCAAGTTAAGGATCATCTCAAAAAGAACAATCTTTATTTGTATAGACAGATAGACAAGTGCAACGACTAGCAGATCCAAATCTATTCAAAACGATTAAAGAGCTATTCGTTCTTTCTTTCCCAATTATCATTGGACAGCTAGGTCAAATGTTAATTGGTGCTGGAGACGTATATATCGCATCACTTCACTCTACCACGGCAGTGGCCTCAATTGGTGTTGCAAACGGATTTATAAACCCTATTTTTCTCTTTGGTATTGGGCTCATGATGGGGGTTTCTCCCATACTGGCGATAAAGCTTGGGAAGGGGGAGGACATGAGATCTTCTCTAAAATCCATAATGGTTTATTCTGCAATCGCTGGAATTGTGCTATCGCTTATCACTACCGTATTTGGAAGAGAGATTGTTGGTCTCATTGGGATAAAAGAAGAACTCGTAGAATCGGTATATTTTTACATGTCGGTAGTTGCCTGGTCATTTCCATTCGCACTTGCTTTTCAGGCAGGTAAAGAGTATCTCCAGGCCTTCGAAGAAGTAGTAGTTCCAAATCTCATGGCCTTGGGGGCGGTAGCTCTAAATTTAGTTTTGAATTACTTTCTTGTATTTGGAGTGGGTGGAATAGAAGGGATGGGCGAGAAGGGTCTCGCGGTAGCAAGTCTTCTAATTAGAGTTATTCTTTGTGCTTCATTACTATTATATTTATCCCGGGAAAAGTGGGGCAAGCCTTCATTTCATTTTATAAAAGAGATGTTTAGATTTGGAAGGCCCGTGGCACTTATGTTTTTTATGGAAGTTTTGGCATTTTGTGCGGTAAGTGTTCTCTCGGGAAAGCTTGGAATACTGGAGGCTGCAACAAATAACATTATAATGACACTTTCTGCAATCACCTTCATGATTCCGCTTTCGATATCAAGTGCTGTCGCCGTAAAGGTTGGAACAGGCTATGGAGCGAGAGACTTCTCTATGGTGGATTTAAGCTCCAAAGCTGCGTTGTTTATATCCTTGATGTTTACCTGCTTTTCAGCTGCAACATTCTACTTATTTCCAGCTGCGATAATGTCTTTGACAACAGCTGATGAAAAAGTTGTTCAGTTGGGGATCAAACTTCTCTTTATTGTGGCGTTGTTTCAAATTGTGGATGGCCTTCAAGTTACTTTTGCTGGAATTTTGCGAGGAGTTGAAAAAACAATGAGTGTCTCGATTATGGTCTTTATTGGATATTGGCTTTTTGGCATCCCTATGGGGATTTACCTAAGTTTTTTTTCTGATATGGGCGTTATGGGGCTTTGGGTTGGTCTTGCAAGTTCATTGGCAGTATTGGCGACGGCGTTGGCGATATACACCTACACCGTCAGGATTAAACTTCAGAGAAAATTTTAGAATTCTCCGTCTTTGAAATATTCTTCGTAAGCATCCTCATCAAGATTTAAAGTGTCTATTCCAACTTTCTTTTTCTTCTTCGGAGCAGCTTTGAAGATCTTTCCAACAACAATTTTGTTAATCTCTTCAGCGTCATTAACTTTGTTCTTTTTAAGGGCCTGATAAAGATTGGGTTCGTACCTGCTAATATCTTTTAAGACATTTTCTGCTGCCTTTTTCTCCAGTTCTTCGATCTCCTTCTTTACTGCTTTTTCTGTTGGTTTCTTTGCATCCTTGATCACACTGTCTTTATGAACTTTAATCAAGTCGCTTTTTGTAGTTTTTACTAGGCTGACTTTTGGCGAATCTTTAATCTTTGATACTTCAGCACTAAAACCTTTTGAAACCTCTATTTTCTTCTTAGCATTCTTTGTTTGAACTTCAATATTGCCTCTCAACACAGACAGAACAGAATCCCCACTAGTCCCTTTTTGCAATAGGTGAAAATCGGTGCCTCTAATTCCCATGACCGCGTCTCTTGTTTTAAAGGTAGATCCTTTTCTAGGGCCATCCTTGTCAACTACACCTCTTAGAGCACCATACATCAGCTCCACAGTTGTTTCCGCCTTCTTTGTTTTCTTTCTGCTCCAGTCGATCTTAAACGCACTGGCCTGACCAACCATGAACTGATCGCCGTTTTTAAAAACAATTTTCGCCTTAGAATCTTTATTTGTTCGAAGAATATTTCCATTCTTAACTTTCGTGCCAAGTTTCACATTTAGAACTTTGTAATAAACACCTTCAAAAAGGACATTCTTTCCGCCGGATGGTGCTTTGGTGCTTGGATTTGTTAGGAGCTGGGCATTGCCTTGCATTTTTACGATAATCCCAACGTGGGGACTTGCCAGCGTGGATAAGGATATTAAAACAGTCAGGAAAGAGATAAATAATTTAAACATTTTTGGCCGCCTTTTAAAAAAGAAAATCTTCGTTAATATTATATTTGAATAAAAAATTTAATTCCAAAAAAGAGGGAACATGAAACTTATTGCACTATTGATAATGACATTTTCAGCACTTGGCCAAGCACAGGATTTTTCCTACCCTGAGCTAAATGTAGTTCCAAGGGCCACAGAGCGAATTAAGATGGAGGTAGGCTCTGAAGAGTCGTATGCATGGAAATCAAACATGCCACTTCAAATAGCGTCATTATTAACTTTAACTACCGGAGCAATGGCAAGTTCAAATATTAAAGAGGATAAGGAAGAGGACTATGCCTCGGAAATTTCTATGCTAGTTGGCGCAGGCTGGCTTGCAGCAAGTGTTTGGGCAAGTATGAAATACAGACCTTACAGAAGTTCCTATCTTAAGATGCGCAAGATGCCTTATAAAACAAAAAGAGAGAAGCTTTTGAAAGAAAGAATGGCCGAGGAAGAAATTAATACTTTGCGCTCAATTGGAAAAAAAATAAGATGGGCCGGTGCTTTGACTACTTTGGCTGCATCACTAAATCTTCAAAGTTCGATTGATAGTGACACAGACGAGGGCAAGAGAGCTGAAACTCTAGCTGGCGTTTCAGCTGCAGTTTCTCTGGCAACTCTTTTCTTTCCAAATCGCTGGGAAAGAGTGGCCGATGAGCAGGAAAAATACAAAAAGAAAATTTATTCTCCCGTATCAATCGCTCCGGCCTTGCTCAATACTGACAAAGGACTGGCAAGCGGCCTAGCTCTTGCCTGGAACTTCTAGGCTAGATCTAGAAGCTAACTTAATCGCCAAATCAAGGGCCTGCTTTTTAGGTAGGTCCAATCCATCTTTACTCATTCCATAAATAAAAGCAGTCTTAAAGTTCTTGAAAGTTGTTGGTCCATTTGAGATCAGATCGCTGGCAGTCTTTAGTGATTCAGAAACAGTTAATTGGGGACCATTCTCGTCTTGAGATATAAATTCATAAAGCTTTATGAATACCTCTCCAACTTCCTCTTTAAAGTTCTCTCCAGCTATTGCCACTTTCATCGCAAGGTTTGAGCAGTCTTTGTAACCAAGTCCAAGCCCTTCGCTATTTTTGCAATATAGTGCAACCTTTTCAAAATCTTCAGCTGCATTGTCTGGATTGCCTTTAAAGCCTGCAGTGAGTCGTAGACTGTTCTCCATCGCGGTTGCGGCATCAAGGTTTAGAAACTTCTCTTCATAGGTCTTTTCAAAGACTTTAATAAATGTGGTGACAACATTTTTATCAATTTCAATAAACTCTAGTCCGGCCTTAAGGGAAGAACCACTATCAAGCCCCACTCCCATTAATAGACGAGCTACTTTAATAAATTTTGAAGATGCCCCGCTACAACCGGTGGAAACTTTGTCAGCATACCAGCGCATTTTATCTGGCTTAAGTTGAAACTCCGGATTAGATTTCATGAACTCCATTGTTGTAATGTATTCTCTTGAACTAAGGCACTCTTTAGTTGCTCCATAGACTTGAGGTAAAAGGAGGGAAACTAGAAATAAGGTCTTCATAATAGGCACTCTCTCATAAGTCAGAATTAAATATTCAATTATAGATTTTAAAATAACATATACCGGCTTCAAAGTGAGAAGTTTTTAGTTGCAATTGAGTAAGTCAGGCCGTTTCATATTATCAACTAGAAAAATTACTAAGGACGGTGATTTGTGAAATACCTGAGTCTATTGCTCTTCTTAACTCTTGGCGCCCATGCTTCTATTAAAATCTCCACATTCAATATTAGAAACTTTGATAAGTCTGGCTCTCAGACAAACAAATCTCTTTTAAAAAGTATCATTCTTGAAGTCGGCCCTGACCTGATGGCCGTTCAAGAAATACATAATGAAAGATCCTTTAAGGAGTTTACGAAGTCATCCCTTAAAGGGTATGGGTTGATTTTATCTCGCTGCGGAGGTGGTGGCCGCCAAAAGCTTGGTTTTCTTTTTAAAAAATCAAAACTGAAGCTAATTTCAAGCAGGGAGGACACAAGAGTTTCAAATGCTTTTTTAGATTCATGTGATTCTCTTAGGCCTGCGATGGTGTCTATTTTTGAAGAGAATAACTCTAAAAGATTTGCTGCAATATCGGTTCACCTAAAGGCCGGATCAGGTTCTCGAAATTATGCCAGAAGGGCAACACAATACGATGGAATAGCAGATATTATAAGGGAGCTAAACAACAAAGGTCTTAAACGAGTTGTGGCCCTTGGAGACTTTAACACCACAGGCTTTGACCTTAGAGACAATGATTATAAAAACTTTATTGAGCTTTTGCATGATACTTCTTCCTCAACAAGTGCACATGATATATCTTGCACCTCTTACTGGAGAGGCAGAGACTACAGCGATGGAATAGAGGAAGCTAGCACTCTTGATCATATTGTTTATACTAACTCCTTTGGAAAACCCCAAGATATTTCAGTTGGTTCCCACTGCAAAAAGGCTAAATGCAAAGACACCAAATACTATGAACTTGGAGAGTCTTACAGGTCTGTAAGTGATCATTGTCCAGTGAGTGCCATCTTTTAATGGGGTTTGATAGAAAGTATTGGGAAGAGAACTACTCCCAGCCTTTTACTATGGATGGGATTGGCAATGCAAAGGAGCACGCCAAGTATTTAAAGGCGTTCTTTGAGCTTGAACAAGTTGATATCTCAAGTATTGCTGACTTTGGATTTGGTTACGGCTATTTATTTCAGAAAACGATGAAGCAATTCATTCCGTACAAAGCACTTGGAATTGAACCAAGTGAGCATGCATTCAACAAGGCCAAGAAGAGAAAACTAGCTCCGGTGGAATCAACTAAATTAAAACTTGAAAACTGCACCCTGCAGGACTGGTGCGCTCAAGAAGATAAACCAAAGCTTAACTATGATTTAGGACTTTGTTGTTCAGTTTTTCAGTATTTAGACGAAAAGGACTTAAATTCGATTATAATGACTTTGAGTCGTAGAATTAAGTACTTATATCTTACTGTTCCGACAAATAAGGAGCTAGATAGGCAGATTGAAGACCTGAATTTTGATGACAAGTATGCCTATAGAAGGTCTTCTGAATTTTACAAAAAAGTGGTTGGGCAAGGGTTTACGAATATTTCGAGTCGAATATGGGAAAGCAAACATCACTTCAACGAAGAAACAACTTTATTTACTGATTTACTATACAGACATTAGAACAGGATTTTAAAATGGGAAAAATTTCGGATCGCGCAAAGAACATGGCGGAAAGCGCAACTTTAAAAATGGCAAGACTCGCTGGTGAATTAAAAGAGCAGGGGCAAGACATAATTAGCCTTAGCTTGGGAGAGCCTGATTTTAACGTGCCTGAATTTGTAAAAGATGCTGCAAAAAAAGCAATTGATGAAAACTACTCTCACTATCCTCCTGTTCCAGGATATAAAGACTTTAGAAAAGTTATAAGCGACAAGTTTAAGAACGAAAATGGCCTGGACTATTCTCCTGAGCAAATTGTAGTCTCCACTGGAGCAAAACATTCATTAATGAACATTATGCTGGCAGTTGTTAATCCAGGAGAGGAAGTTGTTCTTCCAGCTCCATATTGGGTTAGTTATATTGAAATGGTGAAGTTTGCAGAGGGGGTGCCTGTTGTTATAGACACCACGATTGAGACCGATTTTAAAATTACTCCAGACCAACTTAAAAAAGCTCTAACACCAAAAACAAAGGCTTTTATCTTTTCCAACCCGTGTAATCCAAGCGGATCTTCTTACACAAAAGATGAGTTGTCTGCCTTGGTGGAAGTGTTTAAAGCACATGATTGCTATATTGTTAGTGATGAGATTTATGAGTACATAAATTTTGGCGAGCCAAACACAAGTCTTGGATCCTTTGAAGAAATTAAAGACAGAGTAATCACTGTTAATGGTGTCTCAAAGGGATTTGCCATGACGGGCTGGAGGATTGGCTTCATCGGAGCCCCTATTGAGGTTGCCAAGGCCTGTGCAAAAGTCCAAGGGCAATTTACTTCGGGAGCAAATGCAATTGCTCAAAGGGCCTCACTAGTAGCACTTAGAGATAAAAAAGACGAAGTTAAGAAAATGAGAGATGTCTTTTTACAAAGAAGAGACTTACTCATTGAACTTTTGTCTCCTATAAAAGGTTTGAAATTAAACGTCCCTCAGGGGGCTTTTTACTTATTTCCGGATGTGTCTGGATTATTGGGTAAAAGTGCCAATGGTAAAAAGATAAACACTGTAGGTGAGTTGTGCGAATTTCTTTTGGAAGATTGTATGGTCGCAACGACCCCTGGTGATGCCTTTGGTTGTCCAAATAATATTCGTCTTTCCTATGCAAACTCAGAAGAGCAGCTCAGAGAGGCCGCTAAAAGAATCACAAACTCTTTGGCAAAGCTCGTTTAATCGAGCTTGCCTTCCATTACCGCGGCTATTGGACTTGTAAATTCATAAGATTCAAAAATTATCTTCATCGCCGCCATGATGGGGACAGAAAGGAACATTCCTGGAACTCCCCATATAAATCCCCAAAAGGTTAAAGATAGAAGAATTGCAACTGGATGCAGTCCCATGCTTTTGCCCATAACCTTTGGCTCTAAAATATTTCCAATTATTGTTTGAAAAAGAGTGAGCAATATTAGAATTGCAAAGAACTGCCAACCCAAAGTATATTGAAGCAAGATAACTGGAAGTGGCATAAACACCGCAATGATAGAACCTATGTTTGGAATGAAGTTTAAAAGTATGGTCAAGATTGCGAACATGGAAGCAAGTTCTACTTCAAATATTAAAAACACTATATAGCTTAAACCTCCTGTCGCTGCTGAAATAACAAGCTTTGTGAAAACATACTTGGCAATACTGTTCTTTACCTTAATGACTGTTTCATTGCTTGAGCCATGGATGCTCTCTCCTGTGATTAGAAAAAGTGTGAATATGATCACTAGGATTGAGTTACTTAATACTCCAAGAACTCCAGCGGTAAGTTTTTTGAGAGTTGGAAGGAGAGGGGTTATTTGGGCACTTTCGCCAGGACTAAAAGTTGAAAGATCAAAACCTAAATCTTTTAATTTGAGCTCTATAGAAGAAGTTAGGGCATCTAGTCTGTCTTTGTACTGGTCGATTCCCTGAATAAAAGAATCAATAGATCCTGAAACAAGCCAAGTTAGACAAATTATAGACGCTGTAAAAATGAATAAAGTAATACTCAGTGCCATCCACCTTTTCAGTCTAAAACGGATCTGAAGCCACTTCATCACTGGAGTAAGAATTAAGTATAGAAATATTGAAAGAGTAAATGGAATCATGACCGTTTTTGTAATGGCCAATACAAAGGCACATGCCATAAAAGTCAGAGCAAATAAACAAACTGTATTAATTCTTTGATAGTGTTCCATTTAAAGACTTTAACAAGATCAGCATACTCAGGCAAAAGCTGTTGGCATATCTCTTGCTGTTTATGAATAAAAAGGAGCTAGATATGCAAAATTTTAGGACAAAGTCTATTGTTGAGGCCGGAATTTTGGCCGGAGCTTTTGGAGGGGCGTGCATGGCATTGGCCGCTAACTTGGGAGCTTTTTACTTAGAATCCGACTTTTGGGGTCCGATGAAGAATGTTTCGGCAGTATTTCTAGGGGAG
>Ga0208568_1000468_pt1 | contig 15200 bp, 14 predicted proteins | sample DeeseametaMP2969_FD_184165 | JGI IMG/M metagenome (GOLD analysis project Ga0208568, IMG submission 184165) | Marine microbial communities from the Deep Atlantic Ocean - MP2969 (SPAdes) | ecosystem: Environmental > Aquatic > Marine > Oceanic | place: South of Funchal, North Atlantic Ocean... | reverse complement strand
CACACCCACCCCGATTGAAAATACAGAGTTGACCAACACCCTCTTCTTTCTTCTTCGTGGAACATTACTTGGAAATTTTATAAAGATGAAACATACAAGAATAACAGTCATTGTTTCTACTAAAAATTGTGTCAAGGCCAAGTCAGGAGAGCTAAAAAGAATAAATAACAATGCCATTCCATATCCACTTAGTGCAAGGCCCACTACCCCAACAAATATATTATCGGCCCTTAAAGCTAACATTGCTCCAGCAACGACCAACGCTGCTGTGGCCCACTCGTAGAAGAGGGCCCCATCCTGTAGGGGTAAAAAAACTGCCCCCCAATATGTCAAGAACATTCCACCTACGATTAACAATGCAAAACCAAAGAATATATATAAATACATACTGGTGCCGAAGTGATGCCAAGCATTTACAGTTTTTTGTGAATAAACCCTTACTAGCCTCCAGAAATGTTCGTATAATTTTTCACTTATCCCAACTCTACCTTTATAGACCTTTAACGCTATGAAAGGAGCTAATAAAAAAGATAGAAGAATAATACCCATGCTAAATAGAAATGGCTTCGTTACTCCGTGCCAAAGGTGAAGATCTAAACTTGTCAAAACTCCAAGCTCTGCAAGGGTCTTTTCTATAATACTGTTGAGCAATTGAGGCAGAATTCCAAGCACAACTGAGATCACACATCCGGCAAGTGGTGCCAAAATGAAATAGACTTCAGGTGAGCTTTTCAAGTTCTTGTTTTCAGAATTTAACATTGGCCACAGGATTCTAATTGCAGACACCCCATACCCAGTAAATACAATAAATAAGGGAAAGAGAATCCAATCATTTAATAAGCTTTTGATTACCAATTCTTTTGCGACAAATCCAAACATCGGTATTAGACCAACCATAGAGGCTAAGGAAATTGAAAACACTGCAAGAATAAAAACATTATTCCTTAATACACCTTGCAGCTTAAAAATATCTCTCGTACCAAACTTTTGATCTAAAATACCTACTCCCATAAAGAGTGCAGATTTATACAGAGAGTGCGCCAGCAGAAAAAGAATTAGGGCCTTTGGTGTGCTGGAAAGAATACACATAACACCAAGGGCGCTAATCGTTAGTCCTGCCAATATTTCCTTCAAATCCCTTTTAGAGACGGACATCCATACACCCACCAAGGCACTGGCTAGGCCTATCCACTTAAGAGCAGCTCCCCACAGGAAAACATCCTTAAACACAGGTGTAAGTAAAAGAATAAGATATGGCCCAGCTTTGACCATCGCCGCAGAATGTAAAAATGCACTGGCGGGAGTGGGGGCCTTCATTGCCTTTGGCAACCAAAACTGAAAGGGAAACTGAGCAGATTTGGTAAAGATGCCCATTAAAATTAGAGCGCAAGCAACAGAGCTGCCAGACTGAATCTTAGAAATAGAATAACTTCCATTCTCAATACCAAGGAAAACAAAACCGGCCAACATAAAAAGACCACCTGCCCCAGTTACTAAAAGCCCAGTTCTTGCGGCCTCTCTCGCCTTACTTGATTCATAATTGAAACCAATCAACAAAAAGGAAGTAATGCTTGTCATCTCCCAATACACAAATAGTTTTATCAAAGTTTCCGAATAGAGTAGGCCAAGCATTGAACCAAAGAAGAGAAATAGAAAGAATATGAACCTTCCAAACTCAGCTCGCTTTTGCGAAAAGTAAGAACAACTGTATATGGCAACAAGTAATCCGACCCCAGAACACATAAGAGAAAAGATCTGGGAGAGCCCAGAGAGTTCGTGCATATAGAATTGCCCGGCCAAAATTAAAGTTGAGCCAGCAATAACTGTGAAACATGAGCTGATAAAAGAAACTTTATTTACCCATAAAGCTGTTGCACCCAACACAAAACACAGAGCGACATAAAAGGAAGGACTAAATAACTCCATCATTCAAAATCTTCGTTTAACCAGCTGCTTGAGTCAAACCAACGCCTTAGTTTTTTCAAATGTCCAGGCCTTGTCTGGCCTTTTGCGAGAACAACACACCGCACACATTAACGTAAGTATTTATGGTCTAAAAATTAATAATTTGCTATGGTTCCAAGCATTATAAGGAATTAGACATATGTTGATTAAGGCCAAAGAAAAAATAGTTAAAGATTACGACGTCATTGTGGTTGGTTCTGGGCTGGCGGGTATGACAGCTGCCAATAAATTGGCAAAAAATGGTAGATCAGTGTTATTGCTAGAGGCCCACAATAAGCTTGGTGGTTTCGCGACTTGGTTCTACAGGGCCAATAAAAAGCATGTTTTTGATGTGAGTCTGCACGGATTTCCATTTGGTATGAAAAAAACGTGTCGAAAGTATTGGAACAAAGAAATAGCCGATCATATTGTGCAGCTAAAAAGTGTTAAGTTTTTAAATCCTCAATATGAAATTGAATCCCTATTCACCAAAGAAGACTTTACAGAGAAACTTGTACAAAACTTCGGTGTGGATCGAGATAAGGTCTTAAACTTCTACGAGTATATAGAAAACATGAACTTCTATGACGACCAGTCAATGACCAATGGTGAGTTGTTTGAGAAGTTTTTCCCAGGAAGAAACGACATAGCACGCTTCTTAATGGAGCCAATTGTTTACGCCAATGGATCAACTCTAGAAGATCCAGCAATAACTTACGGAATTGTTTTTTCAAACTTCATGAAAAAGGGTGTATTCACATTTAAGGGCGGCACTGACCACTTAATAAAAATGATGCAAGATGAGTTGCTTAAAAATGGTGTGGATATAAAAAAGCACGCTCCAGTAGAGGAAATACTGACTAAAAACGGAAAAGTCTCTGGTGTGAAAGTTAAGGGACAAGAGGTCAGATCAAAGTCAGTAGTATCAAACGCCAACTTAAGAACAACGATTTTTAAATTGGCCGGAGAGAACAACTTTGGAAATGATTACTTGGAAAAGGCCAAGAACGTTAGGATGAACTCCTCTTCATGCCAAGTTTATTTTGGATTAAAGGAGGGAGAAAAGATTCCTTTTATTGGAGATCTTATATTTACATCCACTCACCCAACGTTTGACACCAAGGCCCTTCTTAGCCGAAACATCACTTCTAGAACCTTTTCTATCTATTACCCAGAGGGTCGTCCTTATGACGAGACAGAGAAATACGCAATTGTTTCATCCACAAATGCAAACTGGGATGACTGGGCGAACCTATCTGAAGAAGAATACATGTTGGAGAAAGAAAAAATGATTGAAGAGACCATCGAGTGTCTAGATGGTCTTTTACCCGGCATAAAAGGCAAAATTGATTTCATAGACGCTGCAACTCCACTCACTGTAAAAAAGTACACAAGACATGAAGGCGGATCTTCATTTGGCACAAAATTCGAAGGGCTTGATGTTAGTATGAATATGCACAAAGAGCTTCATGGTCTTTTCCACGCTGGAAGTGTCGGCATCATAATGAGTGGATGGTTGGGGGCCGCCAATTATGGTGTCATTCAATCCAACGAAGTCGAAAGTTGGTTATATCAACTAGAAAAGGAAAATCAAAAAGAAGAACTAAATATTGAGGAAAACAATGCAAGAGTTTAAAGATCAAACAGTAATCGTAACTGGAGGAACTAGAGGTATTGGGAAAGGAATTGCCAAACAGTTTCTAGAACAAGGTGCCACAGTTATTGCCACTTACGCTTCCAATGACAGTGCGGCCAATGAATTCAAAGAAGAGCTGGGCAATGAAGGCCAAAATTTAATACTCAAAAAATTTGATGTCTCTTCCCACTCTGCTTGTGAGACCTTTTTCGAAGACATTTTAAAAGAAGTGGACAAGATAGATGTCCTGGTAAACAACTCAGGAAGGCGCTCAGACAATATCACGGCCGCCATGAGTGAGGACCAGTGGGATAGTATTTTGGACATAAACCTAAAGGGAACTTTTAATATGTCAAAGTTTGCCACACTTCATATGATGAGAAACAGATACGGAAGAATTATTAACATCTCATCAATTGGTGGGAGCTTAGGGCTACAGGGACAAGCAAACTATGCAGCCTCAAAGGCCGGTCAAGTTGCATTATCCAAATCCTTGTCAAAAGAGGTGGCAAAAAGAAATATTACTGTAAACAATGTCGCTCCAGGATTTATTGAAACAGAACTTATTCAAGATCTTCCTGAGGATCAAGTAAAAGAGTATAAAAAACAAGTGCCGATGAAGCGCTTTGGTAGCGTTGAGGAAGTGGCAAACGTTGTCCTCTTCTTATCCTCAAAGAAAGCAAGCTACATTACAGGTACAACAATTGAAGTTTCTGGCGGTCTATAATGAACCCTGTTGAAATGATACCTCAAAAAGATCCTTTTTTATTTATTGATGAAATGGTGGATAGAACTGAAAATACAATTCATACAAAGAAATTAGTTAAAGAGAGTGAGGACTACTTTAAAGGCCACTTTCCAGGCAACCCTATTATGCCAGGAGTTCTGATCTGCGAAGCTTGTTTTCAATCAGGTGCACTTTTAATGGCACACAAGGGCGAAGGGATCTCAAACAAAACTGCCGTAGTCTCTAGAATCCAAAGTGCAAAGTTTAAGCAGATGGTAAAACCTGGTGATCAACTTGATATAAAGGTTGAGCTTAAAGAGCTTATATCACCAGCAGCATACATGAAGGCCGTTGCAAGTGTTGCAGGAAAAAAGGCCTTAATCATTGAATTTGCAGTAACCTTGGTGGAGAATTAATGATTGATTTAAAAGGCAAGACTTACTTCATAACAGGTGTCGCCAACAAAAAAAGCGTAGCTTACTTTAGCGCCAAGGCATTACTCCAAGCAGGGGCCGAGTGCATATTTTCTGCACAAAATGAGAAGAACCTTGAAAAGATAGGAAAGCTCTTTCCAGGGAAAAAGGCTTTTCTTCTAGATGTTGAAAGTCCAGAGCAACTTAAAGAACTCAAAAACAACATTGGCGTAGAGCTGGATGGATTTTTGCACTCTATTGCATTTGCAAACTTTAGCGAAGGCCCTAAACCTTTTCATGAAACAAAACTTAAGGACTATCTACAGGCCTGTCATATCAGTAGTTTTTCTTTGGTTCAAATATCCAATGAACTTAAAGACCTTCTTAAAGATAATGCAAGTGTGGTAACAATTTCAATTTCAAACACTTTAGCAACCTCCTATGGCTACCTAGGCCCTATTAAGGCCATGTTAGAAACAACATGTGCCTATCTTGCAAAGTCTTTTAGCGAATTCTCCAATATAAGGTTTAATAGTGTGGGTGCGGGACCACTAAAGACTTCTGCCAGTGCAGGGATCCCAAACTACATTGAAAATTATCTATACAGCGAACAATTAACCCTGAGAAAGAAAAACCTATCTACTCAAGAGGTTGCCAACACTGTTCTTTTTCTCTTATCCCCGCTCGCTTCAGGTATAAATGCAACAAACACGCTGGTAGATGCCGGCATGCGTGCAAACTACTTTGACCAGGCCATAGTAAAAGGCTTTTCGAAGCTGTAAGCGCCGAATATTCACAAGGTCATGGTACTTAATCTATCATGACCAAACTTCTCATACTCAACCTTATATTCAAACTTGCATATGCCCATGTAGGACACAATAAATCGGAGATATCTGCGTTCTCAATAAATACAGAGTATCATGTATGGCTAGGTTTACTTTTAATTCTCTTTTTATTTTTAAAGGTTCAAAAGTATGCGAGCGCAGTTCATAAGCGATTTTTCTTTATTGGTTGGTCAGCACTCGTTTTGGCGCTTTTAAGCTCAATTGATCTTTATAGTGAAAAAATGGCCTCAATTCACATGTTGCAACATACTTTAATTCTAATGGTCGCAGCACCGTCTTTAGCGATAGCAGGTATGGACTATTACTCTATTAGAGCAATAAGGTTTCTTAACAGAACAAAAATCAAATGGCTTTATTCATTTTTTACAAGAATCATGCGAAAGCAAAGAACACTAGTTTCTTTTATCTTGTATGCTTCAACTTTATACATTTGGCATATACCAAAGTTTTATAATAATGCCTTGTCCATGCCATACCTTCATGACTTACAACATATTCTGTTCTTTTTTACCTCCTACCTATTTTGGAGGGCCGTTTTCAGTCCTTATGGAGCAAAGCTCTCACCAACCATTGCTATTACTTACCTATTTATTTCCATGCTTCATGCGATGGTACTGGGAGCAATGATGGGCCTATCAAGAGAGGTTTGGTACAAACCATACATTGAAAGTGCTGAGCTCTTTGGGATTACACCACTTAGGGACCAGCAAATCGCTGGCCTAATTATGTGGATGCCGGCGGGGATAACATTTATTATTTCATGCCTGTGGAGTGTAAAAAGAATTTTAAGTTATTCTTCAAGTCCCATCAAGTAAGCACTCATCTTCCAAGCATCTTCTTCACTCACCCCAAGATTTGGCATCAAAGTTGTGGAATCAATCTCCTCGGGATGCATTAACCACCTAACAAGATTATTTGGATAGTTTACAACCTGACCTGCAATAAAGTGCCTATCTTTCCATTCTTGCAGTCCTGGCCCAGCGTGTGTATTAAGTGTTTTCACCCCAGGAATTGAATGACAGCTTGCACATCCATACTGTTTTAAAAGCAGCTTTCCTTCTTTAGCAGAATATTCCTTTAACCGAATCCAACCTTCTTCTGGTGATTCCCACCTTAGCTCGGGAGGGTCCTCATCTTGCTGTATTGCTTTCTTCATTGCTCTATACTCTTTCACAGAGAGCGTATTCATTCTCTTTACAAATGCCACAATATTCCACACATCTTCTTGAGTTTGGCCAATACCAACACCTGGCATACCGGCCATCTTTAATCCATTTTGTATTATCCAACCAAGTTGGCCAGAGCTCCAGTGTTCATCAGCTTTTAACAGTGGTGGTGGATTTGGATTAAGGCCTGTAGATACTCTACCCCTTGGCTCCCCAGGTGCTCCGTGACAAATTTTACATTGTACCTCGTAGAGCTTCATGCCATTTCTAATACGTTTTTTTGAATTTAGTTGTGGAGGTGAAATATCACCGGATTGATATTCAATAGCATTATTTTTTAAAAACATAATGAGTCTGCGCTCAATTTCATTGTGTGGACTAAGTGCCGAAATATCATAAAGCCCAAGTTCTAGAAAAATAGTTGTGCCTATACCGACGACAAAGCCGACGCTTAGTAATGATAAAATAATGGCAAACCTGGTTTTCATATTTTCCTACTGTGAATAGAGAAACACTGCGATGTCAGATGCCTCTTCCTCTGTCATATTCAAATTTGGCATAGCGCTATTTTTTTGTATCGACTGCGGATTTTTTAGCCATAAAATAAGCTGAGACATACGATTAGGAACCGCACCTGCGATATACTTTTGTTTACCCCAGTCAACTAGTGATGGCCCAATATTACCAGGGTAGTCCCGAACACCCCTAATGGTATGGCATACAGCACATCCGTATGAAAAGGTAAGTCTTCTTCCTCTTTCAATCTGGTTAGAATCAGGCATAACATCCAAAGAATCTTCCTGTTTCATCTGGCATGAAGATATAAATAGAAGGGCGAAGAGAGTCACAAACATGGACGCACCAAATGATTACTCAATTCACTTGCAAAAAGTATAAGAACAATGAGGGCACCCAAAAGAAAGGAGATTACACATATGAATATACCGCTCTGGTTCTCACTTTCTTTAAATCGTTTATAAGCACTACCGCCACCCCAAAGAAAGCCAGCGGAAAGTACAACACCACAAAATGTCAGTCCCTGCATAATCCAATCATCGCCTCTCTCACAAGCATATGCAGCAACAGTAAAACTAGTTAACAGATATGCCAACCAGGTGGCACTTGGACCAAATAATGAGCCCCACATTAAAAGATTATTTCGCCTTACCATTGTACCCTCGGTGTTATGTAAATTACAAAATATACAGGAATCCAAGATGCAACGATGTAATACCAATATATAGTATCAATCTGTACACCCAGGTTTCTTTGTTCTGTGTAATAACCTTTAAAAGAAAGCCAACCAATTACTGCCGTGCCAAGTATACCTGCAAGAACATGCATAAAATGGAATCCACTTAGCACCCAAACAAATGAGGCGTAAGCGTTTTCATCATAAGAAAATGGAAGGCCTAGCATCTGTTTCCACCGAAACCAAAGCACCAAGGTTGCAACGATACAACAACCAACGGCCAACCACCCAAATGCTTTGGTTTTGTTTTTGTGAATTAAGACTCCTCCATACCACATTGACCAGCCACAAAATAAGAGTAGCCCTATGTTCACACTTGGATAGATAATAGAAGGTAGTTCAACACCAGGCCAAGACATTCTAGAGGTGGAGCTATTAACGATCCATAAATAAAAATAGCTCGCTAAAAAAATAGCTATAACGGTGGATTCAATAACAATTAAACCCATAATCCCCCACCAATAAGGGTGTCTTAGGTCTGAATGGAATCTAGTCCACGACTCAACATTCATACATCACGCCCCTCACCCCAAGGTTTGGAAGGCCAAAACCAACCAGTAATTGCCAAAAAGACCAGAAAAAACGCGATCACAAACCACCAAGGTGAAAAGATGCTTCCGATGAAGGCAACCCCAGTCGCAACTGCCAACACCAGCGGCCAAATAGTATTAGTTGGTAGAATTTCCACGGCCTGAATCTTTCCTGTTAAAATCTCAGTAATTAGAACCTCTCTTCGATCCGTTCTCATACCCGTTGTTGCAGGCAATAGTGTCTCTTCGTCCCACAATGGGTTCATGGAATTCACTTGGGGAATTTCAACAAATTTATAATTACGTGGTGGAGATTCAATTGCCCACTCCAAGGTCGGTGCACCCCAAGGGTTGTTTCCAGATCTTTCACCTTTTAGATAAGTCCAAACTACATTCACTATAAATAAGAGAAAACCTATAGCGAGTATGTAGGATCCAATTGAAGATAATAGATTTAGGGGACCCCACTGCATTTCTTCAAGGTAGGTATAGACTCTTCTTGGCATTCCCATAAAACCCAATAAGTGCATTGGGAAAAAGGCAATATTAAATCCAATTAAAACAAGCCAAAAGTTCCATTTACCAAGAGATTCACTTAGAAGCTTTCCGGTAAACTTCGGCCACCAGTAATACACTCCTCCAAACAGAGGAAACACAACTCCCCCGATTAAAACATAGTGGAAATGGGCCACTACGAAGTAGGTGTCGTGAGTTTGTTTATCAAATGGGACGGAGGCAACCATCACACCTGTAAGCCCACCCATTACAAACACTATCACAAATCCCATACACCACAACAAGGCCGTGGAGAACTTTGGTTTGCCTGTCCAAAGGGTGGCAATCCAGCAGTAAATTTGAATACCAGATGGGATAGCAATCATAGCACTTGCCACACTAAAAAAGGCATTGGCCTGATCAGGGATACCAGTAGTGAACATATGATGTACCCACAGTCCAAAGCTAATAATACCAATGGCAACCATTGAAAGAACGACTGCAGTGTGTCCATAAAGTGCTCTTCTACAAAAAACTGGTATTATTGTCGAAACGACTCCAGCGGCCGGTAAAAAAGCAATGTAAACTTCAGGATGTCCAAACCACCAGAATAGATGCTGCCATAAAAGAGAGTCCCCACCAACACTTGCATCAAAAAACACAGTGCCAACTAAGCGATCAAGTGCAAGCATTACACTTCCCACGACAACTCCTGGCATAGCGAAAACAATCATGAACGCCATAACTAAAATCGACCATACAAACACAGGCATTCTGGCCATGGACATGCCTGGGGCACGTTGCTTTAAAATGGTGACTATTAATTCCACTGCCGCAGCAAGAGCGCTGATTTCAATAAATGTAATCACTGTTGCATATACATCAATATTTTTACCTGGAGACCACTCCTTTAATGCAAGAGGCACATAATCAAACCAACCAGCATTGGGTGCCACTTTCAAAAAGAGGGAACCAAACAGAGTGATTCCACCAATAAGAAAAACAAAATAGCTAAAAGAACTAAGTCGTGGAAAACTTAGATCACGCGTACCAATCATCAAAGGTACAATGTACGCCCCCAGGCCCTCCACCATTGGAATAGCAAATAAAAACATCATCGCCGTTCCATGTACCGTAAAAATTTGGTTAAACATCTCTGGCCCAACTATTTCATTTCCGGGAGATGAAAGTTGTGCCCGCATAATAACTCCAAGGATTCCGGCCATGAAAAAGAAGATTAGAGAGGTGTTTATATAGCGGATCCCAATATTAGTTTGATTGACGATTCTTAGCCAGCCAATAAAACCAGGAGGGTTTATCCACGTATCTTCCAACTCTTGGATTTTCTTTTCTTCAGGGTTCACTTCAGCCCCCCAAGAAATGCAAGAAGTGCGTTTAGCTCTTTTCCCGAGAGTGCACTCGCAGGCATATAATTGCCAGGTTTTGCTCCTTGTGGATCCAATATCCAGCCCCCCAAATGCCCTTTGTTATTTGGATAAGTAGCAGCTGCAATATGTGAGCGAGAAGCTAGGTGGGTTAGATCTGGGCCATACAATTTTTTATCACTGGCAGTTCCTAGGCCTCGGATAGTATGGCATTTAACACAATTTGAATTAACAAAGACCCGCTCACCTAGTGAGTGCTTCTTTATCTTATTATAACTTTTCATCTGATTCGTTTTCCATTTCAAATATTCATCTTGGGCCATCGCTCTAACATAAAAAGACATTAAGGCATGTTGGGTTCCACAAAATTCAGCACATTGGCCCCTAAACTCACCTTCTTCGTTCGCTTTCAGCACAAGATAGTTCTCACGGCCAGGCAACATATCCACTTTGCCTGCCAACGCTGGAACCCAGAAGCTATGAATGACTGTATCTGATAGGAGTTTTAAACGTACCGAACGATTTGTCGGGATAACGATTTCATTAGCTGTTTCAAAAAGATATTTACCTTTGCGATCATAGTAGTACACTTGCCACCACCACATTTTCCCAACTATTTTAATTTCATAACTGTCTTGTGAGTGTGAAGGAGCATGGCCTAGCCTAAGCGTTGAAAAAATAATTAATAAAAGAAGCGATACAGTGCCAGCGATGCCATAAACAAGCCCTTTACCAAGTGCTTGGTCATCGATGACTTTTGTTCTATCACTCTTAATAGCTCCCTTAACAAGAAAGAAGCTAACAGTTAAAGTTACAAAAACTGCAATTGCAAAAAGGGTCCACCAAAGCTTTACAATCTCATATGCCTGAGGACCTTTGCCAGCAAAAAAGTTTTGATTGCCTTCACAGCCATAGAGTAGTGTAAAAAAAATTAGGGCCAAACCTTTCCAAACTAACATACAAAGCTTATAGCTCAATACGATTATTGACCAAAAACTCTGGCCTCGCGCAGGCCTTAACAATAATTGAATAATGCTTAAAAAAGAGCAGAGCGTGTAGGTGCAAACACCAAGGCCACATCTAGGAAGTATTTAGTAATTAATGTGGCTTAATCATAAAATCAAAACCTTAATAAAAATGAAGAGTCAAAGCTTTATATGAATAGAACCAACCATCATCGCATTTAAGGTGCACTGCTCTCAAATTCTTTGATTACAGTTAAGTTTTCATTCTTGGCCTTAAATAAATCTTTTAGCCCGTCTTCGATTGATACTATTGGAGCATAACCTAAATCTTCTCTTGCAGACTTATGTGAGAAGTAGTGGTGCTTTGCTAATTGAAGGGCCACAAATCTTGTCATGGGAGGTTCAGGAGACCTAACCCCAAGAATTTTAAAAAGTACTTCTAAAATCCCTCCAAGGACATATGCAGTCTTAAACCCTATATACTGGTCAACAGGATCAAGGCCTGCGTATTTAAGGATTTGGTTTATAAAGTCCCAGAGGTTAACAGGTCTTTCTTGTCCTACAAAATAGGCCTTTCCACCTTCAAATTCTGACTTTTTAAGGGTCTCCAGAGCAAGTACATGGGCATGGGCGGCATTTTTAACATGAATAACATCTACTAGATTTTCACCATAACCAACGACTTTGAGCCTCCCTGCTTTTGCTTTTGATATGAGCCTTGGAGTTAAGTGTGGGTCACCTTCTCCCCAAATCAGGTGAGGTCTGATTGCCACTGTTTTAAAATCTGAGCTATTCTTGTCAAGAACAAGCTTCTCTGCCATGGCCTTTGTTTCGGAGTAAGCAGTATAGAATTTTGAAGGATAATCAATACTCTCATCTGCATTTTCAATGTCATCTTTCCCAAAAACTACAGATGGAGATGAAGTGTATACAAATTTTGTGATACCAGAATCCATGCTTGCTTTTAGGATGTTTTGGGTGGATATGAAATTATTTTGATAAAACTCATCATAACTTCCCCACACCCCTGCTTTAGCGGCCGTATGGATAACAGCATCAACTCCAACTAAATCTATTGTTGATTTGGATAGATCAATCTTTCTCTGCTCAACACCAAGTTCTTCAAGATGTGGATAATGACTCCTGCTGGCAGACACCACTTCATGCTGTTTCTGTAACAGTTGTTTACAAATTTCCGTACCTAAGAAACCACCACCGCCGGTAACAAGTATTTTCATAAATCAGCCTAAACTCTGAAGTTTCATTTCACTTAAAAGTTTCCTATCAATTTTTATATTGTGCCTTACATCCACTGGAAAGTTCGAACACAAATAGAATTCACTTAAGCTTTTTGTATGTTCATATTTTTGTGCAAGCTCCACAAGTTCTCTTAAGAAAGTATTCGCTTTATTCTTCGATAGCTTGGACTTGCCATCCTTCCTCTGGATTGCAATGGATGGAACAGCTTTATTTATTAGAGCACTTTTTTCAACCTCAGGGTGTTGATTAAAAATGGCCTCTATCGCAATACTATAGTGAACTTTTTCATCAAAATTGATCTTATGGGCCTTACGCCCTAGAAACCAAAGATTTCCATTTTCATCTCTATAGCCAACATCCCCCATTCTATGCCAAACAGTCTGAGGGTCATATATTTTTGCCAGTTTAGTCTTGCCAGGCATTTGATAATAGCTTTTAGTTGTAGTTCTAGAGCTTACAAGAAACTCCCCAACTTCCCTGTTTGGCATCTCTTCAATGATCTCTAGAGACTTTATATCTTCTTCAACATCTCTTATAACCTTAACGCTCACAGATTCTAATGGCCTTCCCAGGTACACCCCTTTCCCATTTCTTATATCTTCGCTTCTTTGAAGGACATCTTTACCTCTGGCATTTGCAACTGGAAGAGATTCCGTAGCTCCGTAGGGTGTATATGTGTCTCCATTTGGTAGGGCCTTAGAGAATAGTTCATGTAACTCAATTGATATTGGTGCACCAAACATCACGAGAGCTCTCATTGTTGGTAACTGCATATTTAATTTTGAGCAGTACTGACCTAAGTTTTTCCAAATTGCTGGAGATCCAGCAGCAAAGGTTACTGACTGATCTGTTATAATCTTTGTAAGTGCTTTAGGGCATGCCTTGGCCGGCTTAGACGGGTCCATGTCAGGTATACAGCTCGTCATCCCCATACTAAGTGTAAACATCGCAAAGAGCGGAAAGCCTGGACAATCCACATCGTTTTCACTCAGCTGAAACTCATCTTTTAACGCTTTTGTTTGAGAGATAAAAATATCATGCGTGTATTCAACGCCTTTAGGCCTTCCAGTACCTCCGGAAGTAAAGAGTATAGCGCCAAGCTCGTCGGCCCCAACAGATACACTGCTGAATTCAGCACTCTGGGCGCAAGATAGCTTAATTATTGATTTTGCTCCAAGAAACGAGCTATTGCCGTAATTAAAGTATGTTTGAACACTTTTAAAGGCCTTTGGAAAAAGTCTTCTTAAGATGTGTGCTTTAGGTATACCTATCATGACCTTAGGACTACAACTCTCAAGTGCATTTAAGAAAGGTCGTCTTCCCATACCGGGATCAATTAATACAGGAACGGCCCCAACTTTAAAAAGAGCGAAAACCAAAGCGCTAAAATCTAGACAAGGCCTTACAAAAAGAAGTGCCTTATCGCCTTTTCTGACGCCTTCGGACACCAAAGCATTAGAGAACTGGTTAATTTTGCTTTCAAGTTGTTCAAAGGTGTAGTGGACATATCTATAGTTGCCAAACACATCCTTCCCATCTGTCGCAACAACAGATCTTTTAAAAGGAAACTTTTGAGAAGCTTCAGTGATTTGGTCAGCAACATTCATCTAGCTCTCCATGAAAGCTTCAATTTGTTTTTGCACATCTTCGCCCTCATCTTCCAATACGTAGTGGCCAGCATCCTTATAGTATTTGTGAAAGCTGTCCGGGTAGATATTCTTCCATTTCGCAAAAAACTCATCATTAAAACAGAAGTCTCTTCCACCCCAAAGAATTAACTTTGGACACGCCAATAAAGAAAGGTTCTCTTCAATTGTTTTAAGAGTTTTGTACGAGCGATGCTCAGAGTCCATGGGGATGTCCTTTACAAACTCACTGACGGCTTTGCGATGTTCAGGATCATGATAAGGTAGAAGGTAGCCTTTTTTCACCTTTGGTGAGAGCTTCTTCTTTGTCGTCATGAAAGTTGCAGGCCAAGCAAAGCCATTAAAATAACGAACGAGAAAATCACCAAACAATTTATTCTTACAAAGGGAGATCCTAAAGGGGATTCTTTTACTTCTAAAGGCTGCGGTATTTAAAATAACAATTCTCTCAATCAACTCTGGATGGCGGGTCGCAAATCCCATACCGATTGCTCCACCCCAATCATGAACTACTAAAGTTATGCTTTTTAAATCTAGGAACTTTACAAGAGTTTCTAAATCTCTAATTCGATTCTCTAGAGTAAAGTCATAATCCTTTGGCATGTCGGAAAGGCCACATCCCAAATGATCAGGAACGATCACACGATTAGTTTTGCAAAACTCTTTTGCCAAATCTCTATAATAAAAAGACCATGTTGGATTACCATGAACCATAAGCATAGGGTTTCCTGAGCCCTCATCCACATAGTGCATCTGCCCCGCACCAACATCCAAGAAATTAGACTTAAATGGGTATAAGCTTTTTATATCATCAAAACTATGCTTTACAGCCACTGAACACCTGCCATATTCGTGTGGAGACCAGAACCAATGCCAAGCATCGCAACTTTTTCCCCACTTCTAATTAATTCTTTCTCGTGAGCAATCGCCAGC
>Ga0208568_1000467_pt1 | contig 15217 bp, 13 predicted proteins | sample DeeseametaMP2969_FD_184165 | JGI IMG/M metagenome (GOLD analysis project Ga0208568, IMG submission 184165) | Marine microbial communities from the Deep Atlantic Ocean - MP2969 (SPAdes) | ecosystem: Environmental > Aquatic > Marine > Oceanic | place: South of Funchal, North Atlantic Ocean... | reverse complement strand
CACCCAGGAAATGGCTTCCAGCGCGAAGTTGATCGGCACCAGCAGAATATTCACGTACCACTTGGGGTGGTGAAACGGGTGCAAGGTAAGTTCTTTAACAAAGCCCATAAAGCCTTTTTTCGCGATGGTGAAGTACACCATCAGGCCAAAGATTGTGAAGCCCATACCCAGGGTAACGTTGGGGTCGGTAGTGGGTACGACTTTAAAGAAGAAGTGTGGGTCGCCACTGATCAGGGCGGCCAGTTGAGGAATCCAGTCGACGGGCACCAGGTCCATGGTGTTCATCAGGAAAATCCACATAAAAATGGTCAGCGCCATCGGCGCGATCATGGCATTTTTGTGATGGAAGCCGTCTTTTACAGTCTGGTCGATGAAACCAATGATCATTTCAATCGCGTTCTGTGCGCCGCGGGGTACGCCGCTTTGCGCGCGTTTAGCGATGCGGGCGAAAATCAGCAGGAACAAAAAGCCCAGGCCGATAGACCAAAGCATGGAGTCAACGTGAATGGCCATAAAGCCCATATCCGCTGCTTCCTGGCTGCTGTGTGCCAGGGTCCAGGTAGCTTCGGGCAAAACTTCATGTACGTGGCCTTCAGCATCGAGGCGCTCGTAGCCAGCAGGAAGCTTACCGTACGTGAGATTGGTTAAGTGGTGTTGGATATACCCAACTGTAGACTGCGATTCACCTGCCATGTGTCACTCTCGACTCTGTTAAGCGTTGACCTTAAACCCGGCTTTTCCGACGCCGCTGTGCAAACCCTGCCAGGAGGGCGGCGTTCAGTAGCATAACCAGCACATATGCCAGAAATAAGACTGGCACATGCAGGGGCCTGACTGTGGCGAACACACCGGCAAAGAGTCCGATTGTTGCCAGAAACTTGCCCGCTTCACCCCGGTAAAAAGCACGAGTTACCTCGCGCGCGTAAGCCGCACCAGCGTAGCGAAACGCCTGGCGCGCAAAATACGCATTGGGTAAAACGGAAATCAGCCCACCGATCAACAGGGAATAGGCGGCAACCCCGTTGACGAAATATGTTATGCCGCTCGCCATTAGCAGTAAGGCACATTGCAAACCGTATATTGTGGCCAGTGGAGGGCGAACCTTGTCGCGCACCGAAATCGGCCGCCGTGGTGTCGCTGTCATTGCCCTCTACACCTGTTGCTGCAACGCGTCTTTTGCTTGTCCGAAAAGCGGGGCGAATTATAGGTGGTCACTGGCTAAGGATCAACCGATTTGGGTCGCATTGCGACGAAAGTCGGCAATAAGCACATGCTACAATTTTTCACAATTCGCTATAAATATCAGGAATTTAGCACTTCCATTTGGCGGCTGGCGCCAGCCAACCACCACATCCTGTATCGTTCCGCATCGCGGTACACCAGATAGGCCATCAGCCTAGGTGAAACCGTTTATTTGATATGGGCGAGAATCCCGTCCAGCTCATCGAGGCTGCTGTAGCTGATGGTGACCTTACCCTTGCCTTTCGCCCCGTGCTGAATCTGCACCGGCGAGCCAATGGTCTCCGACAGCTTATCTTGAAGTTGTTTGATATCGGGATCGAGCTTGGCGGGGGCTGACTTGCTGCCCTGTTTGGCCTCGTCCACCAGTTTGCGCACCAGCGCTTCTGTCTGACGCACCGAGAGGCCTCGGCTGACAACCATCGCCGCCGCGCTGCTTTGTTGTTCCAGTGGCAAACCGAGTAATGCTCGGCCATGACCCATTTCGATATCACCGTTTTCCAGCAGAGTTTGCACATCGTCACGCAAGCCGGTCAGGCGCAAGAGATTGGTGATGGTAGTCCGGGACTTGCCGACCAGACCGGCGATTTCGGCGTGGGTCAGTTCGAATTCTTTCTGCAGGCGCAGCAGCGCCTGGGCCTCTTCCATGGGATTGAGGTCTTCGCGCTGCAGGTTTTCGATCAGCGCCATGGCCGCCGCAGCTTCATCGGGTACATCGCGAATCAGCGCGGGAACCGTGTCCAGCCCGGCCAGCTGGCTGGCACGCCAGCGGCGTTCACCGGCGATAATTTCGTAGCGATCCTGACCGACGCCGCGCACCACAATGGGTTGCATAATCCCCTGGGAACGAATGGAGTTAGCCAACTCTTCCAGGCCTTCCGGCGGCATTTCACGGCGGGGCTGGTAGCGACCGCGCTGCAGAAACTCGATGGGCAGGTTTTTCAGTTCACCATCGACAGACTCGCTCTGCACAGTCGCCGCGGGTTCCGATGCCGGGCTGCTGTCAGCCACTGCAACCGGTTCCGCTGTAGCGCCCAACAGGGCATCCAGTCCTCTACCCAAACCTCGTTTCTTAGCCATTGATCGGTTCGACCTGTTGTTCTTGCGGATTGTCGTTATTGCTGCGCTGTGCCCGGCGCAAAATTTCACCAGCCAGCGCAAGATACGCTAGCGCGCCTTTGGATTGCTTGTCGTAGTAGAGCACCGGCAGTCCGTGGCTGGGCGCTTCGGCCAGCCGGACATTGCGGGGAATCACCGTGCTGTAGAGTTTGTCACCAAAGTGCTGGCGCAGTTCATCGGTGACCTGATTGGTCAAGCTGTTGCGGCCGTCAAACATGGTTCGAAGAATGCCTTCGATACGCAGCGTCGGATTGATCAGCTGGGTCACCCGGTTCACGGTGTTGAGCAGTGCTGTCAGCCCCTCGAGCGCATAGTACTCGCACTGCATGGGGATGATGACGCCCTGAGCCGCTGCCAGCGCATTGACGGTGAGCATGTTCAGCGACGGTGGACAGTCGATCAACACATAGTCGTACTGATCGGCTATCGGCGTCAGTGCTTCGCGAAGGCGAAACTCGCGGCCGATTTCATTGATCAGCTCCACCTCGGCGGCAGTGAGATCCTGATTGGCAGGGAGCACATCGAAACCGCTTTCGGGCGTGGGGACCGCCGTTTCGGCAATACCGCGCTGACCAACCAGTACATCGTAAACGCTGTAGTCCACGGCATTTTTATCGACACCGCAGCCCATGGTGGCATTGCCCTGCGGGTCGAGATCAATCAGCAGAATGCGGCGTTTCGTCGCCGCCAGGGAGGCCGCAAGATTGACGCTGGTAGTGGTTTTACCCACCCCGCCTTTCTGGTTGGTGATTGCGAATATGGTGGCCACGGCCCGGATCCTATTGCTCGCTTGCAGCGGGTTCGCCGGTACGGGGCGAGATCACCAGCAGATGGCGGGCCTCGTCGACACCGGGAACAGACAGCGTATGACAGGTCTCGACGATAAAGCGTTTTGGCAACTGACTCAACTCCTGCTCGGGGTAGAGTCCCTTCATGGCAAACATTTTGCCGCCAGGCGCGAGCAGGTGCTCACACCCCTGAGCCATATCGGCCAGCGAGGCGAAGGCTCGCGAGGTGATGGCATCGAAGCCGCGTTCATCGCACAGGGCTTCCACCCGATCACAGTGCACCTCGACATTTCGCAGGCCAAGCTGCGCACGGGCTTCAATCAGAAAACGGGTTTTCTTTCCGTTGCTGTCGAGCAGCTCAAACTGTCGCTCGGGAAACAGAATCGCCAAGGGAATGCCGGGCAAACCAGGTCCGGTGCCAACATCAAGCACTCGTTGCCCCTGCACCAAGCTGGCAATACTGAGACTGTCGAGCAGATGGCGGTTCAACATCTGCGCAGGGTCGCGCACGGCGGTCAGATTGTAAGCGCGGTTCCATTTGTGCAGCAGCGCCAGATAATCCAACAGCAATTGCTGCTGCACCGGACTGAACTCAAGGTGTAATTGACGGGCGCCATCGGTGAGGGCTGGGGAAAAATCGCTGCTCACCTCAGGCTGATTTCCGTTCCAGCAGGCCGCGCTTTTTCAGTGTGATCAGCAACAGCGACACCGCTGCAGGCGTGACGCCGGGAATGCGCGAAGCCTGTGCCAGCGTTTGCGGCCGGGAATCGCTGAGCTTTTGCTTGATTTCATTGCTCAAGCCGTCGATGGCGCTGTAATCGAAATCCAGTGGCAACGGCGTTTCTTCATGCCGACGCAGGCGCTCGATCTCGTCTTTCTGCCGCTCGATGTAGCCCGCGTATTTCACACCGATTTCCAATTGCTCGGCCACGGTGGCGTCAACCGTTTCGCCATCGTTAATCATCGAGGCCAGATCGGCGTAGCCCAACTCCGGGCGCTTGAGCAGATCGAGCAGATTGTACTCGTGACTGATCGGCTTATTGAATTTGGCGGACAATTGTTCAGCTTGGGGTGAGTTGGGCTGAATCCAGGTGCTGGCCATGCGCTGACGCTGGCGTTCAATGGTTTCGCGCTTCTCGCAGAAGGCCGCCCAGCGGGCATCGTCGACCAGACCCAATTCGCGACCTTTCTCGGTGAGACGCTGATCGGCATTGTCTTCCCGCAGCAACAAGCGGTATTCCGCGCGGGAGGTAAACATGCGGTAGGGTTCTTTGGTACCCATGGTGATCAGATCGTCGACCAGTACGCCAATGTAGGCTTCGTCGCGACGGGGACACCAGGCGTCTTTGCCCTGGGCAAGCAGGGCCGCGTTGGCACCGGCCAACAGGCCTTGTGCGGCGGCTTCTTCGTAACCCGTGGTGCCGTTGATTTGCCCGGCGAAGAACAGGCCACCGATGAACTTGGTTTCCAAGGAGTTTTTCAGATCCCGTGGTTCGAAGAAATCGTACTCAATCGCGTAACCGGGACGCGTCATGTGCGCGTTCTCAAAGCCCTTGATGGAGCGCACCAGATTCAGCTGCACATCGAATGGCAGACTGGTGGAGATACCGTTGGGGTAGAGCTCGTGAGTATTCAGACCTTCAGGCTCGATAAACACCTGATGGGAGTTCTTGTCGGCAAACCGGTGAACTTTGTCTTCGATCGACGGGCAGTAGCGCGGGCCGATGCCTTCAATGACGCCGGTGTACATGGGTGAGCGATCCAGGCCGCTGCGAATAATGTCGTGGCTACGCTCATTGGTATGGGTAATCCAGCAGCACACTTGTTTGGGGTGCATGTCGCGGCTGCCGAGATAGGACATTACCGGGCGAGGTTCATCTCCCCACTGTTGCTCCAGGCCCTCAAAGTTGACGGTTTTGGCATCAATCCGCGGAGGTGTCCCGGTTTTCAGGCGATCGACTCTGAAGGGCAGCTCGCGCAAACGGTGGGCGAGTGCGATTGAGGGCTGGTCGCCGGCACGTCCGCCACTGTGGTTATCCAGGCCAATGTGAATTTTGCCGCCGAGGAAAGTGCCCGCCGTAAGAACGACCGTTTCGCTGTAAAACTTCAGACCAATGTTGGTGACGACACCACGGGCCCGGTCACCTTCAACAATGAGGTCATCGACGGCCTGTTGGAATATGGCCAGATTCGGCTGGTTTTCCAGCATTTCCCGAATAGCGGCTTTGTACAAGACGCGGTCGGCTTGGGCACGGGTTGCGCGAACAGCGGGACCTTTGCGTGCGTTCAGGGTGCGGAACTGGATACCGCCGTGGTCAGTGGCCAGGCCCATGGCACCGCCCAAGGCGTCGACTTCTTTTACGAGGTGACTTTTTCCGATACCGCCAATAGCCGGATTACAGGACATTTGTCCCAGTGTTTCGATGTTGTGGGTCAGCAACAGGGTGGCAGAGCCCATTCTCGCTGCAGCCAGCGCGGCTTCGGTACCGGCATGGCCGCCACCTATAACAATGACATCGTAACGCTGCGGATAGTCCACGGTGCACCTGATTTTTAAGAAGAGTTCTCGGGGAGCGAGATTATACGGCCTTCTGCTTTGGCTGCAATGAATTGGTGAAATTTTAGCCAATTCTCTTTCTTGTGAAAAAAAGGAATAAAGAATTTATGAATATATATGTTGATAGATTTATGTTTTTTTATTTTTGATGTAACTATTAGGAACAGCTGTTTTTGTGAGTAAGTTATTTAACGCTATGTTTTTATTTGAAAAATTTGATGTATAAATGCGTGATTTATCCACAATTTTCCTGTTGCCTCCCTGTGCCCTGCGTGGGGATGAAATGTGGATAAGTTCGTCGGTTTTTTCACCTTGTGGGTAAATGCCAACTTACTGACGGCTTGTTCACAGTCTCGGGGGCAGCTGTCCCGATGTTATCCCGGCGGGTTTTTTTGGGTTCAGGCGGTGGAACGGGACAGCAGTTCTTTGATTTTTTCCTGCAAGCGGCTCAGCGACACAGGTTTGCTCAGGAAGGCATCCATCCCGGCCTCAATACAGCGCTGTTGCGTGTCGCTGTCAGTATTGGCGGTAAGGGCGATAATCGGTGTGATCTGTCGAAGCTTATGGCGGATCACCTGAGTGGCTTCAAAGCCATCCATTTCAGGCATTTGCAAGTCCATGATAATCAGGTCAACGGCTTGTTTTTCCAGCAGCTCCACCGCTTCACGCCCATTGTTGGCCGCGAGGTGATTCACTTGCCACTGCTCCAGACTGCGGATGATCAACATTTGGTTGACTGGATTATCTTCTACCACCAATACCCGCAGACCTTTCAGCGGGTGTGCGTATGTTGATTGGCTTGCGGGGGAGCACTGGCGGTAAGGGCACCGCCATTGGACGGTGAATAGGCTGCCTTTGCCGGGCTGGCTGATGACCCGGACCTCTGCGTCCATGAGCTCTGACAGGCGTTTGACAATGGCCAGGCCCAGCCCCGAACCGCCGTAGCGCCTTGCGGTTGAGCTATCTGCCTGATGGAAGCTTTCGAAAATGTGGGGAAGTTGCTCCTGGCTGATGCCGATGCCGGTGTCGGTCACTTGCAGTTGCAGGGCCAGCTGTCGGTCGGTTTTGCCGTTGATGCTCAACTTCAGACTGACCTCGCCACGGTGCGTGAATTTCACCGCATTGGCGCAGAGATTGATCACTATTTGACGGAGGCGCGTTTCATCGCCGTACAGCTCCATGCTGCTCAGCTCGGGGTCCAGTTCGCTGTGTAGTTGAATGTCCTTGGTGCTGGCTTCAAGACGCATGGGTTCAAGGTAATCACCCAGCAGCTCGTCGGCGGCAAAGTAGCGCTCTTCGAGCTGCATATCGCCTTTTTCGATTCGGGAGAAGTCCAGAATATCGTTAACGATATACAGGAGATGCTGGCTAGAACTTTTGGCGATATTAACGTACCGGCGTTGCTCGTCATCCAGCGGACTGTTGGCCAGTAGTTGCAGCATGCCCAGGGCGCCATTCATTGGGGTGCGCAGTTCGTGGGTCATGGTGGCGAGGAACAGGGTTTTTGCCTGACTGGCCTCTTCGGCGTGCTGCTTGGCTTGTTTCAGCTCATCGACGTATTCGCTGAGGGCGCGCTGCTGGGCTTCGATGCTGCTTGCCATCTGGTTAATATGGCTCTGCAGCTCGCCCAGTTCTCCCGTTGCCAACTTCTGAATGCGGCTGCTGTGGTCGCCTCGGGCAATGCGCCCGGTAACCTGTTCGATATCACTGAGCGGTTTGGACAGTTTGCGGCTGAAATACAACGCCAGCGAGATACTGAGTATGGCGGTGACGATGGCGATGGCGCTTGAGACGAGAGCAATGCGTTGCTGCAGGTTGGCCAGCTCCCGGTCAGATAGATCTATTTCCAGTCGGCCCAGTACCCGTTGTGGACCGGCGGGCAGTGGCTGTCCGGTAATGCTGTCTTCCAGTGGAATACGGGCTTGCCGGATGGTGGTAGCCAGCGTGGTGCCGCTGCCTTCCGACTCGAGCTTACTGATGCTTATCGGTTTTTCACTGTCGTTGGTATAGACCCGAATCGCGATGATATTGCCGCGAAGTACCGGGGCGATAATATCCTCAATCTGTTCCCGACTGCCGCTGATCAGCGGCAGCTCAAGCATGGCAGCCAGGTTGTCGGTCATGCGGTGGCCAATATCGAGCTGGCTTTGTCTGGCGTCGTCAAGCCTTGCAGCGAGCGTATAGCTGAACAGGGCAATAAACAGCAGCAGCATGGGCAGTAGGCTGACCAGCAGTATGTGTTGAAACAGGCTTTGTCGCGGGGGCCAGCGCATATCAGTTCTGCCGTATTTGCCGCAGCAAGTCGGTTTCACTGTGAATCGGGATGCCCAGTGACTCGGCGACGTGGTGATTGATACTCACATTGAATTTGCTCGGGTAGCGCGGTTGGGGAATCTCTCCAGTATCGATGTAGTGTTGGATGCTATCGACGATATCGTCGATATAGTGCTCAGGTTCAGAGTTTACTGATGCCAGTGCTCCCGCCGTCACAAAGGCTTTATTTGGGCCGATAACCAGCGTGTTATGCCGGTAGGCGGCGAGGAGAATGCTGCGAATACTATTGGCGTTGTACAGTTCTGTTTCCGGCGTGGCGAGCAGAACATCACTCTGTTGAATAAGCCGGTTGATCTGGCGTTCAGGACTGTTGGCGGCCTCCTGGCTTTCAAATCGGTATTCCGGATAAAGCGCGGTCAGCGCGTCATACTGCATGCGGTACTCGGGATGTTTCCATGCCATGGCGATATCGGCGTGGCGGTTACCAATCAGCGTGTTGATGAGTTTCAGCTGTCGGGACAAGGGCTGATCGGCATAAACGGCGCTGTTGGTGCCCGTTCGATACGCGGCAAATCGGGCGCTGTTGATATACATCGCAAAGCGGGCCCGATATGGCGGATTGTTGTCGAGTAAGTGTAGTAGCTCGTCGGAGATGATGAGAAGAATATCGCCCGCCTGCTCGGCGGGCGGAAGCTGAGCGATGTAGGTGTTAATGGGGAAGTTGGCTTTTTGTTGAATGCCATTAGCGAGTGATTGCAGGTTGGGCGTGTCGGCAGGCAATATCAGGTCGACGGCGGCCTGAGTCAGGTCGCCGGCAACGCTGAGACTGGTCGCAAACAGGAAGACGACGATCCTCAGACAGTGTTGCACTTCTTTCAACATGGCTCATCCTTGTCGACGATGCCATCGAATCCCGTGATGGCGTTAAAAGCGCAGGCTTACACTCACTAGATGACGTGTGCTGTCATCGTAAAAGTTATCGGACAGCAACTCGCTGTTCTGGTCGTGTCGGTAGCGCAGTACGTAGGCCAGTTCGAGTTCGCTGCGGCCAACATCCACCTTTTGGGCAAGGCGCACATCCGAGCGGGAGAAGGTATTGTTTCGTCCCTTGGATTGTCGCGTGTTTTCACTGTAGTACCGCGCTATCGATAGCCGCGTTTGTGTCGGCCATTGGTAACTGACCAACAGGCTGCCCGAGTTTTGTGGCGTAAAGCTCTCTTCATTTGAGTTGCTGCTGTCGGAATTGATGTAGGCATAGCTGGCGTGAATCAGCCATGCACTGCTGGGACGGTAGTCGATCTCTGTTTCAATCCCTCGCTGGCGCAGCGTGTTGTTGTTTTCAGGGGTAAATTTCTCCAGTGATGTGGAATCGGAAACCAGTCGCTTCAATCGGTCGTTAAAGACTTTGACGTCCCACTGCAGTCCCCATTGCTGGAAATTACCGTAGTAGCCCAGCTCGCTGGATGCAATGCGCTCAGCACGTAAATCAGGGTTACCTGTGGCCTTGATCACATACTCGCCACTATCTATGCCGGGAACGTATGGCTGGATATCCGTGATCCGGTAGCTCCAGTCTGCTGATGTCTCCAGCAGGTCGGGGGTTCTGACGGCTTCGGAGTACACCGCGCGGATACTGTGATTGGGGGTAAAGTGGTAGTGAACTGCGACGCGCGGAGAAAAATGCTTGCGGCCTTCGTTGCTGTCGCGCTCCCAGGAGGCTCCGATGTTGCTGCTGATCGCGTCGTTAACGGTGTATTCCAGGTTGCCGAACAATTGAACACTGTCACTGCGTCGGCTGCCATTGTAGTAGGTGTCGGAGCTGACGCGATTGTGTTTATAGTGGACGCCCGCCACGGTTCGCAATGCCTTGTTCCAGATCATGGTGTCCTGAAACTCCACGTCTTGCCGCGATTGTCTGCTGTTTTCATTGGGCGACACCAAGACCAGCGGAGAGGGATGGTCTGGTCGACCGATAAACGCGGGCGGAATCATCGCCTGCCATTCTTTTATCTGCTTTTGACCTGAATAGTCGAGCCGCAGGTGCTGGCTGTGGTTGCGATTAAGATCCCAGCTGAGTTTGGCGGAGAGGTAGTGGTTCTTGTGCTGCGTGTCTGGCGAGGTGACATCGACGTCGTCGAAGTCATCGGTATTCCAGCCCTGTTTGAAACCACTGCCGAAACTCAGCGCGGTGCCATTGCCAAAATTCTTTTCATAGCGGAGATTGGCCATATCACTGTTGTCGCTGTCGCGGCGATCCTCACCGTCGGCATTTTTATCAAAACCGTCGTCACGGCGGCTGTGGGCGGTGATACGAAATTGTCCGTCGGCAAGGTCGCCGGCATGACTAAGCAGGTAATCTTCAGTCTTACCGCTGCCACGTCGAGCCATTACGGCCCAGCGGTCACTGTCTTCCGGATGGCGACTGATGATGTTGATGACCCCGAGGAAGGCGTTGGCGCCATAACTGGCGGTGGACGGGCCACGCACGATTTCAATGCGCTCAATATCCTCGATTGCCAGCGGGATATCGTTCCAGTTCACCGTCGCGAGGCCCGCCTGATAGATACTGCGACCGTCAATCAGCACCTGCATACGGCGCGAGTCGCGGTAGTTGGTACCGTGGTAGCTGACAACATGGTTCCAGCCGTCACGGGCGCCGACAGCCGTTCCGGGAATCAGCCGAAACAGCTCGGGAATGCGGCGTATCCCGGAGGCGGCAATCATCTCTCTATCAATAACACTGACGCTGGCGGGAACTTCGCTGCGGTTCTGCTTCAGGCGGGCCGGGGTTAATACGACGGGCAGTTGGTCGTTGAGTAGCTGGGCGCGGCTGTCGGGTGCGGTGAAAACCGTCGTCCCAAGGCAAATGCATAGGGCACTGTAAGCGGCGCTGCGAGAATTCTTTGGCATATTTCATCCTGAATGCGTCTACATCGATACGCTAATTGTAGCGCCTTACGTCATTTCTGGTGCATGACTATGTAATCTCATTCTTCCATGGTGTTTGATTTTACAACATATATGTTTTAACGTATATGTTGTTGTTTGATTGGCTTTTAGTAGAGTTTATTTACTGTGATTTTCGAGCGAGCATACTTTGAAAATTCTCTATATCTGTACCCATAATCGCTGCCGAAGCATTCTGTCTGAGGCTGTCAGCAATCACTTTGGTCAGGGGCTTATCGAAGCTCGCAGTGCAGGCAGTGATCCTGCTGGAGAAGTTCATCCCGAGTCGCTTAAGGCACTGGCAGCAGAGGGCATTGTTACGGAAGGCTTACAAAGCAAGTCTTGGCAGGATTTTAGCGACTTCAATCCCGATGTGGTGATCACCGTCTGCGACGCTGCTGCCGGTGAGGTATGTCCGCTCTGGATGGGCGCTACGCCCAAGCTTCATTGGGGACTGAAAGATCCGTCGGCGCTCGACGGCACGGAAGAGGATCGCTTGCAGGCCTTTGGCGATTGCATCGCGTTGATACGGCAACGGCTGGAGATTTTGATGGATGTCGCCTCGCTGCCACCCGAGCGCTGGCCCGCGGCCTTACAGGCCCTGAAGGCCAAATCATCATGACGGCACTTCCCAATATTCAGGTCGATCAATTTCATATGCCGGGTCAGGATGGATTTGCCAAAGTGCCTAGCCGTCACAAGCCCCGGGTCCTGTTGTTGTATGGCTCGTTGAGAAGCCGCTCATTCAGCCGCCTGGTCGTAGAAGAATGTGCCTGTCTGCTAGCCGCGATGGGGGCAGAGACGCGGATCTATGATCCGACGGGCCTGCCACTGCCAGACAGCGAGGATGCCGAGCACCCCAAGGTGCAGGCGTTGCGGGAGGGGGTGATGTGGTCGGAGGCGCAGGTGTGGTGTTCCCCGGAACGACACGGGGCAATGACCGGTATTATGAAAGCGCAGATTGACTGGATTCCCCTGACACTGGGCGCGGTGCGGCCGACACAGGGTAAAACGCTGGCGGTGATGCAGGTTTGCGGCGGCTCTCAGTCGTTTAATGTGGTCAATCAGCTGCGGGTGCTGGGCCGCTGGATGCGCATGTTGACGATTCCTAACCAGTCGTCGGTGCCCAAGGCATTTCTGGAATTTGATGATAACGATCGAATGAAGCCCTCGCCCTATTACAACCGAATCGTGGATGTGATGGAGGAGTTAATAAAGTTTACGCTGCTGACTCGCGACAATAACCCGTACTTGCTGGACCGCTATTCCGAACGTGTGGAAAGTGCAGAGCAATTAATGGCGCGTGTAAATCAAGCAGATATTTAAGGAACGGTTATGGGCATCTTCGAGCGCTATCTGTCACTGTGGGTCGGACTGTGTATTGTGGTGGGTGTGTTGTTGGGAAACTGGCAGCCGGAAGCATTTGCGCAGATAGCTGCGCTGGAATATGCACACGTCAATCTGGTGGTGGCGGCACTGATCTGGTTGATGATTTATCCCATGATGATTCAGGTGGATTTTTCATCGCTGCGCGATGTCGGTAAAAAACCCAAAGGGCTGGCGTTAACCCTGACCATCAACTGGTTGATTAAGCCGTTTACCATGGCGTTGTTGGGTTGGTTGTTTTTCCGGTATGTGTTTGCCGACTGGGTTGACCCGCAATCTGCCGGGGAATACATCGCCGGGATGATTCTGCTGGGCGTAGCTCCCTGCACCGCGATGGTGTTTGTATGGAGTCAGCTGATCAAGGGCGACCCGAACTACACGTTGGTACAGGTGTCGGTGAACGACCTGATTATGGTGTTTGCCTTTGCGCCGATTACCGCGTTTTTACTAGGTATCAGTGATATACAGGTGCCTTGGCAAACCCTGCTGTTATCAGTGGGTCTGTATGTGGTGTTGCCGTTGGTTGCCGGGATTCTCACGCGTCGTCATCTGGATAGTGCAGACGACCATCAGCGCCTCAATGGTTTTGTTGCGCGCCTGAAGCCCTGGTCAATCATCGGCTTGCTGGCAACCGTTGTGTTGTTGTTCGGTTTTCAGGCACAGAGCCTGTTTGCCCAGCCGCTGATTATTCTGATGATTGCCGTACCTTTGCTGATACAAAGCTACGGCATTTTTGCCCTCGCCTACTTTGCTGCCTGGCGTCTGCGCTTGCCCCACAATGTGGCGGCGCCAGCCAGTATGATCAGCACGTCCAACTTCTTTGAACTGGCCGTGGCAGTCGCCATTTCCCTGTTCGGTCTGCACTCCGGTGCTGCACTGGCGACGGTCGTCGGGGTCTTGGTGGAAGTGCCGGTGATGCTGTCGCTAGTGGCCTTTGCCAATCGTTCGGCGCGCTACTTCAAGCCGTAAATCCCTTTTAGAAATCGCCTGCTTGCCATCGCCCCATATCTGCGATAATTTATTTCACATGTGAAATAAATTGGAGCCGCATAATGGCTAAGCCAAGGTTTGTTTATTTATTGAATTCCTGCCAGCGAAGGGTTCAGCAATGGATCGCCAGACAACCGCATGACGACGGATTACCTATGACATCTGCGCATGCCGCGGTGCTTTTTATTCTGGAAAAGAAAGATGGTGAAATCGCCGGAAATATCGCGAAGAAACTCGACATCGTCCCGTCGGCGGTCACCAGCTTGGTTGAACGGATGGTAAAGCAGGGCTTGGTTGAGCGGCGCACATCGTCGTCGGACGGACGGGCGAACGAAGTTTGGCTTACGGATCTCGGTCGTCAGCAGTTGCCTCGTGTGAAGGCCATTACCAAGCAGGTCCAGGCGAAGTTTTCTGCGGGATTTAGCGACGAGGAAATGGAAGTGGTTTCCCGATGGCTAAACCACGTTCGGAACGAGTTTGAATAATGCCTACAGAAACACTTCGTATTGCCTGTGTGGACGGTGTCGAGCTGTCAGCCAATATTTTCTCGCCTGACGCAGGGTCTTCTCGTGACGTTCTCCCTGTTTTGCTTAGCCCGGCAACGGCAGTAAAGCAGTCGTTCTATTTTTCATTTTGCCGCTGGCTGAGTGAGCGCGGCTTTACGGTCATGACATTCGACTATCGAGGAATTGGCGACTCATTGATGGGTGAAGTCAGACACTCTACGGCGAGACTTCAGGACTGGGGGCAATTAGATCAAGCCGCTGCTATTAGCGCCCTGCTCGACAAAACCGGGAATGACAGGGCCATTTTACTTGGCCATAGTGCAGGCGGTCAGCTGGTGGGTATTAACAGCCGATACAAGCAGATAGAAAAAGTCGTGGCGGTGTCTTCGTCCTCTGGATATTTCGGCGGCATGCCGCTGAAAATGAAAACACTGGCCTGGTTTTTATTGCGGCTTTACGTTCCTGTTAGCAATCAACTTTTCGGTTGTGGAAAGATCAATGTGATTGGCTGGGGGGAAGATTTACCCAAGGCTGTGGGTCAACAGTGGGGAGACTGGTGCAAAAGACCAGGCTACGTAGAAAATGCCTTGGGCAACAGTATTTTTGACGACTTTCACGATGACTTTTTGATGCCAATCACAGTGCTGCGTGCCTCAGATGACAGCCTGGCGACCCGGGAGAATGTCGAAGATTTGCTGAGGCTGTTCCCTTCCGCAAAGACGGCGATCGTGGATTTAATTCCAGAGCAGTTTGGCTACGCGTCAATTGGTCATATGGATATGTTCCGGCGCTCGCGGCAAGATCTTTGGCCGGTTATCGAAAGCCATCTTCTCGCCTAATTATTTACCGATACAGAATATTTGTTTTCTTTTAAAAACAGTACCTTGTAAGTTTTTCGGAGCACTCTCGGAGTGCTGAAATTTGCGAAAAAAGTCTAAATATTTGCAAGTTTCTGTAGATCCGAATGCTGATTCCCCATTAAGGACCTGGGAAAAGTGGGAAACTGGGAACATAAAGTATCTCCTGTTCGATTATTCTGCATCTGTCAATATCCACTCTTAATTGAATGGTATGACCGACTGCCAAGTTGTTCGCCCCTATGACAGCAGAGTTACTCCGACTGCGAAAGAAGATCTTCAGCTTGGGATAGGAATGAGGCCAGGTCTCTGTCTTTTCCTGTCCCCTCTGACTCCCATTCTTCCATAGGCCTTAACATTGCAAGGGCGCTTGCTTCTCCTGACAAGTTATCTAATTCTACATTAGCTTGCTTCATTTCGGTTAAATAGTATTGACACCACCTAGTGAATGCCAATTGAATCGCCCCCAGTTTGCTAGACACCTTTTAGCCATAGAAAATGGCACAAAGAGAGGTGTTTATGAGCAAGCAGCGTTATCCAGAAGAGTTCAAGATT
>Ga0208568_1000464_pt1 | contig 15258 bp, 15 predicted proteins | sample DeeseametaMP2969_FD_184165 | JGI IMG/M metagenome (GOLD analysis project Ga0208568, IMG submission 184165) | Marine microbial communities from the Deep Atlantic Ocean - MP2969 (SPAdes) | ecosystem: Environmental > Aquatic > Marine > Oceanic | place: South of Funchal, North Atlantic Ocean... | reverse complement strand
AACAAGTTGTGTAAAGTCTTTATCGCTAGTTGCAATTAGGGTGTTTATACCTCTTTGCTCTGCCTCCTTGGCAAGAGTTCCAATGACGTCATCTGCTTCAACGCCGTTTACCCGAATTAAAGGCAAACCAAGATTTTCAATCGCTGCAAGAAGGGGTTCTATTTGGATGATAAGATCCTCTGGAGTTCTTGCACGGTTGGCTTTGTACTCCGGAAACAACTCATGCCTAAAAGTTTTTCCAGGTGCATCAAAGACAATACCAAGCAAATTTGGTCTCTCGTCTTTGATCAGTTTATGCAACATCATCAACACACCATAAATTGCCCCTGTTGGTTGCCCTGAAGGCGCAGTAAGTCCTGGCAGTGCATAAAAAGCACGGTAAAGATACGAAGAGCCATCAATTAAAACCAGTGATTTTACTTCACTCATCAAGGACGTTTTGCTCGGCTGGCTTTATTGAGGTGGGTTGCAACAATGACGGCGGCATCATCTGTTGTGAGGGATCATCGGGTAAGTACAGCTCGCCTTTTTGACCACAAGATGCAATTGAAAATATCAGAATTAGATAAAATCCTTTGGCAAAAAAAATTTTTGGTAACATATTCTGAAACTAAATTTAAACGTACTTGTGTCTTTCTATTTTATCAGTATTGAATGCAAATAAATAATGGGTTAATCCAGCAATGACCGAGCCATGGTATCAAGAATATCAAGACTTGCTTCTTGAAAGGGGTATGGTTGGATTGGACCTTGAAACCACGGGTGTGGGCAACTTTGCATACGAGCGCCCGACTTCTGCCGCTGTCCTCGGGCAAGATGAGAATATGGGGTCTCCAGAAATTATCATTGACAACAAATGTCGACTGCCCGCACATATTTTACCTAGTGCACGTGCCTTGGAAATCAGTAACATTAATCCCATTGATTTGATGAAAGAAGAACTCTCCTTGTATGGCTTGATCAGCAAACTCGCCGATTACTTTATTGCCCACCCCAATAAAATACTAACCACTTACAACGGTGCGTTTTACGACCTTATCATTCTGAGACATTCCTTTTTTTCCTCCCTCTATAACCCTTACTTACTGTTGAACGCCTTTGAAGATCGCCTTCATATTGACATGTACAAAATGGCCCAAACAATTTTCTGCTTTGAACCCGATAGCATCGCTTTTTTTAAAGATCAAACAGGAAAAGTAATTCTCAAACAAGAAGCAATGGCAAGAGAAAATGGCATTGATCCCGGCGACGCTCATACTGCGCTGGATGACGTCAAAGCACTGTTAAAACTGGCTGATTTGTTTAGGCGCCAAGCACCTGATATCTTTTTTGCAGGCATTGCTTCTGGCAACAAAAAAAGAACTGTGAAATTAATGACGGAGCAGTTATTTTTCAACTACGGTGAAGTGAAATACAAAGAACGTCAAGCAATAAAGCGAACGCCCACCTTCATCTGTGAAGATCCAAGTTTGCCCAACCGCATGATTTTTTTTGATCTTTGTTCTGATCCAGAAGATTACCTCTATATGACTGCAGAAGAAATAGCGGCGTTGATTGATAAAAAGAATTCGCCCTTATTTTCCATTAAATCGAACGGTAGCCCAGTCATCCTGCCCCCTCTTTTTTGCTCCAAAAATGCACTGACTGAAGAAGAAGCAACATACAAAGCTACCAAAATACAAGAAAACAATGGGTTCAAGGAAAATGTTTATTTAGCTTGTGACATAAACAGCAAGCGAAGACGTCCCTGGACTGTCGAAGAATATCCAGAGTCTCAAATCTATAATGATTTTATCGATAATTCCAACCGTATGCTCAGCGATGCTTTCCGTAAAACCCGAGATTTCGATCGCCGATTGGATATTCTCAACGAAATGAGTGATCCAAGACTGATTGATTTTGCTAAAAGGATCCTGGCTACTGAAAACCCTGATTGCACACCAGAACTGCTCAAAGATTACCATGAATTCGAAGCCAACAGACTTTTGGATGAAGAAGAGGTACCTTGGAGAACGTTGAAAAAAGCTTGGGATTCGCTGGCAAAAGCAGAACAATTAGCAAACGATGATTTAACAATTTTGGCAGCAACAAAAAAATACTATAAATTGATTGAAAACAAGATGAGGTAAATTAGATGAATTTTACATATACCAAAAAAGTCACCGATTTAATTGAGCAGTTAACCGTTTTTATGGATAAACACATTTACCCAAACGATCAGGCTTACCGGGATCATTTCAAAACAACAGACAATATATGGCAACAACCTCCCTTGATGTCAGATTTAAAGATGAAAGCTCAAGCAGAGGGCCTGTGGAATCTGTTTCTGCCTGACTCGGATCACGGTGCTGGCCTTAGCAACTTAGAATACGCCCCACTCGCTGAAATAATGGGCCATATTCCTTGGTCGTCCGAAGTCTTCAATTGCAGCGCACCTGATACTGGCAACATGGAAGTTTTGGATCGATATGGAACAAAAGCTCAGCAAGAGCAGTGGCTGGATCCTCTACTCAGAGGAGAAATTAGATCTGCGTTTGCAATGACCGAACCCGCGGTTGCTTCTTCGGACGCAAGCAACATACAAACACCCATTGTCCTCGATGGAGACAATTATGTAATTAACGGTCGAAAATGGTGGACTTCTGGGGCGATGAATACAGCTTGCAAAATATTAATTTTGATGGGCAAAACAGATCCAGAAAACCCCAATCGTCACAAACAACAATCTATGATTTTAGTTCCTAAGGATACTGAGGGCGTTGAAATTATTAGGCCTATGTCGGTGTTTGGATCTGTCGACCCACCGCACGGCCATCCCGAAATCGCCTTCACAGATGTCAGGGTTCCAAAAGAAAACATTCTTCTGGGAGAGGGTCGAGGTTTTGAAATTGCACAAGGTCGGCTTGGGCCGGGAAGAATTCACCACTGCATGCGTCTTGTCGGAATTGCTGAACGGGCACTTACTGCAATGTGCGAGCGTGCCAATAATAGAGTAGCATTCGGCAAACTCTTGAGTGCACAGGGTTCCGTTCGAGAAAGCATTGCCATTTCAGCCAGTGAAATCGAACAAGCCCGTCTGTTGACTTTAATGGCCGCAGACAAAATGGATCGCTATGGCAACAAAGAAGCCAGTGACCTTATTAGCATGATCAAAGTTGTTGCTCCACAGATGGCCTGTCGTGTAATTGATCGAGCAATACAAATACACGGCGCAGCTGGTGTGAGTGGAGATTTTTTTCTTGCAGAAGCTTACGCTGGAGTCCGTACCTTAAGATTGGCGGATGGACCAGATGAGGTTCACTTGGCATCTTTGGCAAAAAAGATGCTTAAAAAACACACCGCTTAATAATGAGTTTAAGTGTTCACACTATTGATGAGAGCAAACTTAGTGAATATCTGGAAGATCACATCCCAGAGTTTCAAGGACCTGTCCAATCAACAAAATTCAAAACTGGCCAGTCCAATCCAACTTTTTTAATAGAAACAGCCGACAGAAAATTTGTCCTGAGGAAAAAACCACCGGGAAAACTTTTGCCCTCAGCACACGCTGTTGATAGAGAATTCAAAGTCTTAAAAGCACTGGAAGAAACCAATGTCCCTGTACCAAAAGTTTTTCATCTTTGTGAGGATGCTGCCATTGTCGGCACAATGTTCTATATCATGGAGTATGTTGAAGGTAGGATTTTTTGGGATCCTACGCTTCCTGAAGTTGATAATAAAACCCGAGGTCAGATTTACGAAGCAACTAATGAAGTGCTGGCATATTTACATCAAGTAAATATAGAAAAGGTAGGACTTTCAGATTTCGGTAAACCAGGAAGTTATTTTGAACGTCAGGTCAGTCGATGGATCAGGCAATATCGATCCGCAGAAACTGAAGTTTACTCCGATGTTGAAGATTTAATTGTTTGGCTGGGAAAGAATACGCCTAACGATGATGGTCTCGTTAGTTTGGTACATGGAGATTATAGACTTTACAACATAATGTTTGATTACGAGAAACCGGAAGTGCTGGCTGTACTTGATTGGGAGCTTTCAACTCTGGGGCACCCATATGCAGATTTAGCTTATCAATGTTTGCAATGGCATTTGCCTAAGATGGGAATCACCCCAGGACTTGATGAAATTGATACCAAAAAGTTGGGAATTCCTTCAGAGGGCGATTACATTAAGAGTTACTGTCAAAAAATGGGCATTGACAGTATTCCCAACTGGTCGTTTTATTTGGCTTTTGGTTTTTTTCGCATAGCAGGCATCGCTCAAGGTGTGTATAAAAGATTTTTACAAGGTAACGCATCCGCGGAAAATGCTATGGAATTGGGTGCCGCAGTTCCAATCCTTGGGAAGCTTGGTATGGCAATCATTAAGGGAAAATAAAATGGAAGTGTTGCTTGCATTAACCCCACAATACATAAACAAAATCAAACATGGCCTCCTCGCGATCATGGCCTTTTTGCTAATGTCGATTTATTGCCTATCTTGGGCTGAAGTGACAATAGAAAAACTGACCGAAGATGTTTTGGTGTTTGATCAAGGAGAGAATCGGGGATTACTGATCATAGGAAATAAAGGGATTGCTGTGATTGACCCTCTCAACCAACAGGTAGTAATAGAGCTTAATAGGTTCATAGCTAAGAACTACAAACAAAGGGTTACCCATGTTGTCTACACCCACTCGCACTGGGACCGCATAACGGGAGGAGAAGTGTTTAAAAAACAGGGAGCAAAATTTATTGCAAACAAAGAATGTAGGTTATTTTTGTCTGGCAATCACAACCCAAATGTTGTTGAACCCGATGTATATTTCGATAGGACCTATGTTATTGAATTAGGCAACCAGACAATAGAATTGTCTTATTTTGGGCCCAGTCATGGTGAATGTCTTATTGCAGTTCAGATCCAACCTGCACGTCTTCTCTTTATCGCAGACTTATTAAATACAAAAGGGCCTAGTTTTCCAAACGACCCAACATTGCCTTATCTCAGGCCTGCAACACTCATATCGGTATTGAGCGCGATAGAAAAATTAGCTGAGACCAATGACATTAATTCTTTCATCGGTGGGCAATCGTCAACAAACATACTGGGTCCTATCGAAACGATAAGCAAACAAAGAGAATTTTGGCAACTTGTCCAGTCCACTGCTGAGGAAGCCGAGAAAAACGGCAACGTAGACCTTAATAACTTTATTGCGATGGGCAAAATTGATCTGGAGCCTTTCCAAAAATTCCATAATTATAATCAAGAAGACTTGTCAAATATCCTCAGGAGATACACTTCCTTCTTAAACATGGGACGATAAGATTAAGTCAGAATGAAGAGAATTTTCTATTTTGCTGTTATCTGGATGTGTATATCTACTGTCAGCCATGCTATGCAGCCTGCTCCTGAAACAATTGCTGAATCTGAAAAGACATTGTTTGGGAAATTAAAACTTTGGGAGATAGAAAAAATTTCACCCTATTTGTATACCTATCGTTACACGTTTTATCGTAATTTTTTTCTAATTGGAGAAGACGGTATTATTCTCACGGACCCTTTAACCGTCGAGGCTGCCAAAATACTGGATACTGAGCTTCGAAAAATAAGCGACAAGCCCATCAAATATGTCGCTTATTCGCACTCACATTGGGACCACATTTCAGGAGGACAAGTTTTTAAAGATCGAGGAGCTGAATTTGTTGCTCACCAGAAATGTGAAGAGAATTGGCTCAACAACCCCAATCCAAACGTCGTCAAACCTGATATTGTTTTTGACAAAACATACACCATCTCAGTTGGAACCCCTTCACTGGAAATGCATTATTGGGGGCCATCACATGACAATTGTAGAGTTGGTTTTCTGATTAGACCCGACAGGATTATGTTTATAGCTGATGATGCAAATCCTCCCAACGGTTGGAACATGCTCTATGGCGCGGGATTGGCTGATACTTACATCTTCAATCTTGTGCCGTTCTTTTTGCAAGCAGAAAAACTGGCTGAAAGAGAGGGAGTGGAGTCGGTTATCGGTTCGCACATGAGCTTTGACAAGAACCCCATGAATTTGGTTTCTGGAACCATTGGCTCTGCTCGGGTCATCAAAGAACAACGCCTGTTTTATCAAAATGTTATTGAAGCTGTTGAAAAGGCGATGGCAAATGGTATAGCAAATAAAAACATTCCTGATTATTTGATAGAACAAAAAGTTTTGGCAGATAAAATTATTGGTTACGATGAAGCCAAAATGAAAGTACTCTATAAAAGAATCACTAATTTCTTAATTACTGGGGAGTAATTCAGATCTCAGAATAACAAGGAGGTTTGCTCTAGGGGGTTATTTTGGACAAGCAAATTACCCAAGACTGGAAAGATTGGATTGAACTAAACGTAAGCCGGGGTTGCGATAAGAACGGTATATATAAAATACTCCTCGATGAAGGCTTTAACCCAATCGACATAGAAAAAGAAATGGGCCACGTGCCGCAGATGGATGTGGCCACTATAGTTAACCCCTTAAAGACAGAGCAACGGACAGAGTTTACAGAGGACTTTCACTTTGAAAAAAACAGTATCTACATTCCCAACGCCCAAAAACTGGACACAGAGTTAGCTGAATTCTACACATTACCTAACTTTCTCAACTCAGAAGAATGCGACCAAGTTACAGAGCTGATCCAAAAGAAACTACGTCCATCAACCATAGCTGCTGATGGTGAGGCGGATGAGAATTACAGAACCAGTAGGACATGTGACCTTGGAGAATTCAGTGACCCTTTAATTGCTGACATTGACCGGCGTATATGCGCTTTATTGGGCATACACCCTTCTTATTCCGAGATAACACAAGGGCAGTATTATAAAACTGATGAAGAATTCAAAGTTCACACAGATTTTTTTGAAGGCCCTGCTTTTGAAGAACATGCGAGGGAACGGGGCCAGCGAACTTTCACCTTCATGGTCTACTTGAATGATGTGGAATCAGGCGGTGAAACGGAGTTCATACGACTTAAACAAACGATAAAACCAAAAAAAGGTATGGCGATCATATGGAACAGTTTAAATGAGGACGGTTCCAACAATTACAATACACTTCATCAAGCTCATCCTGTTCGTTCTGGGGTTAAGTCAATTATTACCAAATGGTTCAGAACTAAAGGACAAGGCCCTATGTTTACTAAAGAGCCGAATGAATACATTCCAAATTACACCCAAGTGGGTTTTAAAAAAGAAAAGCTCGACGGTCAATTGTTTGAAAAAATCTTAAAATTTTATACATCAAATCAAGAGAACAATAAGCCAGAGTTTGTTGAAGGGGGGTTCGTAGAAATAGAGGAAACTGGAGAATATGGTAGTGATGTTATCGAGTTGCCAGATGAATTGCGAAAAGAGATACACAACTCCTTAAAACCTCAATTGGAAGCATGGAGCAAAACCGAGCTTATACCGACTTTTGTCTATGGGATAAGAGTTTACAAAAAAGGGTCGGTTTTAATTTCTCACAGAGACAGGCTCAAGACACATATTATTAGTGCCATCATTAATGTGGACCAAGAGGTTGAGGAAGAATGGCCCATCATCATTGATGATAATTATTATCGAAAACATCAAGTATTTCTCAATCCTGGTGAAATTGTTTTCTATGAGAGTGCCCGGTTGATCCATGGTCGCCCACTGCCACTGAAAGGCAACAAGTTTGCTAACATTTTTTGTCACTTTATGCCTGTGAACATGGAAAAAGGTTAAATGCTCTCAAATTACAAGGCCCTGTGTGTTGGCTCTTTCATTCTAATTGGCTCGTTTACGTTAAGGTTTTTGTATTTAGGTGATATTCCTGGATCTACATTTGATGAAGTTTTTTACCCCCGTTATGGTTTTAATTACCTAACCGGTGAAAATTTTTTCTATTCACACCCTCCACTCGGCAACTATATTTATGCCGCTGCTATCTGGATCTATTCTCAACTGCCTTGGATTGATCTAGCTTCCATTGATACCCTGTCATTTGAACAATTACCTCCACTAAGCTACCGATGGATTAATGCGTTATTTGGCTCGTTATTGTGTCTGCTTGCTTATTTTGTTTCATATGCGGTATGGAAGAATAAAAATTTTGCCCTAATCGTTTGCTTTTTTGTTGCTATTGATGGGTCTCTGTTGGTTGATTCCCGATTTGCTTTGCCTAATATCTTCATTGTCATCTTTGGTCTCTCTGCCTTGTTGTGTGCAGCCAAGTCACAATCTTCGAATGGTAATTCTCGTTATTGGTTATTGTCCTGTGGCATTTTTTTGGGCCTTGCTGCTTCTGTGAAATGGAACGGATTGGGTTATTTGTTGGTCATTTTATCCTTTTTTGTGGCTCTTTATAGCATGCAAAAAATTGATTTGTATGAACTGAGATTCACTCAAACTCAGGTTGATAGATTACGTACCCAAAAAACTGTCAATAACATACAACAAAAAATTAGCGTCACAGATTCAGTCCCTCAATGGGAATATTTAATGTATTTTTTAGCTGTTCCTTTGTTGGTATATGTAGTGATATCTATTCCGGACCTCCAATTTAATACAGAGTATGGTTTTCTTGAAAAACAACAGCAAATGTTGGGCTATCACCAAACTATGGTGGAGGAAAACGAACACCCGTATTGCTCAAAATGGTATTCATGGCCTTTCATGATCAGGCCTATTGGTTATTTCTTTAGCAATCGTGATGCTATAGATGCATTCGGTAACAAAATCGTGTTGTTTCAAGACGTGCATTTGTTCCCAAACCCTTTCCTATACTGGTTTTCAGCTATTGCAATTTTAACGATGGGAGTGCAGTGGCTGAAATTATTCTGGCAATGGATCAACCAAGGAGTTGTTTCGCATAAGTTGTACTTATTTTTGTTCATACTGCTGGGGTACTTTGCCAACCTTCTGCCTTGGGCATTCGTGTCTCGCTGTCTGTTTCTCTATCATTATCAACCCGCTTCTGTGTTTGCTTTTCTTGCCCTTGCTTGGTACCTGACACAGCTAATAAGATCTGAATCGTTAAAAAATAAAATTCTTTCTTGGGGAATTCTCACAATTATTGTCGTCTCTTTTCTTTATTGGCTTCCATTACAACTTGGTATCGACTTGGAAAGTGATGCTTTTTCTAGAAGAATGTGGTTTCAATCGTGGATATAAATTAACTCTAGCCTGACCTTTGTATGAAGCAACATAGCTCACAAAAAAATGAAGCGTTATTAAAAGCCTGTTTGGTTTTACCAACATATAACGAAGCAGAAAACATTGAGTCGATTACAAAAGCAATTTTTGCCATGCAATCTAATATTGACACACACCAACTGTATGTAATCGTTGTGGATGATAATTCACCAGATGGCACGCAAGAAATTGTCAAAAAACAAATGCAAAAACACCCCTACCTTCGTTTAGTCACTGGCAACAAGGTGGGGTTGGGTGACGCTTATAAAAGAGGCATCTCGTTTGCAATGTCAGCATTCAACCCTGATCTTTTGTTACAAATGGATGCAGACGGTCAACACGACCCAACACTCATTCCTAAATTCATCAATCTTGCTAACGATGGATTTTCCCTTGTTATTGGATCAAGGTATGTTCCCGGCGGCAGTACCCCTGATTTCTCTTATTGGCGAAAATTTTTAAGTATTGTGGGTAATTTTTTGATTCGTCATCTTGGGAAAGCTAGCAATGTGCGGGATTGCACCTCCGGTTTTCGATGCATCAAGGCCAATCTTTTACCTAAGTGTAATTTGGATGGTTTATCCACTAGGGGATATTCTTTTCAATCTTTACTGGTTTGTGAACTTATCAGAAATGGTGCCAAGCCAATTGAGGTTCCAATTATTTTTAAAGATAGAGTTAAAGGCAAGTCGAAATTAACCCTTAGAGACCAAATAGAATTTTTAGTTAGTATTACAAAAATCACATATCGATATTCTGAAGATTTTATAAAATATTGCTTGGTGGGACTTGTTGGAGTAGTGGTTAATTTAGGGGCCTATCTGTTGCTAAATAGATATTTTCAAATTCCTTTACAGGTAGCTTCCTTAATAGCAATTGAGACTTCCATAGTTTCAAATTTCTTATTCAATAACTACTGGACATTTAAAACAAGACCCAAAAAATTATCAGTATTTAGAAAACTAGTAAATTTTCATATTGCTGCAGGTATTTCAGGGCTATTATTTTATTATTTATTTTTCCTGCTTCTAACAACTGTGCTCGGGATTAATGATGTCTTGTCAATTCTCCTTGCTACGACTACTGGTACTATTTCCAACTACACAATTAATTCCCTTTGGACCTGGCGTAAATAGCATTTAAAAATTAATGTACTAACTAAATAATAGCCTCTTAAATTAAAACCTATAATAAATATAGTCTTCACAAGTTATTGTAGAGCCAAACCCACTAGTTTAAGGTTGGGCTGTTGCTTAAAATAAGAAGAGAAAACTGAACGGAAAAATAAACATCAATGAATAGAATTAAAAGTGTAGTAGTAAGTGGCGGATTTGACCCTATTCATGTGGGGCACCTAAGAATGTTTAAAGAGGCTTCAGAGCTTGCCCCTAGGCTAATCGTGGTAGTAAATAATGACAATTTTTTAATGCAAAAAAAAGGTTACGTTTTTATGTCAATCACGGAAAGAATGGAGATAATCAAAAGCTTTGGCATGGTGGATAAAGTTGTTGAATCAATTGATATGGATTTGACTGTTTGTAAAACTCTAGAATGGCTCGCAAAAGAAGAAAATTTACAAATTTTTGCCAACGGTGGTGATAGAAATAGTAAAGATGATATTTCAGAAGCAGAAGTATGCGAACAAAATAATATTAGATTGGAATTTAATATCGGGGGTGGAAAAATTCAGTCAAGTTCGAGCTTGGTTTCAAACGAAGTCATCAAACCTTGGGGGTCTTACAAAACTTTTGAACAAGACAAGGGTTTTCTCGTAAAGAGAATCACCGTAGCCCCAGGAGAAATACTTTCATTGCAATCTCACAGACATAGAAGTGAACATTGGCTGGTAGCTTCAGGGGTAGCAACGGTTGAATGCGATGGTGAGAAAAGTTACCTCAATCAATTCGAGTCGATTTCAATTCCACAAGGTGCTAAACATAGGTTATCCAACGAGAACAAAGAACTTTTGAAGGTTGTTGAAGTACAGTTTGGCGAGATTCTTAGTGAGGATGATATTACTCGTTATGAAGACAAATATAAGCGAGAATCGGATATTATTAACTGAAGAATCAACGAATTTCTCTATCTGAGCTGAGCAAGTGCAAATTGGAGTGCTTCTTCAGCGGATGCAAAATCTTTGTTTAAAAACGCTGACTCAGATGGGGTTTCACACCCCTCCTTTGCAAAACCCTGTAACTTTTCTAAATCAAATTTCTGTCGTCTCCAGACGGATACTGAAAAAGGTGTTTCGTTGATGATTTTGCCATTGAGAGGATTTGTGGCAACAAGCGCTCTGATTGCAATATTAAATGGGCCTGACTGGACAATGGCTCCGTCGTTTTTTTGGCTGATTGAATTGTTTTCAAACTCTATCTTAGGCGGAGTATTGGATTCTGATATTAATAACTCGAGTCTGTCTTGGATGGGAGCAAAAAGTTTTGCCCTTTCCTCACTTACAAGAACAGCCGGATCTTGATCCAAATTCTTCATTTACCTATTTCTCAGTCGAACTGGTTGATTGAATACTGGGCTCCATAGAGCCTAAGATTTTAGCTTTTTTATTTTGCTCCAAATAGACAGATATCAAAATGAGAGCAACACATGCAATGACGATATAGATGGGGATTTTCTTTGCTGATTGGCTCATAAGAGCATGATCTCAGATGACCAATCGACAATCCAGTCCTTTGAGCACTTTTAAAGATCAGCAAATATTTTCAATGCATTGGGTACTACCGAAACATCGATCGGAGTGTGGCCGGTGTTTTCACCATCAATATTCAAAAGGTCGCCTTTGGTGTGAATAGAGAAAGTTTTTACTTGTTGATACTCAACTGATGGGTCAAAAATATGATTGCCAGAGAATACCTGGGTAAAAATTTTAGCCGCTCTTAATTTCGAAACATCTCTGACCAAAATTGTATCAATCAGGCCATCATTTAATTTTGCATGCGGAGCCATTTTCATGCCTTTACCAGTATGAATGGTATTCAAAGCGACAAAGAAGAGGTAATTACCATCAATCACATCATCAGCCAACTTCATTTGCAAACGACGTTTTTTAAAAAATGTCATGATATTTATGATCGCAGAGATCGAGTACCGCATTCCTCCGAGCCATCGCAATTGCTCTGCTCGAATATTCACATCAGAAGCCAAACCCCACCCAATGATGTTAAATGCATAAGAAGTTGCTTCATTATGGACTATCTGAAAAATATCAATCGGGCTTACCTTCCCATCGATTATTTGATGGGCTGCTCGGATTGGGTCTCGACATCCTAAATCCTCAATAAATGCATTGCCAGTTCCACCAGGGATAATCCCTAGAGGAATGCTTTTCGCTTTACCTGATTTCATTAGCCCAAGAACTGCTTCATGGATGGTGCCGTCTCCTCCTACCACACATAAACCATCAAACTCAGACAAATTACTGTTGATGATAAAGTCCGTAATAAACCCGGGACGGTTGCTAAAATACTTGACACTTTGGACTGAAGAAGTATCAAAGAGTGGCTGAATTTTGGTAAAAATTTTTGTAGTTTTTCCATCACCAGCCACTGGATTAACCAAAATACAAAATTTCTTTCTCTTAATTTGTTTCATCCTTACTAAAAAATATATCTTTATCCTCTTTATTACAAAGCCAATACGATTTATACTCCTTGCAAAACATAAGACAGCTTTGTCTTACCCAGTGAATATCGAGTAAAAAAGGAGTTGTTTTGAGTGACTCAGGATTAGGTTTCTCCCCTCTTAGATTTGTTCTTTTAATTGTCGTTATTGCTCTTCTCATATTGTTGTTTGAGGTGGTCAGTGATTTCGGTGGTGGTTTAATCAAAGGCCAAGTCGAAAGAACAACCAGTAAATACAGCCAAGAAAACAATACAACCCCTGTGTTTGTTTTAACCCAAAAAGAAGAACAACCAGCCAACATTGAAATACAAGAATCAGCTCCGCCACCAGTACTGGCTGCATTGAGTGGAGAGGAAGTTTACAATTCTGCTTGCATTGCATGTCATATGACTGGGGCTGGCGGGGCTCCGCTTTTGGGCGATGCTGACGCGTGGGAAGCGCGTGTTGCGCAGGGTACACCGGTACTCATTCAACGTGCTGTGGATGGATACATGGGTGAAATTGGAATAATGCCTGCCAAAGGCGGGCGTCTTGACCTTTCTGATGAAGAGGTTGAAAACGCAGTCAGCTATATGTTGGACCAGCTTTAATCCCGTATGACAACTTCGGTAGTTTTTTATTCTGGCAACCTAAAAACGGAGAGCCAGCACCTTCAATCTGGGGATACAATTACCACGGATGCCCCGCTCGACAACGAAGGAACGGGAGAAGCATTTTCACCAACTGATCTTGCCGCAACCTCTCTAGCAAACTGTATGATGACCGTCATGGGAATTATTGCCAATCGCCACAACATTGATATAGAGGGAACCCGTGCTGACGTGGATAAGTTTATGGGCGTTGATCCAAGGCGAATTGTTGAAATAAAAATAGACTTTTATTTTCCCACCGGTTACGACGCAGCAGCTAAAAAATTGCTGGAACAAGCAGCGTTGAATTGTCCCGTTGCTAATAGCCTCTCGGAATCAATCTCTCAAAACATTCATTTCAATTACGGCTAATATGCCCATCAAGGCATGTCTTGTTATTTAATTTGTGCCTCTAGTTGATCTATACGTTGCTGAAGTTCGCTTATTTTACTAACCTGCTTTGACTGGAGTTCCTCCAATTCTGATCGCTCGACTAAATCCATTCTTTTAATTGCATCTTTTACAAGAAATTTAATGTTCTTTTCGATGTCTTGTTTGATCTGGGATGCAGATTCAGGAAGCAATGCCGATAATTTCCTACCCCAATCTTCGAAATTATTATTTTCCATAATCGATTCCTTAGTAAAACTTAAGTATTATCACTAATGATAAGGAGGCTGATTAGATTAGCCAATAATTATAAAAAAATATAGGGCATATCAGAGCAACGGAAAAATGAATCGCCTAAAAATTTATCGGCTTGTGAATAGGATTTGGAGGAAATGAGTAAACAAAAATCATTGCAGAAAAACGACTCATCCCTCGGAACTGCTGAGCCTCAAAAGAAAATCACCCCAAAGGCGGCCCTGTGGTTCGTACTAACTGTAATATTAATCTTCGCTTGTGGTGGGTTGGTTTGGTATGGGCAACAGATAGTTGACTCAATAAACGCTTCTTTTGATCAAAGCAATCAAAAAATTGAAGCCGTTTCCCAAACCCTCAATGCCAATGGAGAGGAACTAGCATCTGTTGCTGCTAGCCAAGAAAACATGAAAGAAATTTTTAAAACCCAAAATTTCAACTTGGAGCAATTAAGAAACAGAGACACGGAACAACGACAAAGCTTGATCAGGCTGCAAAACCAAATCAACGCAGTCTCGACTATATCCTCTGAAGGTGGTGACTATTGGCTGACACACCAAGCCGGATACTTCCTGAATATAGCAAAAACGGAGCTCTCATTATTTGGCAATCAAGCATCTGCAAAGTCAGCCCTTCTCTCTGCACAACAATCCATTCAACAGTTGCCTGACAAATATCAAATCGTTGATCAATCAGTACAATCGGCTTTATCGAAACTGGATCCGGAGGGTTACAACATCAAAAAGAGCCAGATCCTCATCAGTATACAAAACATTAAACATTCAGTTGACTCACTTGTTGTTAACAAAATCGAGATGCAACAGCTGGCAGAAGAAGATGAACAGCAGAGTGCCGGGTCGGTACTGGAGAGTACCTGGCAGCAAATAGTCGCTGCGTTCAAGAATCTTGTTGTTGTAAGAAGTAACAAAGATGCACAAAGCTTAAGACTTAACGCAACCCAGAAACAAATCACCAAAACACTTATAAGTCTCCAACTTGAGATGATAAGATTTGCAGTTTTGAAGAGTGATGATGACAAATATCAAGCTTCTCTGAACAGTTGTATTGAGCTTATGGAAAGCAGTTTCAACATTGATACACCCAGTGTAAGAGAGTTGTTAAACCAACTCGTTGTTTTAAAAAATTTCGAACTGAAACAATCGGTTCCAGAAATTGA
>Ga0208568_1000462_pt1 | contig 15304 bp, 16 predicted proteins | sample DeeseametaMP2969_FD_184165 | JGI IMG/M metagenome (GOLD analysis project Ga0208568, IMG submission 184165) | Marine microbial communities from the Deep Atlantic Ocean - MP2969 (SPAdes) | ecosystem: Environmental > Aquatic > Marine > Oceanic | place: South of Funchal, North Atlantic Ocean... | reverse complement strand
ATTATTTCAATAATGTATACCTTGAGGTCAAAATAACAACATGAAAATAGCAAGCTGGAATGTTAATGGCATCCGTGCCAGAACTGAACACGTTGTCAACTGGTTGGAAGCAACCCAGCCAGATGTGCTGGCGATACAAGAATCAAAAGTAGTTGATGAACTGTTCCCTTATGATGAATACTCAAAATTAGGGTATTACCCCTTTGTCTACGGCCAGAAAGCTTACAATGGAGTTGCTTTGCTTTCGAAAAAAGAGCCCATAAATCCAACGACTGGAATACACAGCTTCGAAGATCCACAGACCAGAGTGATCTCCGCAACATACAATGGCATCACAGTCATTGATGTTTATGTTCCAAATGGACAAAGCGTTGGGTCAGAAAAATTTGTTTATAAATTAGAGTGGCTTGATCATTTGACTCGGTATATAGAAAAGAGTCTCAAGGAAAAGGAAAATCTCGTCGTTTTAGGGGATTTCAACATAGCACCAGAAGATCGGGATGTTTACGACCCTGAAGTCTGGAAAGATAAGGTTTTGTGCAGCAAGCAAGAACGTGAGGCTCTGGAAAAGTTATTTGCTTTAGGCTTAGTCGATAGTTTCAGGTTATTTGAACAGCAAGACGCTGCTTACAGTTGGTGGGATTATAGAGCAGCAGCTTACCGTAGGAAAATGGGGCTGAGAATCGACTTAATTCTCCTATCGACCCCTTTAGCAAAACACTGTGCTTCGAGCACTATTGATGAATCTCCAAGAGGCTGGGAAAGACCTTCTGACCACACACCAGTGATTGTTGAAATTGACATTGGTTGACATCTTAATTGCTGACCTAGGGGTGTTTTATTTCATAACGGAAAAGCTGCTTTTCGTGGAAATTTCAAAGCTTAAGAGTAATATTGCTTAAGAAAATTGGAGGGTAAATCATGGCAGAAGCAGTAATAGTTGATAGTGTAAGAACTGGGCTGGCAAAATCTTTTAGGGGTGGCTTTAACCAAACTCGAGCCGATGATATGACGGCCCACATCATTGACGCCTTGATGGACAGAAACCCAAAAGTGGCGCCTGAACTTGTTGAGGACGTTATCCTAGGTTGTGGATATCCAGAGGGGCCGCAAGGAAACAATGTTGCCAGAACTTCAGCAGTTTTATCCAAACTTCCCATACAAACTGGAGGCACGACTGTGAATAGGTATTGCTCATCAGGATTGCAAACGATTGCCATGGCTGCAACCCAAATTCAGAGTGGTTTTTCTGACTGCATCATAGCTGGAGGGGTTGAATCCATTAGCACTGCTCAGGGGCACATCAACAAATACATGTTTGAAAATGAAAAAATAGCGGAGGAAGTGCCTGGAATTTACCATGCCATGGGCACCACTGCTGAGACCGTTGCCAAAAGATACAATGTCACTCGTGAAGCGCAGGATGAGTATGCTCTATCCAGTCAATTGAGATGTGCGGAGGCTCAGAATCAAGGTTTATTTGACGATGAGATTATTTCTATGAATGCAGTGATGAAAGTTGTTAATAAAGATACAGGTGAAGAATCTGAAGCAGAAACGGTTGTTGATAAAGACAATTGCAATCGGCCAAATACGACTATAGAGGGTCTTGCAGGATTAAATCCTGTTTTTGATCCTGAAGGCGGTTCTGTTACCGCAGGAAATTCTTCACAACTCTCAGATGGAGCGTCTGTCACGATGGTTATGAGTGAGAAAAAAGCGAATGAACTGGGTCTTGAGCCTTTAGCTTATTTTAGAGGATTTATAGTCACAGGCTGCGAACCTGATGAGATGGGTATTGGCCCAGTTTTTGCTGTACCGAAACTTTTAAAAACAGCTGGTTTAAAAGTCGATGATATAGATCTTTGGGAACTGAACGAAGCCTTTGCCTCTCAAGTTGTCTATATACGAGACCAACTTAATTTACCAACTGAGAAGTTAAATATTCATGGCGGCTCAATAGCAATTGGTCATCCTTTTGGGATGACTGGATCTAGACAAGTAGGCCATTTAACTCGCGAACTCAAGCGTAAAAAAATCAGGTACGGAGTCGTTACTATGTGCGTAGGTGGCGGTATGGGAGCAGCCGGTCTTTTTGAATCAATCTCGCATTAAGTAAAAAAATTTAAGGCTTATTTTTTTGGTTTTCTTGCTCTACCAGGCTTCCATCTATTAAAAAAGCGAACTTAGGATTTCATCCAAGTTTTCAACAGCTCTATCGACATGTCGTTTATTGAAAGTCATAGGAGGACGCATCTTGATGACATTACTGTCGGGTCCGGTTATGCCAACTAAGATTCCATTCTTGCTCAGTAAATTTACAATCTCAGCTGTTTTCTTAGTCGCTGGCTCTTTTCCTATCGGGTCAATTAATTCAACACCTAAGAACAGCCCTTTGCCCCTAACCTCGGCAATCAAATCATATTTCTCGGCGAGTTCTATTAATTCCTGGTGAAAATACAACCCTGTCGTTTCAGCATTTTGCATCAAATGGTCCGTTTTCATCGTTTCCAGTACAGCCAAAGCTGCGGCACAAGCAACCGGGTTACCGCCAAAGGTATTAAAGTATCCATACTCCTGGTCAAATACTTGGGCAATTTTGCGTGTGGTTACAACCGCTGCAATAGGGTAGCCATTGCCCATGGGTTTGCCTAGGGTCACGATATCTGGGACAACACCATCGTGGGAAAAACCCCACATATGGCTCCCGATTCGGCCAAATCCTGATTGGACTTCGTCAGCAATAGCGAGCCCTCCCGATTGCCGTACTGCTCCATAGATGGTTTTCAAATAGTCCGGCGGAGGCAAAAAAATACCGTCGCTGCTGAAAATACTGTCAAAAATCACTGCAGCAGTACCGATGCCGATTTCATCGAGTTTGTCCATAGCAAGGGATAAGTCTTTTAAACAATTAAGCTCAATCTGCTTTGTTTGTTGATATTTTTTTGGGCTAGGCAATGTTTGAACCCAGTCTTGCCTTTTTTCTGGCACACAATCTTCTGGGCTCATTTGTAAAACCGCAGTGGTGTTGCCGTGGTAAGCGTTTTCCGAAACGAGGCAGCCTTGCTTTTTGGTATAAGCTCGGGCAATTTGCAGTGCGAGGTCATTGGCCTCACTGCCACTGCAAACAAAATAACAAACATCCAGTTCTCCGGGTATCAACTTTGTGATTTTCTCTGCCAAATCAACAATGTTCTCATGCAAATAACGTGTGCTGGTGTTTAGGGCTTTTGCTTGCCTAGTGATTGCCTCAACCACATGAGGGTTTGAGTGGCCCACATGGGCGACGTTGTTATAGACATCGAGATATTTTTTGCCTTCTGCGTCATACAACCAAACATCTTCACCCCGAACAATATGCAGTGGTTCTGAGTAAAACAGTTCGTCTGCATTTCCCATGTGCTTGAACCTTCTTTGCAACAACTGACTGTTCTTTGGTTTGTTGATTTGGTTGATCCCCTTATTCTGATTGTTTTCTAGTTCAAACTATTTTTAAGCTGCTCTGCAATATCAGCATACTCTTGTTTATACAGTCTATTTAAAACTTCCCAAGTTCTGTTGATGTTCCCAAGGATGTAGTCTTGATTCTCAGGGTGTTCTTTAGCTCGCCATTCAGAAATAATTGCGGTCATTGCTATGCGATTCACAATCAAGCTCGGCAGTAAATCCATCTCCTGCTCCTGCAGTGGGTTGATTGAATGGTACCCTTTAAGAATATCAGTGGTTCCTAGAAATAGATCCGCACAACTGACTGTCAGGTAGGCAGCAGCTACAGCAGGATCATTAATGAGTGGAGCATAAACCAGGTCACCAAAATCAATCATTCCAGTTACCTGACTGGTGTCGTTTTCATTCACAACAACATTGTCTAAGTGCATGTCGTTGTGAATCACTTGTGTTCTAAGCATCGAAAATTTAGGGGCTATGTGTTCCTGAAAATGGTCTAGTGTTTTTTGTGCGGTTAATAGATTGTTTTTGTTTTTTATGTGAGACAGATATTGGTGAAGGTTCGGTGTTTGTTGTAGATCCCACAACAAAGCATGGCCTGCAGCTGGATGAAAAAAATTAGATAGCCCACGATCCAGTCTGCCTAAAAACTGGCCCATGCTAACCATCAAATTTTGATCCCGCCTGTCTTTAGGCAAATCATCTAAAAGTCTTCCCGATAGGTAGGTAACTACCCTCACAAAATGCTCGTTACCGTTAAGCTCTAGTCTATGGATTTGTTGTTTATCAAGACTGAGACATACCCTCGGCAAAGGCAAGGATGGGTCCTGTTTGGCCATGTGATTCATAGCTTGATTTTGAAAATCTAAAACCTCAACAGACTCTGCCGCGTTGGCTATTTTAAGAACAAATTTTTTGCTTTTTTTATTTGTTAAAAGAAAATTCTGGTCTCTTTCACTAACCAATGGACTAACATCGAGTGTCTCCTTAAACCAAAACTTGGCAAGTTCTGCTGCTTCGCTGGTTGTAAACGAAGGCGCAGGGTGTTCTAAAACAGGAAATGAGGTGATGTTGCTGCCCATTGTTAAGTTTTAAGCACTTTCTTCTAACTCATTCCAAATCGATTGGATCCAAGATTTTATTTGGAGCGCTTCTTGCCATCGGTCAGATAGTTCCAGTTTTTTAGCATCTGTTATAGCGTAACCTGGTGGCCCAAGCTCACAAAGAAAAACAAGGGTTGCATCCTCTGAATTTCTTTTTTTCCAGCGTTTAATGCCTTCATGCCACCATTCTTTGAAAATATCCACCCAAACTTGATGCTGGGGGAAATCAAGCTGGATTTGGATTTGCTCTCTTGAAGCAACCCTGCCTTGAAAACAGTCAGATCGATCAAGAATTTGGTTGATATAATCTTGATCTCGGTCGCTGATGGGCGTCCACATTTCGCGATCAACAACAAAATGAGAAAGATCGGCACACAATCGCATTTCTGGTACCGCTTCGATCAATTGAAGGGTGTAATAAAGGTCATTCAGAATACTGTCTCTGTGGGTCTCAAACAGAACGTCGATGCCTATATTTTCTCCATCCTGCATCCATTTTTCCACCACTGGGATACCGTCTCTGAAATCAATGGGCATCACTCCTCCAATAATGTTGACAAAACAGGCCTCAAAATCTTTGGCCAACTGCAACACAGGATTCAAGTCATCCAATGCGTATGGAAAGGCATTAACCATGCATTCAAGCTTATGTTGTTTAAACAAGGGTTGGGTTTTTTTAAAGTCCTCCACCTCATGAGCTGCAAGATCGATGCAAACACCATTAAATCCAGCCGATCTGATTTTCTCAAACTTTTCATCATCGCTTGGCTCTTCCAAAAACGGGTGTCTTTGTTCCATAGCCCACAGCGATTGAAAAATTTTTATCGTTTGCATTTTTATTTAAAGTAACTGATGAGTCCTGCTTCTTGTAAAACAGCATCGAGCTTCGTTTTATCAGGGATATCGTTGTATTCATCTAACAACATGGCAAATGATTTGGCATGGTACTTTTGTGGAGAACCAACCGAGTGTGTAAAGTCATTCCCTTTTATCTTCACAGAGAGTTCTTTTTCCCCTTTTGCTAGAGCTTTGTTGTTTGCCTCGAGCCATGGCATAAAAACATCCGCTAGTTCTTGTTTTAGAATTGGCATTAACGTTGCTTCTAGGTTTTCCCAAGATTCGAACTCTCCTTCCGACTTAGGGTGTAACATTCGTTTGATCCATTTTAGGATTTCTGGATAACTTGATTCAATAATCTGCCCTACGGTGGGGTCTGTCCACATGTTGTAAACTTGCCCCCATATACCAAAGTCGGCAATGGAAGGCCGGAAACCAAAAAAATAAGGTCGACCCTGTAGATGTCGTTCGCTCAAATGTAAAAAAATATTCAAAGATTGCTCAATCTGGGTTTCAGTATTTTTATTGGATCCAACCACCCACAATCTAGCTATCATTCTCTTTCTAACTGTCGCTGCAAATTTTCTTTTTAAAACCCGGTTGAGCAACGGTATTTTGTTGGCCCAAACAGGAATTATCAGCTCCACAAATCTTTCTGAGGCAGACATTTGGTCGTCCTCATATCGCCAACGGTAGTGAAACATTGCTTTGTTCAGCCACTCGTCTGCGTATTCTTCTAAAATTCTTGCGACAAATGCAGTATGCGTTTCCGGGGGTGAAACTGAATTATTTTGATATTCGTGTTCCAATAATTTAATAATTGGGGTTGAGTCTTGAAGCCCCTTTTTTTCCGGAGTGACCACCAAAGGTACAATGGGCAATTTTGCAAATTTTTTGTATTCCGTATTTGATTTTTGATCCCTTATGATCCATTTATGGGGTATTTCTTTGTATCTAAAATAAGCACGTATCTTGACCGAGTAAGGTGACAGTTCGGCTCCGTATATAAGGTATTGCTCAGGCATTATTTTTCTCTCTGAATTGAATGCAGCACCTGGTGAATAATGGGTGTTAACTTAATTTCACTTTCTTCCTTGTCTTTGAAATAACTGTTCCATACCACAACATAGTCGTTTATTGGATTCACTATCAGGCCTTGTCCTGCCCAACCGCCTTTGTAAATGTCGTTATTTTGATAAACCATGTCCCATTGATAAACATTATGTTTGAGCTCCTTTGGTATCTTTCGAGAGTTGTCATATCGAATTAATTCTGGTCTGCCTTGGTTTAAAAGATATGAGATGTGCTGCTCAGAGATAATACGGTCTTTTGAAACAACCTGATAGCTCGGGGTAAAGAGTAAACCAAATCGAGCCAAGTCTCTTTGGGTGGACAAAAAACCTCCGTGCGTTACCGGAATCCCGTTTCGTGGAGCAAAAAATGCAGCGTCTCTTTCAGCTCCTATTTTGGTCCAAATCATTTCACTGAAAGCATCCTGAAACTGCATACCGGTGATTTTTTCAACCAACCAACCGAGTACAAAAGTATTTACCCCAGAATAATCAAACTGTTTACCTTGTTCGATGTATCGGCCTACATCAAGATTGGCAATGTATTCATATGGGTTGGAGGGTGAGGTTTCATCCCAATAGCCATCGCCTACTGTTTGGGAATATTTGTAATAACATGAGTTTTTGTCGATATATTCTTCGGAACAGTTGATGCCTGTAGCCATATCTAGAATATTTTTTATCAAAATGCCTTTAAAATCTGATTGTTTCAACTCAGGAAGATAAAGATCAATGGGTTTGGTGATATCAATTTTTTTCTGATCTTCAAGAATTGATATAAGGCTGGAGACCAAAACTTTTGTTACTGACCAATAAACCGGCTTTTCATATGCTTGCATTCTAGGATAGTGCTCAAAAATGATATCTCCTTTATGCAGGATAAGCACCCCCATGGCGGTTGAAAGATCGCTGTCCAAAAAATCCTTAAAATACATTGTTCCGTTACCAGTTTTAACTGGCAATCGAGAAATTTCATGCTTAGCTTTTAATTTAAGAGCTCTAACTTGCCCTTTTCTGTAAACCGTTGTAGTTGGAAAAATTTTATTAAGGTTTTTAAAATTCCAAAGCATGTCCTTGCCATTGACTGTCCACCAAATATCGTCGGTTGGAAGAGAGTTAATTTGTTTAATGGTTTCATCAACCGTGGGATTAACAGAAATCTCTGCGGGCAAGAGTATCCCTGGGAGCGTGCAAAGGACCAAAAAGGTTAAGGGTTTTTTAAGTTTACTCAAAAGAACACCATTTTAATTTTTTTGAATTTCTGGATAGTCCAAAGTTAAATAAATAAGAGACTTTAAGCCCTCATCAAGAGCATCGTCGTCAACGGTAAAATATGGCGAGTGATTGCCTGGCTGTAACTCAGTAACGCCTTTTTTGTTAACCCCCAGTGAGAAATAAAGCCCTGGAACCTCCTGAGCAAAAAAGGAAAAATCTTCAGCGCCAGTAATGGGGTCTTTCCATTCTACAAACTTGCCTTTTGTGGCCTCAACAAGAGAAGCCTTCATTGCTTGGTAAAGCTCTGGGTCATTTACCGTAACTGGATAAAACCCACTGAAGTCAAACTCGACAGTTACTTTTGTGCCTGTTCCAACGGCTATCCCTTTTGCTATTTGTCTGATCTCATCATAAATCTCGGCCCTCAGCTCAGGATCAAACGTTCTAATGGTGCCAATGATCTCAGCGTCTTCTGGAATAATATTATTTCTTGTTCCGGCCTTAACAATACCCACCGAAACAACTGCTGGGTTGTTGATTATGTTGATCCTTCTGCTGACCACGGTATTCAGTGCACTAATTAATTGTGCGGTTGCCATAATTGGGTCAACTCCATCCCAAGGTCTTGAGCCATGCGACTGCACGCCTTTTATTTTGATTCGGTATGCAGACGATGCTGCCATTGCAGGTCCGGGCTTAAGAAAAACATAGCCATGTTGAATGTTGGCCACATGCATACCAAAAACCACTTCGGGCGAATATCTTTCAAACAACCCCTCTGCCAGCATCATCTTTGCCCCGCCTCCTTCGCCTTCTGGGGCACCTTCTTCAGCAGGTTGAAAGATTAACAAAACGTTGCCTTTCAAAAACCGTCGGTTTTTTGCTAGAAATTCTGCAACACCCATTAAAACAGCAACATGAGCATCATGTCCACAAGCGTGCATTACCCCAACATCGTTGCCCAAATAACTGGTTCGGACTTTTGAAGCATAAGAGAGGCCTGTTTTCTCTTCAACAGGCAATGCATCCATGTCGGCTCTTAATGCAATTGTAGGGCCTTCAAGTCCACCTTCTATATAGCCTGTGACCCCAGTGTAGGCTATGCCTGTTTCAACTTTAATATTTAGTGACCGAAGATGATCAGCGATTTTCTTGGCTGTTCTAAACTCTCTGTTGCCAAGCTCTGGATGTTGATGAACATCGTGTCTCCACTCAATCACTTTCTCCATCAACGTGTCTAACTCGGCATCAAGAGCTGTTTTTAGATTTGCAGCATGCCCATTAAACGTTAAGACCATCAACAAAAGACCTATGCCCACAATTATTTTTTTCATAATATTCCCTCTCTTAGTCTTCTCAGCTTAAAGAAAATAAGGATTTTTGTTAATACTTAATTAACGCTTATTAATTATTGCCAGTTGTTGGTTAGAGTGTTTTGGCTTGCTCTCTTAGAATGAACTTTTGTATTTTGCCAGTGGCTGTTTTTGGAAGCTCAGTAAAAACAATTTTCTTTGGGCATTTAAAGTGTGCCAGATTGTCTCTGCAAAACTGAATTAGCTCTTCTTCTGAAGATTCGGCCTCTTCTTTTAAAGCAACAAAAGCGCAGGGCGTTTCCCCCCACTTCTCATCAGGTTTTGCCACTACAGCTGCTTCTGCTACTGCTGGGTGTTGATACAAAACGCCCTCGACTTCAATGGTAGAAATATTTTCGCCGCCAGAAATAATAATATCTTTGGATCTGTCTTTTAACTCTATATACCCATCGGGGTGCATAACTCCCAAGTCGCCAGTGTGAAACCAGCCACCTAAAAATGCTTTTTCTGTGGCTGTTTCATTTTTAAGATAACCCTTCATTAAATTGTTTCCTCGCATAAATACCTCGCCCATGGTCTGGGCATCAGCAGGTGTTTTCTGCATGGTTTCGGGATCCATTATTGTCAGGTCCTGCATGACCAAATAAGGAACCCCTTGTCTTGCTTTTTTGGCTGACTTCTCTGCCGTTGGCAGCTCATCCCACTCTGGGTGCCATTCACTAACCACACCGGGACCATAACATTCAGTAAGACCATAAGCATGGGTGACATCAAAGCCTAAAGCTTCAGTTTGCTCAAGAATTGCAGATGGGGGGGCGGCTCCAGCGGTGAGTATTTTAACCGAATGGGGTAAGGTTTTTTGTTCTTGAGAGGATGCATTAACTAACATACCCATGACAATAGGCGCGCCACACATATGGGTAACTTGATGGTCGATAATAGATTGATAGATGGGGCCGGGCTCTGTTCGTCGAAGGCAAATATGAGTTCCTGCCAAAGCTGTGACCGTCCATGGGAAACACCATCCATTGCAATGAAACATAGGGAGAGTCCAGAGGTATTTTGGTCTTTGGGGCATGGCCCAAGCGGTAATGTTCCCTAGCGAGTTAAGTGCCGCTCCACGATGATGGTACACCACGCCTTTTGGGTTACCGGTAGTACCTGAAGTGTAATTTAATGAAATTGCGTCCCACTCATTTTCAGGATATTGCCAATCATAACTGGCATTTCCTTCCGCCAGAAAGGCTTCGTATTCAATTTCCCCCAATAATTCACCATCAGGAGCCAGAGCATCGTCCACATCAATAACCAATGGCTTGGCTTTACATAAAGATAGGGCTTCATTAATTACGGGAGCAAACTCTTTGTCGGTAAGCAGAACTTCTGCCTCTCCATGATCTAAAATAAAAGCAATTGTTTTCGCATCGAGTCGAATATTTAAAGCATTCAAAACTGCTCCACACATAGGGACACCAAAATGGGCCTCTAGAGAAGCAGGAACATTGGGAAGCATCATAGCCACAGTGTCGCCTTTATTTATTCCCCTTCTGTTAAGGGCCGAAGCCAATTTAATGCATCTTTGGTATGTTTCTGTCCAGCTTCTCTGAGTTTCACCATGAACCACAGCTGTGTGATCAGGGAACACTCGGGCTGTTCTTTCGATAAAAGACAAAGGGGTTAAGGGGGTAAAATTTGCTGCGTTTTTGCCCAGTCCTTGTTCATACTTATTGTTTGATGGTTGATCTACCATGGGATAATCATTCCGTTGTACATAACTAACCTACCTTTCATTTCTGGCTCAAGTCTTGCGATCAAAGAAATAACCAGGCCTGCACTCTTTTTAGCACTGATTGATTTTCCGGTCCAGCCCGAGTCACGCATTAGTTGGGTGTCGACACGGCCTGGTGAAATCATGGTAATAATAATGCCTGTATCGTCAACATCTGCCTGCAGTGTTCCCATTGCACTCAAGTGGGCTGCTTTGCTCATTTTCATAAAATAATGGCCGCCAAACATACTGCCAATAGTTGGTGTTCCCATGCCGCCGCCAAGGCTGATAATTTTCTTTTGCTCACTGGCTGCCACATTGTCCAAAAAAGCCGCGCTGACCCTCAAAGATCCGATTGTATTCACATCAAAGACACGTTTTAATTCTTCGAAATCAAAAGTGCCTAAAGTTTGCTTCTCTAATGTGCCATAGATTCCTGCGTTGTTTAGCAACACATCAATGGGTTGGTTTTTGTATTTGGTGGCTAATGTCTCCACATCCCTGTCGCTGGTTACATCCATTTTTTCAACCACAACTTGATTGTATTGTCCTGCCAAGGTTTGCAGCTCCTCTGCTGTTTGTGGGTTTCTACATGTTGCAATAACATTCCAGCCTGCAGCAGCGTATTGACGCGAGAATTCCAACCCTAGCCCCCGGTTTGAACCGGTAATCAGTATTGTGGAGTGGTCTGGCACAAAAGCAACTTCGGCCGATATATAACTAGAACTTGCCAATAAGAAAATGTATAGAGAGCTGCAAAAAAGTTTCTTCATTTCTTTATTGAGCTCTTTTCATCAAAAATACACAAAGAATCAAGATCGCCGACATAACTATTTCAAAAACTATGGTAGACACCAACGGTTCTGACCCATGAGCAACCACTGCGTAAGACCTGAAAAGAGCTGCTGAACCAATCAAAGATATGGTTGGATAAAGCCAAATGTGTTCCGCCCTATAAGCGCCAATACAAGCAAACAGTCCTGCTGTAAAAAAGAAAGAAGTGAAATCTCCAATCTGGCTATTCGATTCTAAGCCTACAAGCAAAGGCATTGCTAGCCCTTCAGCTGCAGCAGACGGGTCCAATATCCACCACAAACAATTCAACAGCATCAACGCTCCTATCAATCCCGATAATATTCTTGCAATCATGTTTAACTCCTACTGTCTAAAATCTACTGGCATTTCTGCTGCTAAATAGAAAATCGTTGAATAAGCAGCCGTTAAATAGCGCATATCTTCCGCAATAATTTTATCGAAAGTATCGTTAGGCGTATGGTGATATTTAAAATAATCATTTGAATTTTGGCTAAAATTCAGCGCCGGCATGCCAGCTTCTCCAAGTACACCCATATCTGATCCGCCCTTAGCATTATTTTCTTCACTTAAAACAATTCCAAGTGGGGCAATAAGTTTATGCATTTCATTGATAACAAGCAGAGCAGTACTGCCAACACCTGGAATTAAGGTGTGGACTCTACCGCCGCCACCGTCAGCTTCGGCCCCTAAAACATGTTTATCAAGAGCATCTTTGTGTTTCTTAAGATAATCATTGACACCGTAGAGTCCAATTTCTTCTCCTGCAAACAGCAGTACACGAAGACTTCTTTTCGGCCTGTTCTCCATTTGACCAATGAAAGCAGCAGCTGCCATCATAGCTCCCACGCCTGCTCCATCATCGAGCGCACCTGTTCCTTCGTCCCAGGAATCTATATGTGCCCCCAATACCAAATACTGGTCAGAATGCTCTCTGCCTGTTATTTCCCCTATAATATTCGCTCCTTTTTTTGGTCCAGTTATTTCTGATGTCATGTTCATTTTCATTATTACTGGCGTTTCTCGCTTCAAAATGTTTTGAATAAGTATGGCATCGGGTGCTGATATAGCTGCTGCGGGTATTCTTTTAACGCCTTCTTCGTAACCGTACCCACTTCCCGTATGAGCATAGCGATTATTGTCTGTGCCAACTGAGCGAATGATAATGGCCTCTGCGCCTCGCTTTGCTGCAGTGACATGCCCTCTGCCCCGTGCTTTTGTGCCTTCACTATACCCTCCCATTAGGGGTTGGCCGGGTTGGGGCTTAAAATCAGACATACTGTAAGAAACAAAAGCTATTTTTCCTTTTAGATTATTACCTTCGGGTAGAGCTTCTAATTCTGCAAACGTCTTGAACTCGACTATTTCACCGACCAGGTCACCGTTAGTTCCTACACTGTATCCAAGTGCAGTCATGACGATATTGTGGGGGTACGGAGATAAAATTTCCGCTTTAGCCTCACCCCTCACCCAACCGCGATCTAGCAAAACCTCTTCTGTCCAAAAGCGATCAAAGCCAAGCTCTTTAAACTTCTCAAGCGCCCAAGAGATAGCTCTTTGGTCTCCATCGGTTCCCATCCGACGAGGTCCAACCTCAGTTGTGAGGGATTCGACAATATCTACCGAAAGATTATCAGAAAGCGCGCGTTCACGAAGAGCAACCGCATTATTTGTAATGGTTTTTGAAATAATAGAATAATCAATCTCAAGAGGAGGATTGTCAGAATAAGAATAAGAACTCAAAAGAATCAGACCGAGGATGGTGAGAAGTTTTTTCATGGGTTTAGTTATAACAAAAAGGGGTTTTTCTTACAAAAACCCACATGTTGAACTCACTCAACAGTGACGGAGTGTAATAAAACAGCGAATAAGATTTTATCCTGTTCATTTGGAAAGACATATTCAGCAATAACCATACCTTTAATTGAACAAATTATTTTTTACCAGTTATAACTAAGGTACCTGCCCAATCTGTATATTTGTTTGAGTGCCAACTTTCAACTTCATCTAATCCAGCGATTTCAAAAATCTGAACCCATTCTGATTCTTTCAGCATAAGCATTCGAGTACCTACTTTTTCTTGCCAAGAATGGGAATCTGTATTTTCATAATAATGATCTACCCCAACAATCAATCTTCCACCTTTATTGAGCCAAGAATCTGAAATTTTTCGTACAATTCCTGAGGGATCTTCTAAATAATATAATACTTCCATAGAATGAATTACATCGTACTTTTCTGGCGAATTGAAAGAATTGATATTTGCAAGAATATATTCGGCATCACCGCCTCTTGATTCAGCATTAGTAATCATCTGCTCAGCACCATCAATGCCTACTGCTCGGTTGCACAATGTATTGTTTGTAACATTACGAACTACCCACCCATTTCCACAACCTAAATCTAAAAAACTAAAGTTTTTACCAATATTCAATCTTTCTTTTAATGCAAAACTTATCATTTCATCGACAGGTATTGCATGTGCTTTTTCCATACCTCTATCTTTACCTTTTTCAGCCCATTCTCCAAAAACATCTGTTGCTTTTCGCATATTAAAAAAATTCTAAAGTGTTAATGAACCGTATACTGAGCAATGGTTATAAACTACTCTACTGTAACGGGTTGGGTTTGATGTATGGGTTTATTGATTTGGATCATATCACTCATTATTTAATGTTCTCAGTAAAGATTAACACCAATCAATTAAACGGTAATTTTAATCAAAGTTCTTTGTCTGGAGAAAGAGGTATCGAGGATAGTGATGGGGGGGATGGGAGATTAGTTCTCACAGTGTTTCTCTCTCATTTATTATTGAGGTACTTTCTCCCAATCCTCCCAAGATATTAGCCTTCCAGGAAAAGCTGGATTTTCAAATAGCCAATCATCTTTCAACCATATCCTAACAGTTTCAAATAATCTAGAATCTAGACCGGTAGTTAATTCACTCTCTCTGACCCACATAAATACTTCAGTATCATATCCAAGCTTACTTGTAGGATAAAAGTAGACACAACCAATAACTTTTTTTTCATCTAGTGTGACCATGGTGTAGGCAAAAGAAGTTCTCCTTTGAAATTCTTTTTGATGCCATGCCAAATCGATTAGATTTTGTTCTAGGGTTAAGCCTTCTGGCCAATTGCTATCAGGCCACACCTGACTTAGATGATTAGCGCTAGACATCACGGCTTCGTAATCCATGTCCACGTCATTAATAGATAGCATTCTTAATCTGTATTCTTTAGTTTCAAGAGTTATTGGAACCTCAAAATCATCTGGAATAAACGGTATTTTGGATTGTGCTTTCAAATTAGTTGAAATAAAAAAAAATAAAGCTATTAAGAAACAAGAAACATAACAAGAGAATCTCACTCCACAGTTGCGGATTGGAACAGAACAGTGAATTACTCTTCCTTGTAATTCTCTTCGAGAATTCCTTTTTCTTTTAGGGTCTTTGTTAGTTTTTCCAAACGAACGAGTGCAACCACTCCAACCATCCCAAAAACAAACCCCATTACTGCTAATCCTTCCATAATTTCCTCTCTTTAATTCACTGTTCTGTTCTACTCGACGGTGACTGACTTGAACAAAACAGAGAATTAGATTTCTTTCCCTGAAATGCCTTATGAAAACTCATATAAAATCTAATATATTTCTCTTCCATTATTTTTTGAGATAGTGTGAAATTCCAAAACCTAAAATCATACAAATTGGAAATGCCACAAAAGAAGAAACCCCTAT
>Ga0208568_1000459_pt1 | contig 15398 bp, 9 predicted proteins | sample DeeseametaMP2969_FD_184165 | JGI IMG/M metagenome (GOLD analysis project Ga0208568, IMG submission 184165) | Marine microbial communities from the Deep Atlantic Ocean - MP2969 (SPAdes) | ecosystem: Environmental > Aquatic > Marine > Oceanic | place: South of Funchal, North Atlantic Ocean... | reverse complement strand
GGCCAAAATGACTGGTATATCGTCAGACAACTATATAATTTTAAAAATGGAATTCGTGGTGCGGACCCAAAAGATTCTTATGGTCAGCAAATGCGCCCAATGGCCATGACCTTAGCAGATGACGCAGCGATAAATAATGTGGCAGCCTACATTTCCACTCTAAAATAATCTATTTCTTTGAGGGAGTCTTCCCGGGCTCCTCATCATTTTTTGCAGAACCTGCCGTAGTTTCCGCAAAATTCCTCTTAGAATGATTTTGCCAGAAAAAACTCAAGAATTCTCTAACAAAACAGAATTCTGTTGCCTATTTTGTAAAAGATTGTTATAAATTTTTACACTCGTTACAATTTGTTTGTTGAACAGGCAGAAAATTTTAAAAGCCGGGTAACTTACTCGGATTTGCTGCTGATAAAGTATTTAGCTAAAAAGGGAACTCGACAGTCAAGAGTTTTATCGTGTCAACCCGAACGTATGTGAGGAATCTTAAAAGATATCAACTCTTTTTCAGATCTCTCGCTTCGGTCGGGATGACATGCTGCAGTAATTAATATCAGTATCTTACTAAAATTCTTGACCCACATGAAGAGGAATTAAAATGAAGAGACTATTTGTTGTTGGTATTACTTTAGCCCTAGGGATTATGACGGCTGAAAATGCGAGTGCTGCTGGAGATCCTGCAAAAGGGAAAGCCGCATATGCGGTTTGTGCTGCCTGTCATGGAGCAAACGGTATGGGGAACAAAGCTCTGAACGCACCCCAAATTGCTGGTCAAGAACCGTGGTATCTGGAACGTCAACTAAACAATTTTAAGGGAGGAATCCGCGGCGCACATCCCAAAGACCCATATGGCATGCAAATGCGGCCCATGGCTTTGACCTTAGCCAATGATCAGGCGGTTTCAGATATGGCAGCCTTCTTGTCAAGTATGCCTGTGTCAAAATCTTCAGAAAGTACAGTAAAAGGAGATGCCACAGCAGGAAAAGCATCTTACATGATTTGCCAAACATGCCACGGCCCAAAAGGTGGCGGGAACAAAGCCCTTAACTCTCCAAAACTTACTGGTCTGCAGGATTGGTACATTGTACGTCAGCTAAAAAACTTCAAGGCTGGAATTCGAGGGACAAAAAGTGGTGATCTCTTTGGAATGCAAATGCGTCCAATGGCGATGACTTTAGCCAATGATGAGGCTATTAATAATGTCGCGGCATACATAGCTACTTTCAAATAACAGAAAACCACCTTCCTTCTTGAAAGGTTCCTAAAAATTGCGAGCCTTTTTCATTCCTGCAACTTAGTTTCCTGCTCTTTAAAAAAGTTTTAATATTCTAAAATCCAAGAGCATTAGAATGCAAATTTTTTTGGAAAAGCGAGTCAATGCTACGTCCTGGGCGCGATTATTAGTGCTTGGCGCAGCATTGTTGTTAGTCTTGTTAATAAGTTGGTTCTTTTTCTTGGCAGCTGGAATTGAGCCAATGGCCGCTTTCCAGATTATTGGAGAGGAAATCTTTCTGACTAAATACGGCTGGCAGGACCTGTTGGTTAAAATGACACCTTTAATGTTTACAGGACTGGCCGTAGCACTTGCTGCTCAAATGCAGCAGTGGAATATTGGCGCAGAAGGTCAGTTTCACATGGGTACATTTGCCATGACCTGGGTTGCTTTACATTACGACGGGCAACTTCCGGACGGTATGCTGATTGTACTAATGCTCATCATGGCCATGATAGGCGGTGGTTTTTGGGGCTGCATCCCCGGATTCTTAAAAGCCCGTTTTGGAGTCAATGAAATCATAACTTCTCTCCTGTTGAATTATGTGGCGGCTGCATGGATAGATTATTTGTTGTTTGGAGCATGGCGTGACCCGGGAACCAACAATTTTCCTATCACTAAAGAATTTTCTGAAGCAGGACAACTTCCTTCATTTGGAAATACTTCAATTCATGCCGGACTTATTCTGGCCTTTGTCTTTATAGCAATTGTAGCCTGGGTTTTATGGAAAACCAAGCTTGGTTTTCAAATCCGCCTGACCGGTGACAACCCTGACGCTGCCCGTTACTCCGGAGTTAACATTAGGACATTGACTATCCTGGTCTTTGCCGCAAGTGGAGCCATTGCAGGCCTTGCCGGATTTAGCGAAGTAGCAGGTATTCATTACCGTTTGCAGCAAAACATTTCCATCGGCTATGGTTATACGGGAATCATTGTGGCCTGGCTTGCCAGAAATCATCCGCTTGGTGTTGTCTTAAGTGCATTTTTTATGTCAATTGTTTTTGTCAGCGCAGAGGTTTTGCAAATTGAATTCGGTCTGCCAATTTCAATGGTATATTTGTACCAGGGTATTATTTTGTTTACAGTTTTGGGTTCTGATATTTTCACTGAATATCGACTTAGGATAACGCGTTTTTTGGTTTAGCCAAAAACACACAAAAGCACACAATAAATGGTACAAGAAGAATTAGTTTATAAAATCAAACGTTTCATAAAATAAATGTTTTTGAGTGTTTTTGGCAAAATTTAAGAGTTCTAATTAAAAACAAAAAGATATGGAATTTTTCATACAAATTTTGATTGCCGCAGTTGCCATGGGAACGCCGTTATTATTCGCAACACTGGGTGGAGTGATCAGTGAGCGTGCGGGCGTGATCAATCTAGGAATGGAGGGGCTGATGCTCGTGGGAGCGTTAGTGGCCTTTGTCGTGATGTTGTATACCGGAAACTATTTTTATGCAGTAGCAGCCGCGGCTTTTGCTTCCGGAATTGTGTCAATGATTCACGGGGTAGTTTGTTTAATGTTACGGGCAAGTCAGATTGCTTCAGGGCTGGCACTGACTTTTTTTGGTACTGGACTAAGTGGTTTGTTTGGTGACAAACTGATGGGAGAAACTGTGGAACCTTTAAGCCGGATTCCGATACCCGGACTACATACTATTCCGGTGCTTGGACCGGTGCTTTTCAATCAGGATGTCATTGTTTATTTTTCATACCTTTGTGTCGCCTTGTCGTGGTGGCTGCTATTCAAAACTCGGATTGGTCTGAACATCCGTTCAATAGGCGAAGCACCGGAGGTCTGTGATTCACTTGGACTTTCCGTGTTGAGTTATCGTTTTTTTGCAGTTGTAGGTGGTGGAATGTTGATTGGAATTGGAGGAGCGTATTTTCCGCTTGCATTAACTCCGTTTTGGGTAGATGGTATTACTGCGGGACGCGGATGGATTGCAGTTGCTTTAGTGATCTTTGCTTTTTGGGACCCCCTAAAGGCCCTTGGGGGAGCTTATCTCTTTGGCCTTGCACTCGCACTGGAACTGCGTCTGCAAATATTGGGCATCGATATGTCACCATATTTTTTGAAAATGCTGCCCTATGTTTTAACGATCTTGGTACTGACTTTGGTTACGATCCGGAATAACCGGCGAGGAATCCAGGTCATGCCTGCCGCACTTGGAAAAGTTTTTTTCAGAGGTGAAAAACATTGATCTTATGTGTGGATTCTACCGGCTTTGTGCCGGATTCTGAAAGGAACCGATTTGAGGTTCTTTTAACCTTTCTCTAGGAGATAAAATGAGAAAATTAATTTCAATAATAATATCAACCACTCTAACCATGTTATTGGTAGGAGGGTCTGCTTGGGCTGCAAAACCAAGTGTTGGTTTCATTTATGTTGGCCCCGTTGGAGACGGAGGTTGGACCCATGCTCATGACTTGGGACGCAAAGCATTAGAGGAAGCCGGACATAAGACATATTTTGTAGAGAGTGTTCCTGAAGGAGCTTCTGAGGGACAGATCTTAAAGATTGCACGAAAGTCCGACATAATTTTTACCACCAGTTTTGGTTTCATGGATCCAACTTTGAAAGTCTCAAAAAAGTTTCCTGACAAGGTGTTCTTGCACTGCTCCGGATTTAAGCAAAGCAAAAACATGGGTAACTATTTTGGGCGCATGTATCAGGCAAAATATCTTGCCGCCATCATTGCCGGAGGCATGAGCAAAAAGGGACGAATAGGCATTGTCGGCTCCCAGCCGATTCCGGAAATCATCCGGCATATAAATGCCATCACACTTGGTGCACAGCAATCCAATCCAAATATTGAAGTGGAAGTCTTGTGGATCAACAGTTGGTTTGATCCTGCCAAAGAAAGTGATGCCGCACAAGCACTCATTGATAATGGTGCGGACGTGATTGTAACCATGGCAGACTCTCCAGCAACAGTGCAAACATCAAAGAAAAATGGTGTTTATGCTATTGGAAACGATACGGACATGGCTATCTATGGTAAAGAGGCTCACTTGACTGCCGCAGTCTGGAACTGGGATGTCTATTATCTTGCAGCAGTAAAAGCTGTAGAAAACGGCACCTGGAAATCCAGTGCAGACTGGTGGGGGCTTGATTCCGGAATTGTTGGTCTGACAAGTTTTCATCCGGATGTTCCACAATCACTGATTGTACAAATGAACAGAGAAAAAGGTAGAATCCTTAGCGGCACAATGGATGTGTTTGATCATGGATTTACCAAACGGGATGGAACTCGTGTTACAAAAGCCTTAAATGACGGCGAGATGCTCGGCATGATGTACTACGTCAAGGGAATTATTTCCAAGATACCCTCCGGTTAATTGTTTTCTTTTTAAATTCAGACAAACAGATGTCGGGTTAGGCTTTGACTTAACCCGACAACTGGCATAATCGATTAAAAGAGTCTTTTTACCTGACTCTAGGCTTTTCGGCAAGAAAAGTTGAACTATTCCCTTTACTAAAAAATTCCCATGAAAAATAAATGGTCTGCTTTTCTTGATCAGAACTACGACGTTCCGGAAGTTCAATTTGCTTTGAAGTCAGTTAAAATCCTCACCGGGACTAAGAAAAGGTTTTTGAAACACCTTTCATTTGAAACTGAACCTGCAGAATATGGAAAAGCTCTTTCCGCTTATAAATTAGACATTCAACTAGAAGAGGAGAAGAATGGTTGATGAGGCTTTGTCCCGCATGAGCCTGACTGAGATCTCCGAAGCACTTGTCAAGCGGGAGGTATCTTCACAGGAAGTTGTCAGGAACAGTCTGGAAGAACTAGAAAAACGAGGCCCCTCACTTAATTGCGTGGCTCGTTTGTTTCCGGAACAGGCACTGGCCGAAGCTGAATCAGCCGATCAGGAGTTATCCTCCGGAATCTCGCCGGGACCACTGCACGGCGTACCGCTTTTGCATAAAGACATGTTTTACCGTACAGGTAAAATCTCTGCGTGTGGTTCTAAAATTTGTAAGGATTTTGTTCCGGATGCGACTGCTACAGCTCTGCTCAAACTCGACCAGGCCGGCGCATTGGATATCGGCAGATTGAAAATGGTCGAGTTTGCTTACGGACTGACCGGTCACAATGAAATAACTGGTGATGTCCGCAATCCTTGGAATCCGGAATACATTCCGGGTGGTTCTTCAAGCGGTCCGGCCGCAGCAGTAGCTGGTTTTTTGAGTTATGGCTCACTTGGTTCTGACACAGGAGGGTCAATTCGCTTTCCTGCATCTTGCTGCGGGCTGGTTGGCATGAAACCAACTTACGGACGTGTCAGCCGTTTTGGTGCAATGCCGCTCTCATTTTCACTGGATCATATCGGTCCGCTTACCAGAACTGTTGCTGACTGTGCTTTGCTCACACAAATTATTGCAGGTAAAGATACAAACGATTCCACTTCTTACTATCAACCAAAACCAGATTTTCTTTCCGGTATAGAGTCAGGAATTCAGGGTTTGAAAATAGGTGTTCCGACAACATACGGCAACGGACCTTCAGGTTTTTTAGATCAACTGCATCCGGAGGTACAGAGGGAAATGGAGAGTAGCTTAGCTGTTTTTCGCAGCCTTGGTGCAAAAGTTGTTGAGATACCATTACCGGAGAATTTTGAAATCAGCAACAACATGGCCAACATAATTGCCGGTGCAGAGAGCAGTTCCGCACATGCAAACTGGTTGAAGGAACAACCGGAAGATTACGGTTCGCAGACACGTGAACGTCTGCTGACCGGTTTGTTGTTTTCTGCAGTTGATTACCTAGACGCACTTAAACTGCGCAAGGTCATTTTGGAGGATTTTCTAAAGCAGGTTTTTGACAAAGTGGATGTGCTTCACGCGCCTGTTGTGCCAATTCCTGTTCCTACACTGGAAGAGTCAAACATACAGGCAAATCCGGGTTTCATCGAATATCTTACTTTGCTCGGCCACTTTACACGCCCTTTTGATTATCTAGGCCTTCCTGCTTTGTCAGTACCGGCCGGATTGACAGATAATGGTTTACCTTCCGGTTTTCAGTTAGTAGCTCCGCCTTTTGAAGAAGCTCTGTTGTTTCGTACTGCTCGTGCTTTTGAAAAAGAAAATCCGTGGTCCTATCCTCAAGTAACCTTGGGCTGATCTTTGCTTATAAATCAAAGTTGACTGTCTTGAATAAAGTCTGAAATCCACACAGTCATTTCGACCGTAGATAAATATCTTAATGATATTAGTGTGGTAGCTTATATAATATTTCTCGCTTCGCTCGAAATGACACGGTTTAAGGGCTTTTACGACTGCATCAAAGTTTTACATAAAATAATTTCAGTTATTTCTTGACATAAAACTCATTTTCAACGAAAATCCCGAAGCAGATTGATCATCAAAATTTTCTTTTTGATACTATTTATTTGAAAAATATTATTAATCAGCAAGACCTGCGCAGTCTAGAATAAATAAAGTCATTTCAGTTGTTGTTATTGATATCCATCTTAAAACTTGCAAATTTAGCTGGATGTGCAATGCTTCTACCTGAAGATAATGATTCAAATCAATCTGCTAAATTCAGTTGAGAAAACTTAAGCTTCAAATATTGAAAACATGAATCAGGAGAAAACCTTATGAAATTCAATGTGCGACATGGGGCATTTACCCTTATTTTATTTGTACTTGGCCTGCCTGCCTATGCAGGAGGCGGAGGTGGAGGTGGAGGTACGAGCCTGATTGAACCACTTGGGGCTATGCTTCTGGCTGCAGCAGTGGTTGCGATTATTTTGAGCTACGCTAAACAAGCAAGTTTGTTTGCTTTCATCATCGTTGGAGTTTTAGGAGGCCTCTTTGGTGTGAGGGAAGTCATCAACAAAGACGTGATGACCGCATTTGTTGATATTGGAATCACTCTTCTGCTTTTTATGGCCGGAATGGAAGTCGATATTCCCGGATTGATCAAACGCTGGAAACTGTTGTTGATCAACGGGTTTGGCCAGATTATCGGTTTATTCGGTATCAGTGCCGCACTTGGACTGCTTTACGTAGGAATTGACTCAAGTTATATGGAAGCTGCTGGGTTGCCGGCAGAAAATGCGACACCTGCCCTGATCTATTTTGCACTTTGCCTGACACTGTCTTCCACAATTTTGGTAATTGGGACACTTAAAAGTACAGGTCAAATTGCACAGGAACACGGTCAAATTGCACTCGGTTTAATGGTACTTCAGGACATAGTGGCCGTAGTGGCACTTGCCATTCTCGGCAGCCTGAATCCAGACAAAGTCGGTGGCGCTTCACTGGGGGTTGAAGTTGCGATGATTTTTGCAAAAATGATCGGCCTGGCCATCGTCCTTTATTTTGTGACCAAGTATCTTCTCAATCCACTTTTCAAGTTTTTCGCACAATCAGGCGAGTTGCTCTTTATCGGCACTTTGGGATATGGTATGGGAGTTGCGGGACTTTGCGAGGTTATTCACTTTTCTTCAGGAATCGGTGCTTTTTTTGCTGGAGCCACTCTTGCTGCACTGCCATATCGACATGAGATTGAGGACAAAGTAGAACCCCTAAAAGCCTTCGGTATTATCCTCTTTTTTATGGGACTTGGTTTCGATATTTCCGAATTAAAACCGGAACAGATGCTGGGTGGTTTATCAGAAGGTTTTATACTTGCGATATTGGTCGTTATATTAACTATCCCATTGATGCTTATTTTGGGGTACTTCAGCCGTTTGAACGGAAAACCTTCCTTTCTAATGGGCGCCATTATTAACCAAAGTTCTGAATTTTCATTGATGCTGGCGGTGCTTTGTTGGCAGTACAAGCTCTTTGATCCTCATCTATTCATTGTGATCACTTTGGTAGTGTTGATCTCATTTTTCTTTTCTTCACTGGGGCATCAATTTCTTGAACCTCTCTATAACGCATTTTCCAAATTCCTGAGCTTCATGGATGGACGATCGACTGCCGTAGCAGAGTCTGGTTCTGAAGAGTTTGTAATGGAAGGACACGTAGTAATCATGGAATATAACGAGCTGGCAATTGAAATTGCTGATTTTTACGCCCAGCGGGGACAACAAGTTTTGCTATTGGACTTAGACCCGCACATTATAGAACATTTTGAAAATCAGCACGGTCACAGTAACATTCACGCACACTACTCAAATATGGCCGATCCAGATGTTTGGGAAAACTTAGCATTTAACAAAGCAAAAGTGGTGATCTCGTGTATGGATGGAGGACAGGAAGCAGAATTGGCGATTTCCCGCTGGCTCAAAAAACAGTCTCCAGACGTTCCGTTTATTGCTGCCACCTCCTCGCATGAAGAAACTTTGGAATTGTATGGAGCAGGTGCACGTTATGTAATTCAAACAGAGTATCTGGCGGCAAAATCCTTCCGCAATATGTTTGAAATGGAAGAAACTAAGCAACCCAAAGAAGCTTTCCGTGAAGCTGGTGAAAGTCATTTTTCTGAAACAAAAAAACTGCAAGAGGGTTTAGGCGAAGCTTTTGCTAAAGTTTAATTTCATGCTAAACAATATACGAAGAGGTCTTATGTCTAAATCACTTTACTTCAGATTCCCGGCCATTTTAGCTGTTGGACTATTAGCCGCGTTTCCTGCATATGCAGGAGGTGGAGGCTGGTTCATTAAACCTCTGGGGTTGATGCTAGGTGGCGCAATGCTGCTCACGATAGTACTAACAAAACTCAAGCAGACAAATATTCTGTCTTTTGTGATCATGGGTTACATCATGGCTAGTGTTGCTGGACTTCCTGAAACCTCGCTTGATCAGCTTGACGAACATTATAATGGAATACGTGCTATTCTTTCTGGATTCCAGCAAATTGGTATTGTGCTGATTCTATTCATGGCTGGTCTGCAATTCAACCTCATTGACATAACTAAGAGGATAAATTTGATTCTTGTCAATGGAGTCGGTTATATGGGTTTGGGATTGCTTCTGTATTTTTGGGCTGCATCTAGTTTTGCAGGAACAGAAGGCTTTAGTGAAAGCATTTATTTTGCGCTTTGCCTTGCAGTTCCATCAAGCATTCTTGTTTTTACTGCCTTGGAAAATAGTGGAACCGAAGAATCACTACAAGGCCAGATTTCAAAAGGTATTGCTGTAATTAGTTCCCTTTGTGCAATCGTTTTCATTGCCAAGTTAAGTGCTACTGGAGTAGTAAGTCAAATTTCCGATTCCTCAACTTTCTTTTCCGGAGCGGATACTTTCATGGAATTCAACCTATGGCTGACAGAAAGATTAGTTTTTTTGGTAGTTATTCTAATGATCCTGTCAAAAGTAGTACTGAAACCAGTTGTGCGCTATTTATTACGCTCCCCAGAACTTTTGTTTGTCAGCGCTTTGGGATATTGCATGGGCATTGCGTCCATTTGCGGTTTTATCGGAATTTCTCCGGAAGCAGGAGCTTTCTTCGCAGGTATTTCAGTAGGGAACCTGCCGTACAGGCTTGACATTGAGGACAAGGTTGGTCCTCTCAAATTGTTTGGACAAGCATTATTTTTCCTGGCGCTTGGTGTGGAAATAGCAACAATTCAAACCGAAAACTTTTCAGGAAACATGGGGGCAATCATCCCGCTCGTGATTTTAGTTGTTTTCATCAAACCTTTCTTTTTAATAATTACCGGGTATGCAACAAAGCTCAAAGGACGTACCGCCTTTTTCATCGGGACGACCGTAAATCAGTCATCAGCAGTTTCAATCATTGTCGCCCTTTTGGCCTGGAAATATAATATCTTTGACGATCGTCTTTTTGCGATTTTAATTACAGTAATACTTCTTTCACTCCTTATCTCAGCCATGGGTCATGCAGTTCAACCGGGACTATATAATTCTTTCAAATGGCTTGTTGGTGTATTAAACCGAAATATTTCAGCCGTAGACCTGGAAAAAAATCAGCAAGTCGTACTGAAAGACCATGTTGTACTGCTGGGTTTTAACGAAATAGCTCAGGAGATAGGAGAGTTTTATGAGGAGCAACTTACTCCAGAACGCGTTTTATTGATCGACTGCGATCCGGAAATTATCAAACATTTTCAGGAACGCAAAGATTCAAACGTTGATCCGGTTTATGCGGACCCAAACGACCCTAAGGTTTGGAGTGAATATAAACTTAGTGAGGCAAAAGTTGTTGTTTCCTGTACTGGAAGTGACTTAGAAGCCGATCTGGAACTTGCAGGTTACATTAGACATAACGCACCTGATCTTCCGTTTTTAGCTGTCACATCCTCTCATGAGGATTCATTGAAACTTTACGAGAGCGGGGTCCGTTATGTTGTTCAGACTGATCAGCTTGCATCAAAAACCTTCAGAAGTATCTTTGCGGAAGAAATAGACAAACCGGCCCAAGAGTCTTTTGTGGAAGAAGGCAGAAGTCATTGGAAAGATACACGTTCCATCAGGGATGGTTTGGGAGATATATTCAAGCTGGTCTGATTTTTTCCGGATAAAAGTATGTACGGTTTTTACGGACTTAATACTCTTTTATATCATAGTCTTGCCCTCACATTTGGAGCACGCAGTTGGTTCGCCCTGAACTGTTCCACCCGCTTGTGACCAAGTTCTATCAGGTTTTCTATTTGCTGCTCAGGTACTTTCATCAATCCTGCTATTTCACGCAGTAACTTTTCTTCCCTCTCATCAAAATTTCTGTCAACCGCAGCTATATTGAGCAGACTCTCGAGAATATGATCTCGATCTTTTGTACTGAAATCCATTGCTCCAATCGGCGGTGTCTGCCAACGTAGAATATATTCTTCAAGCTCCTGAATTTTTCTTTTATCCCGAACTATTCGAATAGCTGAGTGGAGGAAAGAGCGTTCATGAAGATCAATATGCTCGTCTGCCATAACCATTGCAATTACTGCACTGGCAAACCAATACAGTTGTTCTTCAGGCATTCGGCCTATCAAATCAGTGTCAAACTCAGGAATTTCATGTTCCATTGTATTTGATGTTATATCTCGTAAAGCCCTGGTACTTTTCAATGCTTTACGGGCATTCTCATTACCGAATTTAGCTGCTTCATGGAACCAATGATATGATTCATCCAAGTTCTTTGGTACACCTTTACCATTATAATTCATCAAACCAAGATTATATTTTGCTCGTGTATGGTTCAGAATTGCCGCCTGATGGAAACAACTGTACGCTTCCTTATAATTTTCGTCTTTTTTGAATAGCATTAGCCCTTTACGGTATAATTTTTCTGCTTCTTCAGACGGTTTAACTTCTTCCTCTGTACTTTCTGAATCCTCAACAGGTTTGAGAACATCTCCATTTTGCTTAACGGTAATAGTGGCTGAGGCAATATAAATCAAACGGTCTCCAGGCTTTACCTCCAGCTCAGGATGAGGATTAACCAGGAGTTTGTGAGTCTGGCAGCAGATCAGTCCTACAGGCAGTTCACCCTCTTTTTCCTTCAAATTTAAAATAGTTGAAAGCCAACTGTCTGCTTCCCATTCCTGACTTAATTGGCGAACATGCAGACTCTGGGTAGTAGGTTCCTCCGAAATAATTTCTTCAATCAATGTACCTAATCCGGGATTTAATGCTGACTGGGAAAGGATGGGCGCAATTAACTCTTCCGGATCCAGACAGAAATCGCAGCCCACCTTGAAAAGTTGCTGATCAAAGTCTTCTTTGTGATAGGTTGCAATGGTAAACACTTCTCCATCAGTTGCCTGTTCCAGACGCAGGACAGCCATCAGGTTTTGACCATCATCCGTATGATCAATCAGGGCCACTTTCGCCTCTGTTGATCTGGCTTCCAGAAACGAGTTTTCAGAGTTTGAATCTCCTTCAATCCATTCAACATCCAAGTTATCAGGAATTTCCTCCATTAGCGGAGTATCTGAAAGCACGATTATCTTCTCAGGTTGATTTCTTTGACTCATTTCTAGCAAACATCGATTAATGAACACCTGATTATCGGAGCTAATTAAAATGTGTCCGTCAATACCTATTTCATCCATTCCCATCACATTAATAGCATTTTTTTCAAGATCGCCTTTTGAGCTTGACTCAGTGACATCAAATTGCATTACCGAACTGCCTTCCGAAATTTCAAACGGTTCCAGCTGCATTATTAAACTGTCTTTCGGAATTTCAAATGAAGCATCAGGATTGATAAGTACTACTTCATTTATAACAACTGCAAGAGGCATAATTCCATGGTTCTGTTTATTCGTTTTTATCAGCTCCAGCCAGGTTTTACCAATATGTAAAGAATCAGTTTTTTTAGTGGCAATTTGATGTCCATGGTTGCGATTGATCACTTTATTGATCCATGCCGGAGCACCCTGTGAATGAAAAGCTGACAGCATCATAGGAACGTAGAGATCATATGGATCCAGAGCATGGTCACAGCCGACATCTTCAAAATACTTCCGATATTCCCGGCCGACATATTGTGCCTGAGTCACAATCCTACCGTTACTCAAAGTTTCAAGCTGCAAAACTGTCATCAGGGCATAACTGCTGTCCTTAAAAAATACATAGGCAATTTTTGCTTTTGCTGCTGCTGCCTTCCTTAAAACGTTTAGATCAAAAGAATTACCTGAGATCCATTTTAATTTTTTGTATGACGTAGCCAGCAGCGGATGTTCATCATAAGGAGAAATCAATACAACCTTGTCTCTCTTTACATATTTCTGATTCTGAGAGAGAATTTCTTTCATCCAGGTTGGATCATCAGAACATATCAAAATATGGCTTTTTATCTTAATGGAATCCAGTCCGCGGTCACGCCCGGAACGAAACTCCTGAAACTTTTCTGTCACCATTGAAACAACAATTGAAAAATTGATTAAACCTGCCGCCATTACAAAAAAAGTAAAAATTTTCCCCTGAACAGTCTCCGGCGACATGTCACCATAGCCAACCGTAGTAAATGTAACTGCTGTCCACCAGAGAGAGCTGAATATTGAAGCGAAGGCGCTATCTTTATTTCCAGTCAGAATGTACTCAATTAAATATATTCCGATTGTAGAAGTCATCAGAAAAGCCGGAATCATCACAATCAAAAATAAACGAATTTTCATTTTAAATTTTATCAGCAGATTATTTTAATCTCATGGATAATGACTAAGAATGTTTCAGGAAGCAGGTAACTCGCGGTCAATTCTCAATCTGGATGATTAAACTTCCTTGTTCATTAACAGAGCAATATTACCAAATTTGCAAGTCCTTTTGCAAATAATACGTTTTTTACATGCAAATTTTGGGACACAGTAAAAATACTGCTTCAGAGTGTTTTAATCAGTTCCTTAAGAAGAGTGAGTAAATAAAAGAGTAGAATAAAGTGGAGAGACTGGAATTGTGGTCAAATAGACAGACACAATGGAAATTCTAAAGATGTCTGAAGGCGAATCAATTTATTTATTGGTGGGCCAAGCAGGACTTGAACCTGCGACCGGAGGATTATGAGTCGGTCTAAGCTAATATACGTAGACTACTATGGTCTGTTATCAATTACTATTATTTATAACTACATCAAACTATTACTCTGTTAATACTACTGCCAATTACTATCTAGTGTGACGGCTTATAGACACCTATATGGACACCTTTTCTGGAATGATGGACACCTATATGGACACCTAAAATAATCTAAATTTTTTACCACCAAATTGTAGGATAGGAAATGGATTTGTAAAATACTACTTTAGTAAAATATTAAAATATACTCCGGCATCGTTGCTCCAGACCCACCTAATTCTTCTGGCATATCCTTAAATTTTGGTAATCCATCTTTAACCGAAACAGTTTTACTTTCATAATTAATATGTAGGGCTTCCTGAAAAAATCAGTTTGGCTGTTCACAGAAGGTAAGGCAAAAGACAATGCTTTATTGGGCAATAAAGGTGCAAATCTTCATGAAATGACAGCTCTTGACCTGCCTGTACCATTTGGATTAATTTTCACCACTAGGACTTGTATTGAGTATAACCGTTTGGGAGAAAAACTTCCTGATGGGATCATTACCCAGGTTATGCAGGTAATTACCAAAATCGAGATTCACCAAGGTAAAAAATTCGGTGTTCCTCAAAATCAGCTGCTGGTTTCAGTCTGCTCCGGTGCTGCTGTATCAATGCCTGGAATGATGGATACAATTCTTAATTTAGGCCTTAACGATAAAATTTACTAGGGTCCAATTAGAATCAAAAGTTGAACAACAATTTACAATCTTCGGGTTATTTACGAAATCCGCACAACCAATTTTTCCATTATACCCTACCCCCTCTAAAAGTATCCACAATCGGTAATTCTTGATCATTGACTCGCCAAAGGAACAGATTTTGGATTGATTATTTAAATAAATGTGTTAAAAGTAAAAAAGTGAATTCTTAAGTTTGTCTGAGAATACAAATGAAATTCCGGAGATTTGACAATTTTATCTGGATTACCTGCTTAGTTATTGTGGTTACACTTGGTTGGTCTTCTACTTCTGTGGCACAAAAATCGACTGACACTATTTCCACTGTTGTTATCGACAGTGCCCCTAAAAAGCTGTATTCAGAGCTGTATTCAGATGAAACCGGAAATCAGTTCATGGTGGAAATTTACGAAGAACCGCAGGAGGGAGAAAACCTGATCCATTTTCGATCCTTCAAAAATGGGAAAATAATTGGCCGCAAATCACAAGCACTTGCAGATGCACATAATTTTACTTTTTTTATTGACGAAACTGAACAGCGCATCATGCGTCAAGATACTGAACAGATGCTCTACAACGTACTAAAAAAACTGATGGAGGAGTCTGACCAGAAGTTAAAAACTAATCTGGAAGATCTATTCGATCAGGAAAAAATGGCCCAAAGCCTTTCTGAAAAGATCAAGACACCCGATGAGGAAATTGCAGCAATGGCTACAAGAATTTCAAAGGAAATCAAAACGCCGGATGATCAGATTAGAGATATGGCGTCAAGAATTTCAAAGGAAATTACTTTTGATGGAGGAACTGTTAAAAACATGGCGGAACGTATCTCCAAACAGATCAAAACACCTGATGAGCAAATTGCAGCTATGGCTACAAGAATCTCAAAGGAAATCAAAACTCCGGATGAGCAAATTGCAGCTATGGCTACAAGAATCTCAAAGGAAATTACTTTTGATGGAGGAACTGTTAAA
>Ga0208568_1000456_pt1 | contig 15434 bp, 12 predicted proteins | sample DeeseametaMP2969_FD_184165 | JGI IMG/M metagenome (GOLD analysis project Ga0208568, IMG submission 184165) | Marine microbial communities from the Deep Atlantic Ocean - MP2969 (SPAdes) | ecosystem: Environmental > Aquatic > Marine > Oceanic | place: South of Funchal, North Atlantic Ocean... | reverse complement strand
TTCCGAACAATTGCGTTTTATTCTAGGAGAGGAAGTTCATCGTCAATGGTTTCAAAAAACTAAACCACTTGTTTTAAATAACAAAATTTTAATTCTTCAAACTCATTCAACTTTTGCAGCCCAGTGGATAAATACACATTACCAAGAACTGGTTGAAAATCTTCTAAAGTCTCAAGATAGAAATTTATCTTGCTTCTTTATAGCTCCAAAAAAGGTTACTCGAAAATCCCACTTCGGTAGTAAATAGTTAAAGCAAAAAAAACTATTGTTAAGATAATACCAAAGATTGTGAAGAGTTTATTTTTATCCATCTTAGTTCGATAAGGCCTTTAATTCTTTTATAAAACTTTCAACCTTTATCGGTAGCTTAAGTTTAAAATCAAAGCCTTCGAGCTCTTTTTCCTTATAAAGAATACAGCTTTTAAAAGAAGAACTAGAAGTTTCTAAAGACTCCCCTATCAATGAAGAGTTAGCATCCCACGAGACTTGATCAATGATTACAAGTTGCGGAGAAATGTCATCTAGAATGTATCCAAAGTTTTCTTCAACTGTGGACATTGTATAGCACTTAATCCCCTCGTCAGCGGCCATTTTCTCTACCAATTTACAAACAAAATCGTCACGATAAATAAAAAATATTTGATTTAGCATTTATAGGCCTCAAATCTCCAAGTTACTTTGCATGAAAGAGCTAATTAGTTATGATGCAAATATCACGGAGCAGCTAAGGAAGCAATATGCCTAAGGAACTCAAAGTAAAGATCATTGATATTCAGAGCCAGGAAACTCTATTTGAGTGCTCAGTTGATGAGATGGAGTCCGCATATCAACAGGCCGCGATTTATGAAGAGATGGGCCTAGACGTTAAAATTATCGCCCCATCAATTACCCAGACTCTAACTAACACTCTTGGACTTACACACGACGAAGAAGAGGAGTATCAAAATAGCGTAGTGGCCGAGATGGAAGATCATGATGGCTCATGCTGCGCAGAACCCTCTCAGGTCCACGCAGGCGAGCCAGATAAGATTCAGTAAGAGTATTTTAGCCTGGCATAAGCAGTAAAAGGCTGAACGCTATATCCAAAAGCCTCTTCATAATCTTCCCCAAAGGCATTCTCAATTCCAGTGTTTAATGTGAAGTCTTTAAAGATTTTTTCATAGTGAACATCAACTAGAGAGTATGGATCCAGCTCCAAGGTTTCACTATTAGTTTGCAGTCGGTCAAAACGCTTGCCGCTCCATACGTAATTGATTCTTATCCTTTGCCCAGCTCCAAAATCTCTGCCAACTCCAAAAGTTACTTTCTGGGACGGCCTTCTCAGTGCTTTCTTGCCATCGGCCTGATTGAAGTTTGCAAGGAAAAGCCCAGAGTTTAATTCATATGCACCAATTTTTTGTTGAGAATTAATTTCAAGACCATAGCTTTCAAGCCAGTCGGTGTTTATATAATTCCCCTCAAAACCAATGAAGTCATCTATACGATTGTAGAAAAGACTCAATTCAAATAGCTTTTTAAAACTATAGTTTAAATCAAAGTATTCACTCGTTTCAGCATCAAGCTCATTGTTCCCAGCACTGAAAGGCCCATATAGTTGGTAAAGTGTCGGCGCCTTAAAGCCCTGTTGATAATTAAAGGCAACCCTATTCTCACCATAGAACTTTCCCACCCCAACAGAGGGAGAAAAGTTGTTTCCGGACTCTGTATGGTGACTTGCCCTATATCCTAATTGTCCAAATACAGAACCTTTCTTGTAGTCTCTAATTAGGACCAAACTGGTAAGTCCTGTGACCTTCTCATCCAAAGCGTCCTGAGAGAAGGACTCACTGAGGTTTTCTAGACCTATGAGGTAGAATCCATTTTCAATTTTTTGATTCCAGTGAAGCTCATTTGTAAGCTCTTTTCCATATGATCCCAATACAAAGGAGCCAAACTTGTTAAAGCGATCAATCTTATTAAACCCAAGGAGGTGGGATAGCTTGCCTGAACCAGTCCTATAGTTAAGCTTTTGTGAAAAAAGCTGTTGAATATTTTTAGCGTAGTCTCCATCAGAATCAATTGGAAGGCCTGTGCTAAAGTCGGTATTATCGATTTCTGAGAATTGATCTGTTACTTTGAGAGTCCAATCTCCTTCCAACTTGTCACTAAACGAATGAAAAAAGTTAAGGGTGACGCCTCTGTTTTCATAACCATCATCTTCATCTCCACCATCAGCAGCACTTATCCCCTCAGCTTTGTCATGAAAAAGGTGGGTATGTAGTATCGAGTCTCCAAAAGTAAAAGTATTATCGAGTTGTATACCTTGAGAATAGCCAGCATTTAATGTGATTGAATCCTTCTCACGGCCCTTTTTAGTGATAATATTAACCACACCACCTATAGCGTCTGAGCCGTACAATAGAGTTTGAGCACCTTTAAGGACTTCCACTCTTTCAACATCCCCTACATTTAAAAGCGCGGGGTTAAATGACTTGTTTGGATCAGAGGGATCATTAACTCTTACTCCATCAATTAGAACAAGAACATGGCGCCCCTCGCTACCTCTAATACGAATAGTGGCCTGTTGCCCTGGAGCACCACTTTGGTTAATCGATACGCCTGGCAGTGTTTCAAGTACATCGACAAGCTTTTCATTTCCAGCATCTTCGAAACTCTCTATTGTCTCAACATCCACGGTGTAATCGGATTCGCGCAACTCCCTCTTAGAACTAATGACTACATCTTCAAGTTTATAGTTTTGGGAATAGGCTATCAAAGGTATAAGAAACAGGACAAACTTCAAAATAAACCTCCTCGGGCAGTCCAGTTAATGCAAGTGAGTATCTGGCTTGTCAGGATTGACTTACAGTTGCGGGACAGCGTCGGACTTTCACCGACTTCCACACTTACGGACACTTAGAACACATAAATTGCTATACTTGACCTCAATTGGCCCTAATAAATGTAAAAGTTACAGAACTTTGAGACATTTGACGTATTTCAATGCACTATGACGTTCGAAGGAGCCTAAGTGAGCAGTATTTCAATTTATCTAAATTCAAAGGCCTCAGGTGGCAACAATAAGTGGGTTGAAGAAGTTCAAAAGCAGCTTTTTAGACATGACATCCTTCTAAAGGCCCCACCTTCAAAAGAAGAGCTCTATCGTGAGCTTGAGAATGATATCAAAAGAAGTGTAGACCATATTTTTAGTGTTGGCGGTGATGGAACAGCAAATTGCATTCTTCAAAAAATTGCTAAAACCAATACAAAGCTTCTTATTATTCCTTGCGGAACCGCAAATGACCTTGCGACAGAAATAGGTATGGGCAAATCAATTAAAAGCTTAATTAAGGCCTTTCAACATAAGACTTATAAAAGAATTGATCTCATCGAAATTAACGGCAAATATATGGCCACCAACGGTGGCATAGGTTGTGCAGCCGATGTTGCAGGTAAAATAAACGCCTATAGGTCTGGTATATTTGGCTTTAAGGGTCTTATGAAAAATTTGGGTGCCACAGTTTACCCATTGATTTTCACCAAAGAGTTACTTATTGGAGACCTTAAGCAATACAATCTAAAAATTAAAAGCTCTGAATATACTGAAGATTTAAAGACACCTTTAATCCTAGTAAACAATCAATCAAATCTTGCTGGAAAGTTTTTAGTTGCTCCACATACCAAAAATAATGATGGCAAATTCAATGTCACGATATTTAAACATCAAAACAAGAAAGACTTTTTAAAGTGTGCTATGAAGATTCTTTCAGGCTCTTATCCATACAGTGACAAGAATTTGGTTAGCTTTGAGACTGATTCTATTGAAATTGAGGAGGCCAATGGTGGAAATCTTCCGTTTTTTGGTGACGGAGAGATTCTTAATCAAAACTCAAAGTTCAATATTCAAGTCCATGAAAGAGCTTTTAGTGTAAGTGCTCTTTTAGATGATGTTGATTACTCTAACTCCTACGATTTGGCACAAGTAAGGCTGGTATAAAAAAAGGAGGCATTCGCCCCCTTTTTCATATTTAAAGATGCTTAAAGTAAGATAAAGACATTAGTAGCAGGATACCAATTACAGCAATTAATTTAATAGATAACTTCATGCTCATTAAAAACCTCCCTTCCTAAGAGACCTATTAATCAATACTTATTGTAAATAAAATGATTTGAGATTGACAAGCCTAGAGAGAGCATAAAAGTACTCAAGCATTTTAATCAAGTAGCCGACAAGTTCATGTACTTAAACATTTAGACCAAGAGAGACACTTGAACGTTTTTATTACAGGATCGTCAGGATTCATTGGAAAGCGGCTCGTACCCTTAATACTAAAGGATTTTGAAAAGATTTATCTTTTAGTAAGACCGCAAAGCCTCAAATACGCCAGAGAACAGTTTGGTGAACATTCCAATATTATTTTAGTGGCCGGCGATATCCTATCAAATGACGTATTAGTAAACGTGGAAGATCTTAAAGAGGTCGTAGAAAACGTTGATTCCATCCTTCACTTGGCCGGTGGCTATGATCTCGAAATGAGCGTGTTGGATGCTTACACTCACAACGTGGTGGGCGTTCAGAATACGTTGGAATTGGCGAGAAAATGCAAAAGATTAAAGTTTTTTCATCATGTATCTACTTATGCAATAAACGCACATAAAAAAGGAAAGGTTTCTGAGTCAGAGGATACTGAAGGAAATATTTCACGAGATCACTACACTAAGAGCAAATTGCAAGGAGAACTTCTTGTAAAAAAAACAGATATTGGTTCGGGGGTTAAAAAAAGAATTTATCGTCCTGGAATCGTTGTTGGGGACTCATCTCAAGGCCGAATAGAAAAAGTTGATGGACCTTATTATTTTATAAGTTTTCTACTCAAGCTCGAAAAGCATAAGGCCATGCTAGAGAAATTTGGAGTGTTCCCAATTCCTTGTACTAAGAGTTCGAGCTTACCCCTGGTACCAGTTGACACCATTGCAATGTGGCTACAAGTGGCGATTTTAAAGCCTAGCGAATCAGAAGAAACTAAGACATACCACTTTTTAGGAAAAGAACAGATCAACCTTCGCCAGTTTGTAGAAATGTGTTTAAAAGAACTCGATATACAATGCTCAGTCATGCCGATCAGATCAAACTTATTGCTGCGTAAAGCTTTACACAAAATAGGCATACCAGAACAGCTTACATCATACATGTTTTCGGAAGCGAACTTTTCGACAACTAATCGCAGATCGGATTTCCCAGAACTTAAAGAGTTCTCAATTCAAGAGGTGGTTCCAACCTTAATAGAAGGTGCCCGCAATTATTTGAAAGGCAAAGAATGAAAGAGATTTTAAACCTGTCGATTGGGCCTTTAGACAACTTTGATGAAACAGTAAAGATCCTGGATGAAACGATCAGAATAAAAAGATTGGGAGTAGACTTTAACTACTCCCTTCTAAAGCAGTTAATATTAAAACATGAACATGAGTTTGATGTTATTGCCCTAACAGGTTTTCCAACTCCTTTTAATATTGGTGGAAGAATTTACGAGCATCAGCAGGTTAAGGACCTCATGGAGCTTCCCATTAGCACCCCAATTGTTGACGGAAGAAACGTAAGAGACACCTACATACCTTGGGCAATCAATTATCTTAACTCAAAGCATCCTGAAATATTTAAAGAGAAAACTATTGGTTTTTTTCTCGGAAGCTCTCAGCTGCCCATGATTAGCGAACTTGAGTCTCTAGATTGCAAGATGTTATTTGCAGACCCTTACTTTTTACTTAAGACCCCTATAGCGATAAAGTCCCGCGCGGCACTTGAAAAATTCTGCAAGCTGAACTTCCCTCTTCTTAGTAAATTAAGAATTAGGCAGTTTCAAGACAGAGATTTCTCATCGAAAAATCTAGCTCGTCTTCCTTTTTTTAGGAACTTTCTAGCATCCGATGTATTTATTCTCAACAATGCACAACTCAACTATCTAAAGCTCCCTGACTTGAGCGGAAAAACGGTTATTGTGGATTATCTTACAAAAGATACCTTGGAAAAATTGAGACAATCAGGACCTGAAAATATTCTAGGTTGTACCTTTGCAACCAAAGAAATGCCTCTCTATGGAACAAGTTTAACCGAGGCGATATTTCACGCACTCAAAGATGAACCAACACCTGTAAGTGCCCAGGACACGGTAGACTTCATTGAAAAGTTAAATATTAGACCAAGCCAAGAGAACTGGAACAAGGACCACGGACAAAAGGAAAAGTTTGGTTTTGTGGTTCACCCACTAAGTATTGATCATTTACTTAAACACCCATTATTAAAAAGCTTCAGGAAATCTAATCAGATCAGAAAATTTAGCGAAAATGCCTTAAAAGTCTTACCCGGCTTTCACTATGGGCAAGTGACAGGAATTAAAAGTAAATCGACCGGTAAAGAAGTTACAGGAGAAATATACGCAATCTCTGAAACACCAAAAGCAATGATGTCTTCGCCGAAGGAGAAGATTTACTCAAAACTTGTCGCCTTAGCCCAGAGTGCTCATAACAGCGGTTGTAAGATATTCGGTTTAGGTGCCTACACTAAAATAGTTGGCGATGCAGGTGTAACAGTTAACAAGAGGTCTCCTCTACCTGTAACCACAGGAAACTCATTGTCGGCGGCATCCACTCTTTGGGCCGCATCTTACGCTGTGGATAAGATTGGATTTGTGAAGAAAGAGAAGTCAATCTACCAAGGTGTGGCCATGGTAGTGGGTGCAACAGGGAGTATTGGAAAAGTTAGCTCAATCCTTTTAAGTCAAGGCTGGAAGGAGGTTATATTAATCGCCCCAAGGCCTTACAAATTAATAGACCTTGCCGACAAAATAAAAGCAGACTCCCCCAGTTGTAAAGTCAACTACGGTACCAACCCAGATGAGCACCTATCCAGATGTGATTTAATTATCACGACGACCAGTGCACAAGGTCGCAAGATACTTGACATTGAAAAAGTTAAACCTGGCTGTGTGATATGCGATGTTTCTAGACCTTTTGATATAAGTGCAGAAGACGCGGCCAAACGCCCTGATGTGTTAGTCATTGCAAGTGGAGAGGTAGAGCTCCCTGGTGATGTTGAAGTCACTTGCGATATTGGTTTAGAAGGACAAGTTGTTTATGCATGCTTGGCAGAAACTGCCATTTTAGCACTGGAAGGTCGCCACGAAAGCTTCAGTCTTTCACGGGACATAAGTTACAAGAAAGTAATTGAAATTGACAGACTGGCAAGAAAACACGGTGTAAAGCTATCTGCAATAATGGGTCATGATTGTGAAATCACGCAAGAAGAAATTGATTTAGCACGGAAAAAGGCCATAAAAGCAAGAGAGAAGATGTAATGAATTGCGTTGCAAACTATTTAAATTCTGATTTTTGCAGAGATGAGCGACCAGCTATAACCTTCTTTAAAGGTCTGAAGTCTCTCGATGATCCACGTAAAAATATTACATTCAATCAACTAACTAAAAATGTGAGCAAAGCCCAAAAGGAACTTAAACGATTGGGATTAAAAAGAGGCGATACCATTCTTATTTTTGAGGCCCCATCACCAGATATGTATGCAATGATAATTGCTATGCTTGCATCAGGTGTAAAGCTGCTCCTTGTGGAGCCTTGGATGCCTTTAAGTAATATCGAAAAGATCTTAAGGGATGTTAAACCACAAGCATTCATGACTGGACTTATCGGAAGAGCATGGGCAATGCGATCAAAAGAGCTCCGCCAGATAAAAAAGAAATTCAACTCATCAGCTCTTCACAACCACTCAGAGGGTAAGATCGTTGTTGAAGATATGAAAGAAGAAGAAGAGGCAGTTCTCACCTTTACCTCAGGAACTTCTGGAAACCCAAAGGGAGTACATAGAAAACACCAATATCTCGTTGATCAGGCAGAGGTTTTAAAAAAGCATCTTCATTATGATGAAAACCAAGGAATGGACCTGACGATTTTTACCAATGTAACCCTCCTAAACCTCGGAATGGGTAAAGGGAGTCTACTGATTCCAGGAAGTTGGAGATCAAGTACACTATCTCAACTAGACAGGCTACCCCCGGAGTTTAGGCCAGACACGTTAGCTGCCGGGCCAGGTTTTTTAAAGACCTTAATGAAGCATGCAAAAGTTGAATCTTTAAGGTCTCTCCATTTAGGTGGTGCCTTAGCAGATACCAAAATTTATGAAAGAGCGTTTGGCGCTTGGCCAAAAGCTAACTTCACGCATGTTTACGGATCTAGCGAAGCTGAACCTGTTTCGCTTTCAGACTTAAAGGTAGCAGTACAAAAGAGCAAAGATGCTGGCCTCTTCCAAACTCTTTTTCTTGGCAATCCAATTGATGACGTTCAACTGACTGAAAGAGCAGGAACCCTTTGGGTTCATGGACCACATGTTTCGCCAGAGTATCAGGGTGACATTATGGCCAATAAAATGAACAAGTTTAAAGATGAGGATGGAAAACTTTGGCACAACATGGGAGATCGAATAGAAATCAAAGACGATGGACTCTGGTATAGAGGTAGGGACTTTCAACAACTTAAAGACTTTCAACAAGAACAGTCGATTTACTGCAAACTTGGCCATTCAAAATGTTTTATTCACCGCACAGGTTCGGGCAAAAAGGTGCTTGTTGGAGAGCTCTCAAACCATGACGTATCAGTGTGCAGCGATTTTAAATTCAATAGTTTTATAAAAGCAAGGATCATTAGGGATAAAAGACACAAAGCAAGAATTGATAGAAACAAGACTTTAAAAAAGGCAGGGCATGCAATCAATTAAAATTCTCATAAAAGAACGGTTACCGATAGTTCCAAACTTAATTTTGGCAGTGGGATTAATGCTTTCAGCATACGCGATTTCAAACCAAGCACTGAATGTTTTTAATTTCATGGTCGGTGTCTTCGCACTATTTCTTTTCGTTAGTGAACTTAGATTTATGGATGAGCTTAAGGACGTTGAAAAGGATTTAATCGCAAACCCAGACCGCCCCTTGCCTAGAAAAGCAATTACTGAGGCTCAGGTTCTCAACATTATTCTAGCAACGGGTGTTGTTCTTGCCCTTTTCAATGTGGGCTCGTTTATACTTAGCAAGGCCAGTGGAGTGCTTCTTTTGATAGCACTCATTTGGTTATTCTTGATGTATCGAGAGTTCTTTGTAGGACTTTGGTTATCCTCAAGACCAATGCTCTATGCAATCACCCATCAAATAGTTATTTTTCCACTATGCCTTTTTGCTGTGGCGCTATTTAACGCTGACTTAGTTTCATCTTCAGAGGGTTACGCTTTTGGATTATTAATTCTTAGTGCTTTTTTTAGTTTTGAAATAGGTAGGAAGTTAGATCCCAATGCCCATGAGGTTCTTAAAACCTATTTGAGAGTTTATGGTCCCAAAAAAGTAACAGTTTTCATATGTATTCTACAGGCCTTGGCAATTACTGCCGGAATTTACCTATCTATGTTTTGGTGGGTATTTGTACCCGCAGCTCTTATACTTCTCACCCTTCCAAAGCTTTTTAAAGCACCACATGAATACAAAAAGCTGGAAGGACTTATTTCTTTAAATCTTATTTACACAGTCTGGGCGCCCGCCATTCACTACTTCGTGGAGAAATTATGATTTTAAATTTAAAGTCTGATACCGAAACTTTTAGATTAAAAGGTGGCGGAAAAAGTCTTAAACTTTTTGAATTAACACAAGCGGGTATAAGCGTTCCTCCATTCGTTGTAGTCTCTGCTGATTTCTTAGAAAGCTACCTGGAAGAGTCCAATCTCTTAGAGGCAGTAAAGAATATAAAAACCGGAAGTCAGGCCCACGAGAGATTAAACAAACTATTTACAGAGACACGCCTTCCAGAGAGGCTGCGTTCTTTATTGGAAAGAGAACTTAAAGCTGCAGGACTCTTAGGCCAAAATCTAGCTGTACGGTCATCGGGTCTTGAAGAAGATTCTAAAGAGCACTCTTTTGCAGGTATGTTTTCCAGTTTTCTTTTTCAGAAGGATTTAAATGACATAGAGAATTCATTACTCAAATGCTGGGCAAGTGCTTACAGTGAGAGGGCTCTTAATTATAGGCTCGAGGCAGAGCTTGGATTAAGCGATATAAAAATGGGAGTTGTAATTCAGAAGATGGTTAATTCTGAGATTTCTGGAGTTTTATTTTCAAAAAATCCAATGAACCCACTCGATAATAAAAGCTTAATAATTGATTCTGTTTATGGTCAGTGTGAAGGTTTAGTTAGCGGCGCTCTAGATGCTGACCATTATAAAATTGATAGAGAATCATTTGAAATTGAAAGCAAGCTTGTTACAAAAGAGGAAATGTTTACCCACGCTCTGGAAACACCTGGACTTGTCAAAGTGCCTGTAAATGTAGATATGGCTAAAACATCGAGTTTGAGTGACAATCAACTAAAAGAGCTTTCAAGCCTTGCCCTAAAAATTGAAAGCTACTTCAATAGTCCGGTGGATATTGAATGGGCCATTGAAGATGATTCTATTTATGTTGTTCAATCAAGACCTATTACAACGTTGCCACCATCAGATTTCTTTGACCCAGAAGTGAATGGAGATCAACCTATTCTGTGGGACAATAGCAATATTGTTGAGAGTTTTAGCGGTGTAACAACTCCCCTAACCTTTTCAGCGACTAAACAAGCATATGCTATCGTATACAGACAAACCTGCCGTTTATTAGGAGTTCCAGAGAATATCATATCAGATTATGAAGAGCAGTTTGAGAACATGCTAGGGCTTGTAAAGGGGCGCGTTTACTACAACCTAATAAACTGGTATAAGCTTCTACTCTTAATGCCTGGCTCTTCAAGTAGTAAGAGTTTTATGGAAACTATGATGGGCGTAAAGGAAGACCTTAACGAAGAACATCAGAAACTTTTTGATTTCATGAACCAATCCCCAAAGTACGGTACACTTAAAAAGCTGGAAGTTTTTTCAAAGTTAACGTACTACTTTTTTAAAATTGATAAGATGGTCTTTAATTTCTCCAAGGAATTCAATCAAATTTATGAAGAATACCAAGGTACAGATTTTCATCGAAAATCTCTAAAAGACTTAAAGAAGATGTACCAACGCTGGGAAAAAAATATTACTTATAATTGGAAACCTCCGATTATAAATGATTTCTTAGTGATGATCTTCTTTGGCACCCTTAAGTCTCTCACAGAGAAATGGCTGGATATAGAACAAGACTCAACTTCCCTACAAAATGATCTTCTTTGCGGACAAGGAGATTTGGACAGTGCACTTCCAGTGAAAACGCTGATGAAGATGGCCGAACAATTTGATAAAAATGATTCTCAGAGAGCTTTCTTACTTGAGCATGATCCTGCCATCACATGGGAAAAGCTACAACAAGGGGCTGAGCCCCACATTAAACGTGAGATACAAAACTACCTAGATCTATATGGATTTAGGTGTAACAACGAGCAAAAGCTAGAAGAGAAAGACTTAAACGACGATCCAAGTTTTTTATTTAGCAATCTACAAAGTTATCTGAGAATGAAGAATTACTCAGTTGAACAGATGTCCATTCGAGAGCAAGAGATCAAGAACAAGGCTGAATCATTAGTTAAAAAACAGCTTGGGTCTGTTAAAAAGACAATTTACTTTTGGGTGCTAAAACATACTCGAAACGCTGTAAAGAATAGAGAAAATCTTCGTTTCCTTAGAACAAAAGCGTTTGGGGTTTCACGAAAACTCTTTAGGGCGATTGGAGAACATCTTCACAGCCTAGAAGTTACACATGCTAAAGATGATGTTTTTTACCTAACCATCAATGAAATCTGGGATTTTATAGATGGAAAATCTGAGTCTCTTCTTCTTGCTGAAACAGCTGCTTTAAGAAGAAAGGAGTATGAGGAAAATTCAAAACTTCAAGACCCACCAGATCGCTTTTTAACATATGGGGCGGCTGGCGTTAGTCTTAGAAATCTTGCAATTCTCAACAGTGCAGATCTTTTAAAGGACAAAGTGCGAGTAAGTGACGATCCCAACATATTGCTAGGTACCTCATGTTGCCCAGGAACAATAAAAGGAAAAGTTGTAGTCGCTCAAAATATTGAAGATGCGGGACAACTAAATGGAGAGATTTTGGTGACCAAAAGAACTGACCCAGGTTGGGTTCCTCTCTATCCTTCCTGTTCAGGATTAATCATTGAGAGGGGTAGTCTCCTCTCCCATTCGGCTGTCATTGCAAGGGAGCTGGGATTACCAACCATCGTTGGTGTAAGTGGCGGACTTATGGAAAAGCTAAAAACTGGAGACCTAGTGGAGTTAAATGCCACACGAGGGGAAGTAAGGATATTAAATGATGAAGATTAGTACTCTAGGCCTTGCCGAAGACAAGAAGGATTTCATTAAACGATTCTCAGAATTACCTAAAAAGCTATACCCAGATAGACCACTTCCCCCGAGTACCTATTGGAGTCTTTTGGAGCAAACCTTTAAACAAGTCAATAAAGAGTTCTTCATATTGTCTATTGATGGTCAAGATGTCGGGCGAATTGGATGCAATATTTCAAAGGAGCACACCAATACAGGTTTTTTCGGTTTTTTTGAAATATCACCCAATCACAAGGAGCAAGCATCCCTGCTCATCGATGAAGTGGAAACCTGGCTAGAGTCAAATGGGGCTAGAACGACCTTAGGACCTATTGATTTCAATGTATGGCTTGGAAATAGATTCAAAATACAGTCTGGAGCTAAAGCCTACTCTTGGGAGCCTCACAACCCTCACTTTTACCCTGAACTGTTTCAAGTAAATGGATACGAGCTAGACCAAGGCTATATTTCGATGTTTTATGATGACAGTGTTTTATCTTTTAACCGAACAAGGCCTTCCTATGAGGCTGCAATTAATGAAGGGTATAAATTTAGAAATCTAGACCTATCAAGAGAAGATGAGACTTCAAAGCTTTACAATTTAAATCTCAAGGCCTTTTCAATTAATTATATGTATGAAAAGATAACTTATGAGCAATACTTGGCAGTTCATATATCTGCTGTTCGCAATCTAGACTTACAATACTCCTTTTTTATTCAAGATCCAAACGGTGAAGAGATTGGCTACGTATTTTCTTTCATCGACAGTTCAGGGGAGCAAATTATAAAATCAATCCTTATTGATCCAAAGCACCAGGGAGCCAAGCTGGCATCCGCCCTTCTACATGCTTCAGTTTCACAAGGTCGAAAGAACGGCTATATAAAGTGCGTTGGTGCAATGGTAAGAAAAGGAAATGTAAGCGAGCATTTTTTTGATCACTTACAAAAACCAATTTCAAGGCATGAGTATTCCCTTTTTAAAAAGGAACTTCAAACAGGCCAGACAGGAGGCAAGTCTTGATCCAGTATAGGCACTCCCCTTCTTTGAACAGGGTACGCAAGAAGATCGAGAACGCTGGAGGTTGGGATAGCACTCAGGTGGGCAATCAAAAGGTTACTATACAGAGCTTTCGGAGTTTTAATGCCAGCCTTTCTAAAGCGAGATTCATTAACGTTAGCGTAGTAGGCGCAACGAAGAGCGGACTCAACAACATGGAGCAACATGCTTGCGCATGCTCCAGAATGTTTTATCTCATTCAAACTCACCTCAAGAACTTCAATGAATTTCTTCCAATCACAGCGAATTGCACTATTAAAAAGTCTTCTAAGTGGAACCTTAAAGAATTGAAAGCTGCGAGGTCTTTTAGAGGTTTCTGGCCTAAAGCTTGGAGCGAGTTCCATGTCTACAAACTCCTCTTCAAGAAGGGTAAAACCAAATCGTTGATATCTTCTCGCCCAAAGATCAAATATGAGAGCGGTAGGAACGGTCAAAAGCTCGGAAAAAATAAGTGTCAAGGAAACGGGAAGACTCAACCCATTGCTAACTTTGGCATAGGGAAAAGTTCTTTTAATATTCAATACAATCGCGTCAACGATATGCTTTGTCATAAAGAACATTATTGGCCTCTTTTAAGGAAGTTTTATGTCTGAGAAGTATTTTAGCAAGTTAAACTATTCCATGGCAAATGAAGACAGTGAAATGGAAAGAAAAATTGTTAAGAGTCTTGGTTCTAGAAGAATACTTAGTGTTTGTGGCTCAGGCTCAAGAGCACTTACTCTTTTAAATCCGCAAGTGGAAAAGATCGACTGCATAGACCTCTCACAAGCACAGCTAGGAATTGCTTCCTTGCGAGTTGAGTTAATTAAGACCTTACAACTTGATGACTATTTGAAATTTTGGGGCTATCCACCATATTCTCCTAAAGAAAACTGTGAGTTCAGAAAAAAGATTTTTGAGAGGGTTGAGTTTGAAAACAAACCATTACTAAAACAGGAGTTTATCCATAATGACTGGGGCTCACTTCTATACAAAGGAAAATGGGAGAACTCCTTCTCACTCTTTGGAACATGCGTAAAAAAACTTTTTGGAAAGAAGTCACACAAACTTTTTGAGTGCGAAACCCTAGATCAACAACAGACCTTTTTAAAAGAAGAATTTCCCTGGAGACGTTGGAACTTAGTCATAAGAATCATAGGAAATAGAGCGACCTTTAATGCACTTTTATACAAAGGGGACTTCATAAAGAAGAATATTCCACTACCCTACTTTGATTATTACTCAAAAGCTTTCAATGGACTTTTTGCCAAGGGTATTGCAAAAAAGAACTTTTTTTTACAGTTGTGCATCCTTGGAGAAATTAAGTTTAAAGAAGGAACCCCTGTTGAGGCAGATCCTACTTGCTTTAATGAGATGAAGCAGTCCTTGATGGAGCTTACCCCGGGGATGAAGCAAAAAGATATAGTGAGCTATCTTGAGGAAGAAGGTGGATACGACTATGTCTCATTTAGCGATGTCCCATCATACTTTTCAGGCGATTTGGAAAAGAATTTTTTGCAAAGGATAAGGAAATCACTGGCGCCAAATGGCGTCGTTGTCATAAGGAGTTACTTAAGGGTTCCTGAAGTCGACAGAGATGGTTACAAAGATATAACATCTCAATTTGTAGAAGAAATCGGTGAAGAAAAAACACAGATGTATCGTGTAGAGGTTTTACAAAAGTCATGAGTAAATCAAGAAACATCCCCACAAGCCTTGGTCTGCCAGTAATTGGAAATTTATTAGGTTACCAGAAGGATCGTTTGCAGCTTCTCACAGGGCTTCATAAAGAGCTTGGCTCCAGCTTTAAGATAAAAGTTGGACCAAAGGTTTTAACTGTTCTTTCAGAGCCGGAAGACGTTAAGCACGTTATGCGAACAAACATGAAGAACTATTTTAAAAGAACTAATTTTGACCAATTATTTGGAAAAGGAGTTTTTACAACGAACAATGAAGAATGGAAAGTTCAAAGAAAAATGGTTCAACCACTTTTTGGGCCACGGTATATTGAATCTTGTATACCCATCATTTTGGAAAAGACCAAGAATGAATTTACAAAAGTGCCACATTCCAACTCGG